>Ga0228710_1000412_pt1 | contig 52457 bp, 17 predicted proteins | sample MedpolnodulmetaG_FD_177995 | JGI IMG/M metagenome (GOLD analysis project Ga0228710, IMG submission 177995) | Root nodule microbial communities from Medicago polymorpha collected in Santa Monica, California, United States - pink nodules | ecosystem: Host-associated > Plants > Roots > Nodule... | reverse complement strand
GTAAAGCTGTGAACTCTGCTTATTTTGTTGGAGCAAAAGATGATCCATTAGAGTATTTACCAAATGGTTTCTTGGAAAGAACCAAAGAAAATGGATTGGTTGTTCCATCATGGGCACCACAAGTTGAGATTCTTGGTCATGGTTCAATTGGTGGGTTTTTGAGTCATTGTGGTTGGGGTTCAACTTTGGAGACTGTGGTTAATGGGGTGCCTATGATTGCATGGCCTCTATTTGCAGAACAAAGGTTGAATGCAAGATTATTGACAGATGTGCTCAAAGTTGCTGTGAGGCCAAAGGTTGATGATGAAAGTGGGATAGTGAAAAGAGAGGAAGTTGCTAAATGTGTAAAGAGAATCATGGAAGGTGATGAAAGCTTGGAGATACAAAAGAGAATCAAAGAATTGAGTGTTGGTGCTGCTGTTGCAACAAGTGAACATGGTTCGTCTAGGAAGGCACTCTCTTCTTTAGCATTGAAATTGCATAACTTTTGAATGGCATGTGTATACATTTTTGTCTTGTACATGTTTGCATGGTTCTTACAGTAAGCTTTCTACTAGTAAGGATCAATGATTTATACAAATAAGCTATTTTCATCACTGTGCTGATGATTAACCAATCGTGCTCCATTTTGTAAAGCAGGCTGATTTTACCACTATTTACTCGTTTTTTTACAACTATGTCAAGCACTGAATATTGCTGAAATTTTTGTAGTTTTGTGATTTTTTTGTAATTTTTCTTTTGAAATGTTAACTTGGAAGTGGTAATTTCCTTCTACACCCTTACCTCTTCCAAACGAGTCTCATCTTCAAATTTGTATAATAAAAGAGTGAGTGTTATTAACTTGACAACTTTTGCCGTATCATTTCGGTTTAAACTCTATCTTTAAAATATTGTTGTGATCTTGCAAAATTTTATTTGTTTAAGACATTCAAGAGGAAGTGCTTCAAATTTATATTATGCGTCTGTTGTAGATTTAATAATGTATTGTCTCCCGCAAACTTAGCTCAGTTGGCAGGGACATTACATTATATATACTTGACAATTTTTTTCTTTTTTAAAAACAGACTTGTGACAAGTTTGTATTAAAAATTTGATGATTATAATTTGTTTATGTAGCCTCTAATCAAATCTCTAATAGAATATATATACATTTTACCTTCATTTTGTTAAACATCCCGTCAGGCTCGTTTTTATATTTATTTCACACTGTTGGATTGGGTCCAAAGTTGTCAAGTAGAGGTATGTAAAGTTGTATACTGCTTCATCAGCTTGATCACTTAGAATATATAAACATAAAATAAGAAAAGTAGAAAATAATAATCTTAACCGTAGGTTGCTCCAATCAAGTTAACAAAAATAGAGTTCAGTTAAACATAGATAATAGAAAAATTCAAGTTTATAATCCAACAAAGAGATATATTAAATCATATGACCCTTTATCTGTTGTACAACAGTGGGGAGTTGTTATTAACTTTTTGTAGTGAATGGTACTGCTTGTTTGATGCTTTAGGTTAAATACATTTAGAATTAGAAATTGACAAATTGACAAAGACTTCTCTATTTCTATTTCTTTTTGTGAATTATTTACTTTGATTCATCATTTTTATTAATAATTGGACTCAAAACGAATTATTCGATCACGAATGTTGCTCTTTTGATCCCTTATTTGCTCTTTATCCTACAAAACAACATTCGAGAGTTATCTTCCAAAACCTTTAAAAACACGAAAAAATGTCGTTCAGAATTTATTCCAACGCGCATTTTTGGGGCCAAAATAGAAATGCTCTTGATAAACACAAAATGCAGGTTTCTTATATTTTGTTCTTGTTTCGACGAAATTGTTATTAGAATTAAAGTTTTTTGGTTGTAACTTAACATTCAACATTTTGATTAAACAATCGAGATGTATAAAAAGAGTGATGAGATGAAGAGAAGTGATAAAGATGTGTATGCAGGTCTTGCTGTTCGAAGCTAAGTGATCAAAATCAATGAAGAAATTGAGAAAATCAAACATCCATCGTTGGAGGCAGAGTTATACATGAGCTTGAATTCCATCTGAACATCTTGCCTTGGTATAACTATTCATTGATACCATGTATATATATGCCACGAAGGGAAATAAAAAACAAAAAATAAAATAATGGAATAAATAAGTTAAATCAAATATTTATCTACATTGGAAATGAAATAAGGAAAATATTTTCTTATTTATTTATCTTTTAAAATAATCTTTAACATGACTCCTTGTTTGAAGCCGACGTTTGAAAACACATGTAGCTACTGAATGAGTATGTTGTTTTTATTCTTATAAGCATTCATCCCGTGCAATTAGCTACATATTGTACTTATATAAGTCAATAGGGTATATGTCAAAAGGGTCAAAAGTTGTTATAGTGCAATATCATGGACTAATAATAGTGTACCCTTGGATCATCTTACACGAGTAGTTAGTTACTACGTATTCCATTACAATTAAATTGAAATGTATGGCAAGACAAGTATTTCACATTCATTCTTGACTAACTCTGACTGATTGAAGCTAAAATTTCCTTATTATTTACTCATATATTTTGGTATATGTTGGTTTATGTAATATGTGATTGAGGGCGGAAGGTTTAGGTTTTAACCTCGTAATCATGACAAATTTAAACCTAAAGTCTAGCAAATCTCCAATGAAAATTTACAATCCGAAATTCAAATAACTGAGATTTTACACCATTAATTCATAACCCGATTGAAGATGAAGCACCAATTGAGAAGAGGATTAAGATGATATATTTTCAAGAGAAAGAAGTTGATTTTGACGAAAGTTATGGTATGAGTTTGCTTATGGAAATTTTCTTTGCGACGAAAAAAATAAAATTTTACAGAGACGTGAAACATATTTAACCTTTGAATATTAAACTCAACATACAGTAAAAGTGTAAATTTAATAAATAAGGAAATAAAAAAAATTATCATAGTCATTTATAAGAGTTGAAGTCAACCACATTTTTTAAGAATAAAAGACTTATATATGCTAAAAGTATGTTGTTTGCAAGAAACGTGTCATATCTATTTTGTTTTGGAGTTTTATCTTAATAAATATTAACAATTATAATTATTTAAAAACTAAAATATATAGATTAAATAATGGGGATAAATGTTCCAAAGAAAAAATAAAGAAGTTATATATGCTAACTTACACATACTAATATAATAGCTTCTTGCCACATTATGCGTATTTGATTCTCAAGAGAAATTGTGAAGAGAGAAGTAAATGAAAGAGAGCGCGAGAATAGAAAAAGAGGTGAAAAATAGAAGTATTGTTTGAAATAAGAGAAAAATAAGAAAAGAGGGAAACATAATAATTGTTTGAAAAGGCAAAATATATCTAAGCAAATAGATCATACTATTTACTCAAAAAAACACAAAACGATTATACTATATTTTTTTTTGAATGAACAAAACGATTATACTATATATATACTAAACCTTTACAATACCTACCAAACCTTTTTTCAAATAAAAAACACGAAAACTTTTTTCTCTTTTCGGATAGTCATTGCTACCCCATTCATACAAAAGGATATGCCCCTAAGAAGGGGTGGCGCCCTCAGCATGGGCGGGAGGGTTGTGCTGCCCAGGGCACCACTTTTTTAGGGGCATCAAAATTATTATTTTACTTGGTAGTTTGTAGTACATACATATATTTCTTTTTAACTTGCTATCATTAATTTTATTGAAAATAATTTTTAGAGAATCTTTTTTATGCACAAAGTTTTTGCAACAAAAAATATAGAAAGAAAGACATTTGAATAATTCAAAGACACAACTTTATTAATTCGCATACGGCATAAAAAATGTTAGAACCGACCCTGCTTCTAAGCAGTAGTACTCGATTGGATTAAGAGTTTTGTGGGAATCCATTAGATGAATCAAAGAGGGCCTCCGGGGATTTTTTAAGCCAAAAAGGAGAATCTATATAACAACCAACAAATAAATCCTAACACAAGATGTGTAAAGGTTAGAAATCAAAAATTCTACAATAAGAGTATTATAAAGTAATTATAGTTGTATCTCATAGTTGATTTATCTTTTCTTAACTGCCGTACGTACGTATCTCATAGTTGTAATTATACATAATAGATTTTGGAATATTTTGTTTTATTACGCACAGGAAACTCTAATGTCTTTGGCTGTCCAAAGGCTTCTGAATCATCAAATAAGGTTCATTCGAACACAGATATAACACCAGATTTTGAATTGACCATTGAAGATATTTCCATAAATATTAAAGAAAGTCAGAACCGCAAAAGCCAATGGAGACATCAACTTGAAAATAAACATAAATTGGAAAAAGATATTGAGACCAAAGAGGCTTATTTGGCAAGAAGCAAGATGGTACATAGTAGAGTTGCAACCTTTTCAAATCTGTTGTGTGATAACAAAAGAGAAGCTCAATGATATCAATAGTGAATATGATAGAAGACTTGCAAAATTGAATAAGGGAACATGAAATACGTCTAGAAGATCTTGAGACCGAGCAGTTAGAAACGAGGCAAAATTTTTGAGAGTGTTTGTCATCAAGGTTCCTTTCTTCAAATTAAGATGTTCTCTCCAGCCATATTACCGTGCAAACAATTGAGGTTCAAAATCAAGTCATTGAGAAACCTACATCCAATTTGAAAGTCGGTTTACATTCACGTCAAGTTGTTCCTCTAGTCACAAGTAATTTGTCAACTCACAGACTTGCAAATATTCATCTTATTCAATCTGCGGTACAATCAACTTTTCTTTGTGCGATGATCCATTTTGTAATGTTGTGCAAAGCATGAAGAAAGAGTTTAACCTCACTTTTGACATTTAGGATTAAATTCAATTGTATCCCGCAACAATATTTATAACATTTTCCGCGAGTGTTGATATATTTTGTATTTTTCTATTTGCTTTCTTAATATATAAGTATTTTTCTATAATTAACATAATTGAGAAGATAATGAGTTTAAGCATATAGATAATAAATGATTTTATTAATTTTCAACATTATGCAAAAGTAAAATGAGATTTTGGTATGCAATCAACCATTTTAGTGTAAAATGGTATTTAAAGTACTTAGAAACATTTAAGTATACAATCAACTGAAACAAATCTAGTCCTTAGAATGCAACAATGTTATCCTTTGAAGGAGAGTTTTGCCACTCAATGCGGTCCTACACAACTCGAAGGATCATTCTCTCTAGTTTCATGTAGATGATACTTAGTTTACACAAAAATATTCGAAACAAATCCAAATCTTTCAACCAATGGCATTGTCCTTCCACTACAAGAAATGTTGCATTTTGCCAGGGCTGGAAGCCCTGGCAAAATGCAGAAAGCCTTGGCAAATGGACGATTGCCAGGAGCAGAATCACCAGCAAATCTGCTCATCGCAAATGATTTTGCCAGGGCTTTAGCTCTTGGCAAAATTGCAGGCTTTTGCAGACTGTGTCAGCATCACATCAGTCATTTCCAAACCATTGCCAAGGGTTAACCCCTGGCAAAATGCGTACGATTTTTTTTTAAAAAAACGTTTTAAATTGTTTAAAAAATCAATATATTAAAATTTAATAATTAAAATAATTTTAAAAAACATTATCTTTTTTTTGTTGAGGTTGAAAATAATATTATCTTTTTTTTGTTGAGGTAAATAATAATATTATCTAACTCTTCAGTTTTTAATGACAAAAATAATTGGGGATTAATGAAAATGTCACATAGAGAGATAAATTATAATTTTCTTTTCCAACCACATTTTCATATCACACAGATCAAATAATTGATAGTTTAACTCTATGATATGATGAAAGCAAAATTTAAAGTTACTGCATACACCACTGTCAAATCTTCTCTCACAACTTATTAATCAAACATATGATATGATGAAATAATGTGTATGACATAGTTAACCTGCTTCAGATGTTCAATAAACTCATGTTATTACAAATCAATAATAATCAGGCACAACAATGAATTGCACAATATTAATCTAGAAATGAGTATCAGGCTAATGCTTAATTCTTGGTGCAACTACAACCCTAAAAATTTGATCATCACTTCCTAGTCCTCAACAGCAGTCTCATCAGAGTACTTTCATGAACTAAGAGGTTGTAATGGTTATTTAACATTTATACCTGATCGATAGATCCCTTCATCCTATCCTCATAAATCATTCTTGATGCTATCTTCTTAGCCTGAAAGTATAATAATTGTGGGAGAAAAAAATCAAAACAAATCAAATCTTACAAGTTGTAGGACGGACATGGAATGAACGTAAGAAAATCACTACCAGCAGGGTTTCCCTACTCCAGAACATTCTTGTTTAGTAATTTACATAAAAGCTATTATCGCCATGCCACACCTTTCAATTATTATTTTTTCTTATTTAAATCTGATGATTAATTTAAATAAAGCTTCACAAAAAATAGGGAATATTCCCTCAAAAACAAATAAGGAATATAAATTAGAAATACAAAATGCTGAATTCAATTGACAGATTTGTTCTTTCTATAAGATGTACTTCTCTTCACTGAAAAATAAGTATGACTTTGGACATCAAATTTTATACATTGGGAGGTGGGATTCCCAACAGTGTGCCTAACTCATCAAAGCTACAAGAGAGGCAAACACACAGATTAGGAGTATAAAATAACCAGTGTAAATATTAAATAATCAACCGTTCGGAAACAATAAATTGATAATTCAATTTCTCATACCTGATATTAGTATAAAGTTTGCTTGCACATAGAAGATTATGCTCAATCATAGCTCGGTCCAGCACAGTGAAATTGTCTGGAAGAAGGGCTTTCTGTGGAAAAGAAAAAGCTGAGACATAACCGTCATGGCAAGCAAAAATATGAAGATACAACACAAACTTTAATAACCTGATGTGGTTTCAATTCTTCTGCAAAAGCGTCAATTTCAGGCTTTCGAAGAATTCTTTCCAAATACACCAGATATATAAGGAATCACATTATATGACCAGTGTGGAAAGTCAAATGAGGCACACAAAGAGGAAAAGGAAAGGCGGGGAGAGAAACCTTCTACAGTATGGGATAGATCTTCAACTTTGAACAACGCTCATCCTAATCCAACCAAGTGCACAAAAATTAATGCGAAAAAATTTGATGATTTCACATTTGAAAATTATTTGATGATTGAATCTTTACCTTGTACAGTGTGGCAAGAACACGAGAACGTTGAGGCCCTGCACCTGCCAATATTGTGCACGTAACGCAGCAGATAAAGCTTGCCCAAGTGCTTCCTCATTAATTTCCCTGTAATATAAATAAAGTGCATATGTGATAACTGACTAACAACCACAACATTTAAAATATAATCAAGGATGTCAAACTCAGGAGTCTATGAAACTCACGATTCATAAGAGTTTAGTCAATATAAACATATGTTAAAAAAAACATCTAGCATAATACCTAAACACAATTAAATGTATGAGTTCAAATGTTAGATATTTTATGGGCTTCAACCCTCTTCAATTCAAAAGAAAAAACATACATTTTATAAGTAACTCTGCCAGACCAGATTATACAAATGCACCATCACAATTCATAACTTATGGACAAACTAACAAACCCATAAATCAAGAAGTTCACATCTCAGCCACAAAAAGAACATAACAGTAACAAAAATCATATATAAGCAAAAACCAGCATACACCTAAACGTTCTACTTGAGCACTTACACATAACATACTTCAGATATAAAACAGAGTAACGACATAGCATAAAATCTGAATTAATCATATATAAAATATAAAATCAAAGGTATGTGAAACTCACATTACCGACATAGATCGATCGAGCATCCACTTCCTTCTTTTCAGCTTGAGACACAGAAGACCCAGTAGGATCTAAAATCAAAAAATCAAAAAGCTTAAAAAACCAATAATTGAACTAAATTATAAACAAATCTGAATTGAACAAACAATGAAATAATGAATCAATCAACAAAAATTTATCGAATCTTCAAAAATTGAAAAGCATAAGAATGAAACCTTGAACAGCGCCGCCCATCTCTTTCTCAACCTTAGCTTGCATTTCGCGAAGGGCACTAGCTTCTTCCTCGATCTCTTTCAGCCTCTTCTTCATATCCTCCAATTCCTGCAAAATCAATTCATTCATGTTAAAAGGGAATATATAGATAGAGAAACCCTAACCTAATTCGATAACCCTAAACCTATGTCGGCATCTATGTCAACCTCTTCATCGGGAATGTCAGCACCATACTTCGTGCTCTTCCTGCTCCATCTTCGCTACTCTATCGTCTTATTCTTCTTCCTTCTTCTTCACCTTGTCGTTCTCTCACTCTCTCTCTTCCGCACCGAGAGATTTTGAGGTTGAGGTTTTTTTTTGGGAAAGTGATAATATTTTGGTTGATTTGAGTAAAAAGAGGTAAAAAAAATAATATTATAAACCCATGTCTTATGATAATCGGGTCCCACCTTTTCCAAAGTCATTTGCCAGGGGCATCCCTGGCATTGCTCCTGGTAAATTTGCCAGGAGTTTTAGCTCCTGGCATAGTTTCCTGGCAAAATGCAATATTTCTTGTAGTGAAATGGAAGATGTGTTACCAAAACTAGATCGCATGCGAAGTGGAGATTGAAGAATACCATGAACAGGAAGAGTAAGCCACCAACTTCGGCTAACAACTCCTAGACGGAGTTATTGTTCATCTCTGTGTCGCTGGAGTATTTTGCCCGTGATGGTAGTTACTTTAATCTATTCTTTTTGAAAAAGCTAAATTAGCACATCCAAATTGACAACAAGGAGAATCGAACTTAAGATCTTATGGAGGAGTACACTTCAAGGTCACAAACCAACATTACTAGTCCAATCCAAGTGGGTTTCATACTTTTTTTTTTTGGCTACATGTTTCATACATATACGTGTACACACACATATATATACATACACAAACAATAATTTTTTGAAAAATGTAATAGATATAAAGAAAAAATAAGTGTAGACCAAATTAAAAAATAAATTACATATAAAAAATTATTTAAACATTCATTAAATAAGATATTTAATTTAGAATATATTTTAGGATTTATACAGTAAGAAAGGTTATAAATTTATTTATACAAAGAGCTATAAATTATTATAAACCTTAAATTGCTGCAAAGATTTTTATTTTTTATTTTTTATATTGAAGATGCTTACCTTATTCTCTCTCTTATTTTTGGTTTTTTATCGGTTTCTTTCACTAAATGTATTCATATTCGATGTGTTATATACACTTAATAAGGATACATCTCTCAATTGAGATTTGAATCTTAATTGGTCACTCTTTAGAAGTCTTGCATTTTCCACTAGAAGAAACCATCCTTTGTTAAATAGCTTATTATTTGACAAACAGATAACAACAACACATAGCTTTAAATTTATATACAATATAATAAAAATACATTTTGATTACATTAATAATGAATACATATACATAGAGATGAAAAAATATTTGTAAATAAAAAAGAGAGCATTCTTCTCTCTTAAAAGGAAAAATCTACTTATTCTTTCATCAATAATGAATAGCTATCAATATACAAAGACTACATTTTACAAATTCATTTATGAATAGTTATCATATAATTTCTTCTTAAATATATGTAACGATCACAATCCAAAGGATCCACAAAATAAAAGTCCACCTTATCTTAAGTTTAGTTCAAAGAACGGTGGTAGTGGTGCTCATGGTGGTGTGAGGTGTATTGTTACTATGGTCTTAATAAAGTTGAAGTTTTTTGGGAAAAGAATGAGAAATTAGGCTATAAATTTTGTTTGGATAGGTTACCCGGTCAGAAAGAGGTTGCTTGTAATGAGTTGAGGGAAACAAAAAATGTTTATTTTTTTATGAAGATATCTTTAATGAAAAAGAAGGTGTTCTTGTATGAGAAACAAAAAATTTCTCATTATCCATCTGCATTAGTTTTCATCATCCTCCTAACTTGAGATACAAGTTAAATCCTGCCATTTAAATCACATGGTGAACATCAATTTTTTAAAACATCAGTTTTCATTACCAAAAATCATTAAAAAGGAATAAGATGCACAAAAAAAAAGGGAACCTTGTGGAAGAATTTCCTGTGGAGAAGCATCATTAGCAGTGATGCATTGAATCCTGTGAACCATCATTGTTCGTATAAATTAACAGGTGCTTTAGATAATTGATATTTTAAATCAAAATATGTAGAAATTTGGACATCCATGTATATTTACATGTATAAAAAACATGAAATATACATGCTTGTTCCCTCCTTTAAAAAAAAGCTTGTTCTCTAAAAAAATAATCAAATATACATGTTTGTGAAATTTCAAAGAAGAATCACTTACTATTCCAACATAATATACTTTGGTACTTCGTCGATTTGATTTGACGATGAAGAAATATTTTCGTTGATAGAGATTTGTGTGAAGATAAGAAGAAGAAAAGTATGTGAAGGCCATATAAGCCCTCAAACATAATAAAATGAACATATTACATGAATATTACTTATGAGGAGTAGGATCTTGAGAATTATATTTATAGACTCATGCAATGGCTTTAAGATTAATAATGTAATTGAACTTTTGTTATAATTCATTATTAAAAACAGTTGAGTCAAATATGCATTTATTTTTTTTGACTAATTAAATATGCATTTATTGAGTCAAATGTGCTTTACTTTTTCATGGGAAACAAATTTTTTATATTTTCGGCACCAATCTTCTGAAAACACAGGATATATTTGCATCAAATCTTCCTTCTACAGAATATATTTGCATCAATTTTTCCTTCTAAACTGACAACATAAACCGGTTTGATGCAAATATATTTTGTGGAAGGAAGATTTGATGTAAATATATCTTGTGTTTCTTGAAGATTGGTGTCAAAAATATAAAAGATTTGTTTCCCATAAAAAGGTAAAAAAAAACACAATTTAAAAAAAAGTATATTATTTAAAAGTTTTACACCTTCGATAAATGCATATTTGATCATTCAAAAAAATTAAATGCATATTTGACTCAACTTTTTTCCAAAACAAAAAATAACAAAAGTTCAATTACATTATCTTTAAGCCATTGCATGAGTCTATAAACATGGTTCTCAAGATCCTACTACTCATAAGCAATTATCATATCATGTTATATGTTCATTCTATTGTGTTTGAGGGCTTATATGGCCTTCACGTACATTTCTTCTTCCCTTTGCCTAGACCTCCATCAACAAAACTATATCTTTATTGTAACACCTCGATTTTCGCTAAGATTATTTATTTAATTGTTTGATGTGTTTGAATTGTTGGGTTAGTTTGATTTTATGAGATATATATGAATTAAGGGTATTTTTGTCATTTTAAGATAAAAAGGTATTTTGGTAATTTTAGAATGATGGGTATTTTAGTAATTTGGGCGTGTAAGATTATTATTGAGGTTAGTAGTAACTTGGTAGAATTACTAGAATAGAGGTATAAGGTAAAAATGGAGATTTAAGTGAATTAAAAAGAGGAGAGTTATATGTTAGTAAGAATAAGATTGAGCCTTATAGATGTTAAATGAGTTAAGCCCAATAGGATGAGTATATAAGAATTCTGCTCTTCTCCCATCAAAAATTGTTTGCTCCCAACCAAACTTCCGAAAATACCCCTGCGTGACTTAAGACGCTGAAAATTCACACTAAAACTCCAGCGTGAGTTAACTCACGTTGGTTTTCTTTCTCACCTTTCTATCAGGTGCATTCCTTCTCAATCTTTTTGCAGCAGCCGCCTCCATCCATATTTTTTAATTAATAAAAAATTTATTCTCTCTCCCAAGGATTCGTTGTAGCAACAACCTCCATCCATTAATTCACTATATTTATATAAACAATTCTTCGATGGCTGAACAACATATATTAATTCAACTAAAGTGGGAGTCAATCACAATACCCATATTAATTATTATTATTATTGTTGTTGTTGTTGCTGCTGTTGTTGTTGTTGTTGTTGTTGTTATTATTATTATTATTTGCTTTCTACTTTTCCTTAGCTATCTATCTATCTAAAATTGTTTTTCAAAGGAATAGGCAGCTTTCTGTTATATAATAATACGAGAATGAAATTTTGTTTAAATTTGAAAATGAAGAAGAATAGTATATGCGGGTGAGATTGGAAGACATATTGATAAGCAACACCATATGACAAAAAGCAACAAAACTCATCATAATTGGGTCTTTTACTCTCGTGACATATGCAAGTACGTGAAAAGCAACACAGCTGATAGAAAAAGAAAGTAATGTGAGTTAACTCATGTCGGGGTATTTTGGTCAGCTTGGTTGGATGTGAGCGATTTTTGTTGGGAGAAGAGCAGAATTCAGTTTATAAGGCTAGTATTAGTCATAACCCTAGTTTTGGAGATTCATTTTGTAATTGCACTAGAAAGAGGACAAAGTGAGAATAGAGAGAAAATTGAGAGAGAAGAAAGAAGAAAGAGACCCAAGAGGAGAAAGATGTAGAAACAAGCTTGAAGATTAAAGTAGAGGGGAAGATTGGAGCTTAGAGTCTAGCTTTTTGGAGTGTAAGGTAAGACGGAAGTTTATGTTCACCATTTAGAGATTATGATTGATTGTGGGCCATGCTTGTTATTATGATTTCATGAAATTGATGTTGAAGTAAGTTGATTTTCATGCTCGAATTAAGTTGATAATTTTGGGTATGTGAAAACTGGTAGAAACTTGTTGTTATTGCATGAAATGCAAGGTTTCATTATGTTAAGTTGATAACTATGTATTTTTAGCTTAATTTGATGGAAATCATGATTGTTGTTGTTGGATGATGATGAATTCATGATTTATATTCTTGCTATGTTATTGGGTATATGAAAATGATTAAATTAAGTTGTTGATGATGATTTAAGCTGTGTTCGGTTGAATTAAGTTGTTGTTGTTGGAATTTTGATGAAATAAGTGAAAACTAAGTGAATTAAAGTATAAGCTGGTTTGTGTTGTTGTGGAAAAATGACGTGTTTAAGCCTTGGGAAATCATTTTAAGCACTTAGGGTGTATGGGGGGGGGGGGGTTTCTAAATAAGTTGTTTTGGGATGATTTTAATGAAAACCCGAGGCCAGAACACTCAGAAAGTCACTTTTTGCAGCGCTGACTTCTGGACTAGAGCACTAGGTGCCCACTTCCAGGAAGCCAACGCCTGAACTCCCTGAGTCTGACGCCAGGCGCCCAGGACTGTGCAAAAAATTTCTTGAACTTTGTTTTGGGTGCTTGGGGGATAATTTATGTGGTTCTTATGCGATCTTTTGACGATGAAAACTAGTTGTTTTGATGACTTAATGGTTGGTAACCAAGCTTGCTTAAAATTGAAATGGATTGTGTTGATTTTGAGATGAACTTTGACTAGAACTTGAACATGAACTTGGATTAGAATGAAGTAGGGTTTTTCTTAAATGAAATGATGTTGATATGCTTGGACTACTGTGATAATGAACATAGAAGAAGCATGTAAGATTGATAAGGATGTATTTGAACATGTAACTTCATTTTGGTGAAAAATGTGAAAATTTACGGAATTTTGTGAAATGATGAATTATGACATGATAGCTTGCAATGATTGCATGTTAATGATAATATGATAAAATTTGATTGAATTGGTGATCAATATGTACCTAATACATTGATTAAATATGTGTAATTGATTAATCGTCTAAGATGCTAAATTTGTTAAATGAGGTGATGTTGTCTCTTTGATGTGGTAAAGGTATGATGATGATTAATGATGATGATTATGGTGTTGATGATTATTGATGACGATGATCTATGATGGTGAATATATGTGCATATAATGACAATGAATACATGTATACAAAATGGTGAAGTTTATGATGGTGATGTCTTGTATGAACATATGCATGTGGTGGTCATATATTCATGCATTCACGAGTCTTGGTGTTAGGATATTTCAATATCCAAGTGGAGATAGGACAATTTGGTGATGGTGATGAAGTGTGAACAATTTGTACTTGACTATTCGAACCTATGTGAATCTATGTAGTTGGTGATTGGTGAAATGGTGTGAATATTGTGTGTTCTTGGTGAACTCCTAAATGATGAATATGTTTGAATGAGGTGCATTCAACTTGGTGATTTCTTTGATGGTGATGATTTTCTTGTCTATACTCTTGAGACGATGATTATGTTTATTCAAAATAATTAGATGAGAATATAGGTGAATATTGTAGCTTTGTGGTGAACATATGTAATTGCAAAATGTGAAAGTGATGATATGTTATATGACAAAGTGAAGCGTACGATAAATTATGTGTCAATATGGCTAATTGAAATTGTGATAATTATTGATGAGTTTTGTTATGATAAGATGAGAATGATGCTTATTTTGATTATATGACAACTTGAAGTTGTTAATCGCCGTTAAAATGAATATATGCTTATGAAACGTTAGCAGAAACTTGTTGACTTTATAACATGAGGATATAGGTGTATGTGGAATATGATTTGATGCTTATTCTTGATGAAGTATGAATACTATGAGTTTAATTGTTGTGGAGGTGATGACTTTAATACTTACTATATTCCGGAGACTATATCCTACTATTGATGATTTGAGAATTAATACATCTACGTGATATATTGAATGAGATTACACGTGGACACAATATTGTTAGGAAGATAATTATATGTATGAAGTGAAATCCTAATATATTATGCTTGAGTTCGTAGTTTCTTTATGTTGAATGTAATCTTACCCTTCAGTTGATTTTTGGTCACCTCACCATTGTAAAATGGTGTAGTCGTGCAGGTTGAGGACGCTTGAGACGGTGTGAGGACCGAGGACTAGCTTGACGCTTTCTCATTTTCTTATTGCTTTTGAAGTCTAGTTCTAGGCTCTGATTAGGAACTTGGTCGAGAGTTTATTTTTATATTATCTGCTGGATTATGTTATGAATATGGAGATTTTATTTGATGTATTCCGAGATTGAGATATGTTATTGAGACCTCAGGATATTTGGAAACTTTGTTATTATTCCATTGCGAAATTTTTATGAAAACCAAATTATGTATCATTTTTGAGTTATTGAAGGCGTAGCACCTCGAACCTTGTATTTATCTATTGATTTAATGCTAAATATTGCATGTGAGATTTGAGGGTGTTACATTTATCACTAAATCAAATCGACGAAGTACCATATGAGTATATTATGTTTGAAAAGTAAGTGATTCTTCCTTGAAACTATTTCTTTTGTTCTCAGATTTCATACTTTTGCTACTATTCATAAGCTCTAAGTTTTTAGGTTTATTACTGGTTTATGAGACTTGCTTGGTTTGCTTGCTTTCAGTTGCTAGCTATTAGGTTTGTTTTGCTTCTGGTGTTGTGTTGTTTGCTCTGTTTTGTTGACTGGTTTGTGGGTGTGTTATCATGGCAAATCCCTCCTCTCGGTCAATTGGCTCCGCAATGGTTAGAAAATCTTTTGCACAAGATTTATCCAACTTGTGCAATATCTCAACTTCTAAAACCGTGTTTCAAGGGAGATCAAATTTCAAGCAAAATTTTTAAGAATGCATATTTGGAAGGGATTCTAGACTCTCAAATGGTACTTCACAGAAGGTTCACTTCCAAAAGCTTCCTCTTTGGTTCTAATGGTTGATTAAAAATCAAGAATTTCAAGTTATGGAAAACAAACGTGCCTTAGATAATCCGGCAAACTATAAAAAATCGCAAGTATTAGATTCCAAAAACTTCTTCAAGTTCAGTAGTTGTGCACAAACGTCATGTGGCTAAGCCTATTGCATCAAATGTTGAAGCTGAGAAGATAGTTGAGGTCACACCTTTAGGACATGTTCCAAACATTGCGGCAGGTAAAATTGTTATAGAATAGGTTCCTCTTCTTACTGATATAATAAGGTCCAAGGACACGAAAGTTATTGGTTATGTAGGATATATTTTTACTCATGAGATAGAGATATATTCTACCGTTGTTAGTTCACTTCTTGTGAAACCGATGCAGGTGGAAGACAACTTAACTCAGGCAGAGAAACAAGCGGAGGATCATCGAATTCCAAACATGCGTATGAATAGCCCTTGGAGTGATGTAGTGACAAATTAGGACAATATCCGAGAAGACGACTAGAATCCCAACGTCGCTCATGACTTGGAGATTATGCAGTCGTATTGAAAGGGCAAAGATGTCGGTGCTAGTGTGCCTCAGGTTTATACCGACGAGGAAGAGAGAGTGGCAGCTATAAAATATTTAGAGAATCGTTCTACTAGTATGGAAGAGCCTATCATTGAGGTAGTTCCCAAGAATAAAAAGAAGCAAAAGAGTTTTCCGATTCATTTTACATGCTCTAGGGGCAGACTTCCAAATTGAATTGCCTTCTCTTTTTGGTTATTTTTTTTCGTTGTTCCTTTTATTTTAGCTTATATTTAGGGTGTTTTAGTTGATTCTCCTTCTACATGACATTTGATAAGAATCTAAATATAATCCCCTAAAAAAGAATCTAAATATAAATTTACTTTTATTTTTCTTGTAACTTATTTTTTCTTTTGCTTACGTGTTCATTTATATTTTTAGTTATAAGTATTTTTACGGACCGGGTCAAGACCAAATCGTTAGAATATATAGTAAATTTTCTCAATGTCACTAATGATTATTTTATAATTTTCTTATATGAACTTTAAACTTTGTCCCTACAAGTTACCAATGAAGCTTTTACCATTGAATTGGCATCTTATAAGATGAATAATATTGTATTAGATCTGTTCATGAAAAATATGTTTCATGAATAACTATAAATCAACTAAGTACTATGTTCAATGATTGTATAATATATTAGATACTCTATTAAATATATATCACAATTTCTTTCGACGGATTGTCTCATAGTTATTATTTAGTGATGAAAAATAAATTTTAATTAAATATTATTATTACATGTGATGTTTTGATACATAAAATTTACTTTTGACTAAACCTAGTTAATATTATAGTAGATGCATATAGTGTAACACCCCAACTTTCAATTTCTATTTAATTCATTGATATTCATTATGTGAAGTTTTAATTAATACTATTTTGATGTTGCTTATGTTTGAGTATTGTTTTGTTATTAAGAAAATGGAATATTGATAATGATTGAGGAATAATATGAGAATTTAATTAAAATGAAGGGAGGATTCAAAATAAAATAACATAGAGTCGGGGGGTGTAGAATATAAGTTTTAAATAAGTGGGGGAGGGGAGGAGTAAGAGAATAGTGAGTAGAGGGGAAGAGAATCTTAACAAGTGACCGACCCCAATATAAATAGAAAGGTTAGGAGTTAGAAGAGTCAGTATTGCTAAACGTGGAAAACAAAGAAAAGAGGATCATTGGAGGAGAAACCCTAGCGGCAGCGAGGTCAAGCCACAAACCGGAATTCTCGAAGGATTCGAGGTAACGGGGAGAATCTATTCATCTCTAGGGTTTATGTTTTCTGTTGTGGCGATGTAAAAGGGTTATAGTAGGAGTGTTGTTATGATGGTGATGAGTATGTTGTTGGGGTTAATTAATTTTGAAGTTATGATTGTTGTTATGAGGAAGAGTTCCACTAAAAATTATGATGAACAGATGTAAAATTGTTGTTGAAAGAGTTTGGTTAAGGGAACCTAGTTTAGAGATTAGAGTTAAGAACATGACCCTGGACGAGTGTAAAATTGGATAGGTTAAGAGGGAATTAATGCCCAAACAGTAGGGTAAACCAATTGGGGATAATTAGGGACAATTGGGGTGTGTTGGGATTGAGTTAAGTGATTAATTGGAAGAAAACACAATTTTGGGCTGTTTTTGGTTGATTGTCTGTCAGCCAAAATTGGGCCCCGTTTTGGGAAATTGGCCACCGATTTTGGTTCAAAATTTGAGTGTTTTGATTCGACAAAGATCGGGCCCCGATTTTGTCAACCCAACTTAACAAATAAAAACTGTTTTTTTTAACGATTTTCTATTTTGAACTGGATTTCGGTGTAAACATGAAAGTTGTAGGTATGGATGTTACCTTTCCAATGACTCTGGTCTAACCTCAAGAAGGAATCCACAACGTAAGTTACGATCAAAATTCTACACATGGGTCAGTATGACCATATGATCGGCCTAGGTTCAGGAAAACCAATCTTTCCACCCTTTTTCTGTACCGAATTGGATTTAGGTCTCTTCATTAAAGATGTAGATAAAGGTGTTAACTTTCATCTATCATTGGATGGAATCCATTAGTCCCTCTAAAAGTTGAGTTATGATTTAAACACCGCACCTGGGTCATGATGCGTTGTTAACGAAATTTTAGTACAATCCTTTTAGTGGACTCTTCAACATCTATAAAAGCAGTACTGATTCTAAGAAAGCCATTAGTGTAAATTAAATGTAAGGACCCCTTAATTACATACATAGATGAGGGAGTGTATTCGAGCATAAGTAGAAGTGATTACCTCAAGATAATAACAAACTTAAATATAAACTGAAGATAATAGCCTATGAGAAATTAAGAATGTCAAGATGACTTGGAAATAGGAAGTGAAAGATAATATGGATGACTCTACGAGGAATATTAGGAAAGAGGTAAACACTTAAATTAGGAGGGAGAATAGGGTATACTATTAGAATGAAAGATGTAGTAATGGAGAGAACGAATGACAAAATTAGATTCCAAATGTAGTAATGAATAACAAAGGAATGTGATGTGTACATGTGCTCGTGTAAGATGTTGTTTAATGATGAGAGGTTACTATCATATGATGAAGATCTATGTTGAGATGATAATTGTTGAATGGTGATGATGAATGATGTAATAAATGATGTTTGTGAATGATGAGTAATACCGATGACATATCTTGTTTAGGGTGACAAGTAAATGATGAAGTGGGTTATGTTGCGAGTAGGAGTTAAAACATTGGGTAAGGTCGGTGGTGAAAATAACTTCGAGAAAAGATATCTAGTTAACTAAGGTTTATAAGATGAGAATTCAATAGAGCAAATAGTGTGGCTACCTAGTGAGTCTAAAAACATACGATTTATTAAAAGGGGTATAAGACGATGCTAAAAGGGGATATGAAGTAGGTGCTTTTCCGAGTAACTGGCGGGGTTATACATAATCTCCTTAAACCAATAATGAGTTTAGGAATATTGTTAAGTGAAAGAGTAAAAGAGACAAGGTAGTTAAAGAACTGAAGATGAATGTTAGATAGTAACGTATAAGATGTAAAAATGAATAGAGAATATAGAAGTCTAATTTAGATGATTGTAAACGATTAGAGGGTCGTTAAGACGAAATGTAATGGAAGATAAGGAGTTGTGTATTAAGTAATGAAAGATAATATGAGTGATGATAACGATGAATAAAACATGGATTGATTAGAAGAGAGCAAAATGAATAAGAAAAAGGATAGGAGGTAATAGTTATAATGGTTGACGATAATAATAACGACTAGTATCGAGAGAATGAACCTTGAATTATAATGTAGTCTTAGTGAGGAGAGCTGCTGAAGTCGAAATTAATGATAAGGTGAGATAATAAATTTAAATTAGAACGAAGTTAAGACCAGGGGAATGGACGATGCATAGATGACTACGAACATGAGAACAAAGTAATAAGATATAAGATAGTTTTATTGAGGAGGATAAGTATGAAAGAGTTAATGGCAATGGTGAGGAAGGACTTAGTTATGTAGGGAGGGGAAGTTGTATGTAATGATAATGAATAAGAAAACATCTTGAGACTAGGAACGAGGAATAAGATATGATATTAGGGATAAAGTATATAGAGGGCCTTGAATAGATGAGGAAATAGAGTACGTCTGTGAGATGAATAATAAAATAAAATAAAGGGATGTTGGCATAGAATGAGTCACGCGTAAGGTGTGGATTAATGAAGAGATAAGGTATTGATATAAGCGGATGATATAGAGTAATGATGAGGAGTCCTATAACTGTGACAGAGAGTGATGACGATTAATATTATATATATGTAAAGAAATTACGACGATGGGAAATGGTGAGGTTATATTATAATAATGAGGAGAATGACGATGTCTATGTTGTTGTGATGATGAGAGTGTCAATGGTTAATTTATGACGATGACGAGAGCGATGATATTTATCTATGATGATGATGAGAGTGGTGATGATGTTTTGTGTGCTTGCACTTTAGGGGAAATCTTGCATTAGTATGTGGATTATATGATGAGTGTACACTTGTAATACTTGTTGATTTTAATTGTATGCGTCCATGTAGAGTCTAGAGCATCATATCTTGCATTGTTATGTAGTGAAAGTCCAGTAACATACCTCTGACAAATTATGCAGTGAAAGTCCAGTAATATACCTCTGGCAAAATATGCAGTGAAAGTCCAGTATAACTCTGGCAAAATTACGAGTAGGTGTGGTACCACATTCATATAGGTCGATAGGAGAGTCTATGTGCATATATATGATGATGTTTTGTGCTTGGTAGTTGTAAGTGTGAAAATGATGTGTTTTAGTGATCTATGAAAAGAAGAGATTATGCATAATAGCTGTTAAGAGTGAAGATATGAGGGAGATTATATTATTTGATATTTATTTAATATGCATGCTTTTCGCTAATATTATTTTATGGCAGGATTTCCCACCCCTTATTTTGTTGCGTTGTTTTCTGTATGGTGGTTGTACCTTGAATACAGATACTTAGGTTGACAAGGAGTAGCTATGAGACATTTTAGAAGGTGGAGATGAGGGGATGCCCTCCATTTAGTTCTGTTATTAGTAGTTGAATAAACATGTAGTCACTACAAGCTCTGATATTGTAACACTAGGGTTAGGGATGACGATTTAATTTTTAATTGCAATTTGAGTTGAATCTTGGAAACTTTGTTATTTTCCTATTTATGATTATTGAACGACAAGTAGAATTTATTAATGTGATCAGTGAATAATTATCTTCTTCTCAGTGGATTTATTTTAAAAGAAAACATTTTATCGTAATTTTGTGATATAATGTCGAGTTTTGTAACATCCTTACTATTAAATATATATATTTTTTATAATTATCGTTGGGAAATAGGGTGTTACATATAGTATTATCAAATACTATTTTTATTATCATAAAAAAAATGCTTTGTTTCAAATCCTGGTATGCACTTTCATGTATTAGCTAAAGTGTAATAATATTCATGAAAGTTGTCTGCCAAATAAACTCAGAAACTCCAATCGATCTTCTACTAAGGTTTTTTAAAACCTAAATGCTGCAATCAATAAAGGAAAAGAAATTAGTTATCCAATCAGAATGCACAAATCTAATCCATACCTGAGACACCGGCCTACAATCACAAAGCACATAAAGAACAATTTCATCAGCATTCCCACAATATGGACAAGTAGCTGAAACACCCGTCCCCCACCTACTACGACGGTAGTTTGAAAGAATACGACCAAAAGCAACTAATCACATGAAAGTTTGAATATGGTGGGGTCCCCTCCACCCCCAAAGTATTTTTCATTCCCCATCCACAGTAGATTGGTCCTGAACAAGTAAATTGTAAGCACTCTTAAATGTGAATTGATGCATACTAGTTCCTCTCCACTATGATCGTAGAACTGGAAGCTTTGAGCTCTGCGGACCTCAACAAATTCGAAAAAGAAACAGGAAAACAAAGGTACAGTAAAACGATACACTTATCAAAACCAGCTTAACTCTGGCTGTAGAAGAACAACGACAGAGGCTAAGCAGGAGTGACGAACCAGAGAGATAAGGCCACAGTAACACAACTCAAACCCGAAATGATCCGAATTTGAATTCAAACTTCAAAATAGATTTGGAACGGAGCAGATCTAGCACTGACCCGAAACTCTGACCCACGAACATGATTCGACAGTAAAACACGAACAGACCAGGAAAGAACCAACAACCACCGTTGGAGAAGGCGACGCCGGGTTTCCCAGGTTCAAAACCAACGTTTCGACACCAGATGGAGCAGAAACACGGTCGTAATGAACGCCGGCGGTGGCTAGAGACCTAATGACTGAATCTACACATCCTTTGCCCTGTGGCAAGGAACCAACCTTCGAACCTGTGTACGACGATAGTAAAGACGATGAGCTGGAAAGATGGAGGGAACGTCAGAGGAAGAATGGTGCAATGGTGATGCAAAGAAAAGCTCTCCTTGCACCACCATCTCCTAAATCTACATCGTTGTGGTTGAGTTTAGATAATGGAAGTGTGGTGGTTGTGGATCATATGAGTTTAGCAAGAGGGAGGAGCGACGGTTGTGGAAAACGGCGAACATGAGCGACGACTGTGTGTTTCCTAAATCCAATTAAAATAAGACTATCCCATATATTAAAAACAATATTATCTATATTCTTTTTTTGGTGGTGGCCAGACTTTGAACCCTGGACCTTGCATATATTATGTATTGTCCATACCAACCGAGTTAAGCTCACGAGGACATCTATATTCTATATAAAGGGGATAAATTAAGGGGTTATTTTTTTATTATCCTAATTATACCCTTAAAAAAAAATTCTATATTAATATTATATTGTTGATGCTATTAAAAAAGATAATTTATTTATTTTATATTTGTTAAATTTTTGTTGTCATTGAAAAATATAAACATGGTTTGTTAGGTTTCTTACAATTTAAAAGTCATAAATATTTGTACTTAGAATTCTAATAAAATCAAAATATCATATTTGTTAGTATCTGGAACTAGTTTGCTTCTATTTTGAACTGCTCACTTCAATTTCAAAATAAGAAAGATATTTGGACTGCCTGCAAAAAAGCTTCTAATCCTCAATGCAGGGTGGTGATCACATCAGCTTTAATAAACCTTCTCAATGTTGTTTGGTTTACCAGAAACCAAGCAAGATTTAATGACAAAATAATCAATTGGAGGAATTTTATCTCTGTCATTTCCTTTAACACATCCATTGCAGGGAATGTTACAATTAAAAAGGCCTCTTCCTCTATGTTTGATTTTGCAATCTTGAAAAAAATTCAATGTCTGCATTCATCCCTCAAATGCCCCTAAGATCATTGAAGTCCTCTGGAACCCTCCTATCCTCAACTGGATTAAGTGTAATACAAATGGATCAGCCACTAATACTGCTTCAGCTTGTGGAGGTATATTTAGAAACGATGATGCAAAGTATATGCTTTGTTTTGCTGAAAATACTAGAACTGGAAATGCTTTCTATGCAGAACTTGTTGGTGCCATGAGGGCTATATAATTAGCCTATCAATATTAGTGGAGTAATTTATGGCTAGAATGTGATTCTGCTCTAGTGGTGAATGTTTTTAAAAACATATCTCTTCTGCCTTGGAAGATAAGAAACATATGGGACAACTGCTTAGAGAAGATTAGAAACATGATTTTTTTTGTTACTCATGTCTATAGGGAAGACAATACTTGTTGACACTCTAGCAAACTTAGGGTTAACTCTTCCTCATTTCACTATCTGGATTGAATTACCTTGGTGTATAAGGTAGTATTTTGTTAGATAGACTAGGGATGCCTAATTACAAATTCACTAATCCATGAGGTGGTTTTGGTTTGGTCTCCAACCTCTTTTTTGTACTTCCTTTTCCTTTGTTAATATATTTTGGGTTGCCCTAGCTTCCTGCTAGACTTCCTTCTTTGGTTAAAAAAAAAATAAATCAAAATATCATATAAAATACCATTTTTAGTTGATATGCATTAGCATAATAAAAAAAAATGGAGTGTCCGTCTTTCCACTAGTTAACAATAATGATATTTGAACACCACAACTTTTTCTACAAACATTCAATATACTCCCTTCATCCCGTAATAAGTGAGCATTTTGTAAAAAAATATTGCCCTAAAATAACTTACCCATTTCACTTTTCAATGCAATATTAATTACTTTTTTTCAATTATAATTTTAATTAATACTACTTTCATCACTTCCAATTCAATATATTTCACTTTGCATTTATGATGATGACAAATGCACCAATACTTGACAAAAATACTTATAACCATTTTTCTCTCTCATTCATTTATACATTTTTCGTAATATGTGTGAAATGATCAACTAACTCACTTAATTTAGGACGGAAGGAATATTATTTTCTTTTATGTTTATCTCTCTTAATGTGTATAGATTATTGTGGTATCTAATAAACAATTTTCTTTAATTAATGTACCTGCCATTGTTAATATATGAATGAGGCCGTAAAGTTCCATGAAAAAAAATAAAGTGTGATTCTAATTTATTTTATTTTTTAAAAATATTATACATTTTTATATCTGTCCCTCCATTAAAATATTATCAACAACTTTTTTGGCTTCTTAAAAAAAAATATATATTATCAACAACTTTGCCCACGTTGCATTTACTGATGGACAGCTAAATAATCCACAAGTGGCATGATATTGATTTGTCCCAATTAGAGATATCTTGCCCCACAAGTATTTAATTAGTAATGAAATGCTTACCTACGTATGATTAATGATGAATTAGACAACTAAATTATTCAAGAGAGTAGTTGATGTTGCTTTCCAATCATAAGGACAGTTTGGACGAATCTCTCAAGATTTTTTAATCAAAAATAAATGTTAAAGGAACTATACAGTAATTAAGAGTTTTTAAAATAGCTTAGATTGTGGTATAGTTAACAACATACGTATAGGTCTCAATTATTTTTGACGAAATAGATCTCAATTTTTTAAATTCGTTTAGTTATTTTGTAAGTACGTATAGAAGTCTATATATTTAATTAGAATGATCTATTTGTTTTTTCTTTTATTTTAAAACTTTGGTTCTCAAGAGAAAGAAAAAAGACCACAGTAATATGAAATTCAGTCGAAAAATGACCATGGTTCAAATCATATTCTCTAAATTAATTGATCTATACCTGAAGCATATTAGGATAGTTGGAAAAAAGACCAAAGCATGTTAACCATCCATGCTTTCAAAATCAGATAAATACAATCTACTTAATTATTTTGTTCCTTTGTGTTTTCAATGCACACTTCAACTATAATTTGTCATTGAGTAAAAAAATAATTTATTTGTCACAATTAGAATATTTGTTTGTATTGTAACTAAAAAAGAATATTTGTTTGTACTATATTATTTATGTTCTCAATTTAGTTTTAGTTAATTTGTTTATCAAAATATGCTTATTTGTTCTATTTAACTACCCCATTAACTATTATATATATTGAAAATTGTAAATAATATCTCATCTCTTAAATTTATATTTGTATAAAAAAATCATCTTAAAATGAATGTCACTTTCAACTATCTTTTTTTATTTTAAATTAAAAAAGAGATAGGTGTACCTATATCCTATTATGTTTTTATTCATTCTTTTTCTAATTGTACTATTTAATTAATATTATATTCGTCACTTTTTTAAAGGAAATTTTTTATTAGTAACAGTGACACTAATGATCAAGTTCTAACTATTTAGGGAAGATTTTAACTCAGTCTATTAGGATGACAAATTCAAACTCTAATAAGTTTTGAGCCTCTTTGAATGTTAATAAATTTTGCCGATTCAAAAAATATATATATCTTTCCCTTTATGATAACGACGAATATATCAATACTTAATAAATTAATTTGGTAAAATAATTATTGTACTTTTTTTACAAGAGTATATTGTTTGATTTGAAAGGTGGGGTTTGGGTACAAACTACTAGACAAGGGTCCATTTGTCTTTTAATTCTAGAGCAGCCGGCAACAAGTTGCATTAGATTACAAATACATGTTCACTTAATTCTTAAATTGATTGCAAAATGCAACTAGAGAGTGGCAATGCATGCATATATACAATACAAATTAAAAAAGAGATAAGTGTACTTATATCCTAATGTTGTTTATTGTTGAGAGGTCACAATCTTCATAATTAAGTGGTACTAAAGTTCGTTGGATTTTTGCAACAGCCACACTGCCACATGATTCTAGTGGAAGTGATTACAATATATCTCATGTTGATTATTCAATTTTAACATGTGAAAAATGAAGAATTACCACTCGATTAACAACAAGTAGTGATTGAAGTTGTTTGTTTTGATTTGGTAGTTTGTTTTAGATTTGTTTTGAGGTTGTTTTGTAGTATGGGTTGGTGCTAATCTGATGTAGATTGAAGGCCAGCTATGATTTGGGCAAAAATAACAGAAAAAAGAGCCAATATTTTATCAAACATTTTTTTTAGCTTGATTGTTTGCGACAAAATTCATGTTACTTTTTTTAATTGGTACAAATCATGCTAACAACTTTACTCAAAGAATAATGATATGTGAACACAAAAGTCAACATCCATACTACTTCATCATCTGATCACATTGCAAGCAAAAAAATAATCGTTTAGATTTATTGAATAAGTAATATATCTAACAGATTAAATATATTAAGTATTTGAACCTAAAAAATTATGTTTTGTTTATAAATGTGATAGGAGGAAAATATATTTTATTTTAAGAAAATACTAACAAGTATCCCTAAAACACTTGTTAAAAATTATAAAAGGAATTATCAGCTTGGAAATTATAAATTTTACTTTTTAAAAGTTGAAAGTGTTTTTTTTAATGCAAAACTTTCTTTTCTTTCTATTTTTAGTTTATTAACTAATTCCTCAGAAACACCGATTAGCATGACCATTTTATACCGTCGGTTGGATTTTTTAAATATTATCCCCAACCTCAGACTGTGTGTATAGAGAGTTGTTGGCATGGTCCACATGATGAGGTAAGTGTCGATGGTAGAGATTTTGTGATCTAATAGCTAGCATCACTCCACTCATAATATAGAGGATTTCAAAACATACGCTACATCATATTAAAATGAGGTTGTTAAAGTGGATAACAACAAATTAAACTGTTTATTAATATGTTATGATGTATTGATAGATCACATCCAGTTTAGACATAGTTAAAACAAATATTTTAATTAGTGTAGAAAATATTAAAACAAGCTAATTTTAGCCCATAGCTTAACTTAAATCACAAAGAAAATTTACCATTTGCACATATATTTTCTTCACATCAGACATGCACCACTGAAGAGTTTTAACCTGGAAGAATTAGGTGAGAAAGAATACCATTTGCAGCATTGCACTAGAATCAATTTCAAAGATAACAATGTGTGGGAGATCTAAGCTTCTAGCAAGATTGATTTATAGTGAATTTTTTTTCAGAATTTGTCATCACTATCATGAGACAAACCACCATTGACATAGTTAGTAGAAGATTTATGCTGAGAACTATCAATATTCACTTCAGAAAAAATACTGGATGAAGAGTCCTATAAATATTAATAACATGTTGATGCTTAGGTTGCATATTAGTTTGAAATTGAATTAGTTTCCAACTTATGAAAACTTTTGCTAAAATAAAAAAATGGTATGGAAAAGGATTGCAGTAGGCCGTGAGTCGCGACATCTCAACTAGACTGACATACATTTAAAGCCTAACAATCATAGGGGACATGCACCATACCCTTGAAAGGAATCAAGACAAACATAAAATTCCTAAAAGTATTTTGAAAACCTGGATGGGAAATACGAAAGATGCAAAACAGTCGGCACAACCATTATCCTCTCTGAAAAATTATAGTATCCAAAATGGCACATTGTGAAGTGGATAGATGAACATAAAACTTATTGCCCTTTTGTTTCTCCTCTGTCTGTGTCACAGAGCAGACATAAATTGTATCATCTACAATGTCTGGAATGGAAACGACGAAAACACATGAATATCGATAAAATCAAGCCAGCACAGCTGCAAAATATAAATCTTATAACATCTTTTAAAATAGAATATTATCACATTATTTTCTCATATATACTGCAATATTAAATTCAACACAACACAACAACATATCTTAAAAAGGATGTATAGCAAGTGAATTGACAGAAGAAGCAACATCAAGCAATCTGAGTTATGCATTAAACTCACCAAGATAGATAGTATTCGGGACCAAACTGTTTGGCCACTTGGTTATTCAGAACGTTTTTGCCCTTTCAAGCTTGACATTTGGGACTGTGTTTGGTACCAAACTGTTTGACCACTCGATCATTCAGAATGTCCTTGCTTTTCAGGTTTAAGACTCAAGGGCTGTGCTCAATACCGAACAGTTTGGCCACTCGGTCATTCAACCAGGCTTGACGCTCAGGGGCTGTGTTCTGTACCAGTATGACTGAGTATAATACCCAAGGCAACTGGAGTACTCGGTCCTTCCTGATGGAAATCACTTTGCTAATCCCATTGTCCATATGAACCAACATGGTTCAACGTTTCTCAATAGTAGAAGGAATATGTTGTCTTAGATTATTCTCTCTATAGAGCTCAGGTCTTTCTCATGTTGTAATTTGTCAGGAGATTGAGCTCTTTCCTAGTATCACTCTTGGTTTCTTGTTTAGTCTCTTCATTATGGCGTCTGATGGTTGAGTTTTATTATAATATACTCTTTATCACAAGCTTTGTTGAATTTACTTATTGGTAAAGTTTTTCGTCACGAGTGATTGATTGGTATCTATATCCTTTTCTTGCTATATATATAGAAAAAACCAAATGTGCAAGTAATATATTTTCCCAGCATACCCTGGGATCTTCTGCATGTTCTTTGCGGAAAGCACATTTTAATAAAATAGTTCTGATACACTAAATCTATAAGAGCTTTTTAAATATTACTTGGTTGTACCGCTCTTTGAAAGTCTAACTTTTATCGATCAAACCAAGTATCATGCATAGTAGAAAAAGAATTCTGACCTTTACTTCGCATAAAATTCAAAATCATACGTGATACCTATAGGTGAAGATAAGTGAACACAGTCTTAACAAATGACGTGTGCTTTTACCTTGTGAAAACAAGACTCTCTCAGTCCTTCTGTTTGTTGATGAGGTAGAGGGGAGACCGAGTCATGCTTTCCCTATTACGTTAAATGCCTAGCAGTCGGTTCTCACCAAAACCACCCTCAGGTCTTGATGTGCCTGGCGTTTGGGTTCTCACTGAGATCACTCACAAGTCTTTATGTGTCTAGCAGCTGGGTTCTAGCCTAGATCGTGCTCAGGTCTGTATGCGCCAAGCGATCGGGCTCTCGCCTAGATTGCACACAGATCTTTTTCCTCCGTCTTTTTGGATCATCTGCATATCAGAAATATTATCTCAAGCCAAAATATTAGCAACTTATAATGTCAATGTTTACAATGTTCATTCCCATCCCCAAAAGATAGCATGAAATAAATAGCCTTAGATTCATTCTAACGACCCTCCTTTAACTGGGAAGCAAAACAAACAAGACATAAAATATCATTATCAGACATCAGTCATATACACTACACAAAAGAAGGTATACAATGCATGTAAAGCATGAATGTTTGCCGACAGCCTGACACAATGAGCAAAACCTTCTCAATGTAACCGGACATCAACTTTTTCTATATTTAATCTAATTTCCTATAACTTAAGCATGGCATTCTCAAGTTAAAACCAAACACTGTACAACTCCCAACAAGTAAACTTGTCCACAACCCAAAAAGGAGGTATACAATGCATCACTACTGCATTGTTGTTTGTTTCACAATCAAAAGCAGAAGTGACTTATCATAGAACAAATTATTACCCAACCAAATAATATCATTCAAATAGATAAACCAGAAATGGGGTAAATACCAGTAAAGATCATATATTGACAGCATAAAAATCAGACACATAAAGCAGCAAGGACTAAACCAGATGCATAAAAAGCACCCAACATTGTGGGGACTCCTAATCTCACAGGGCTCAGATACGTAATCAGCAATTGCAACATCAATTCGGAATGAGAGTCCTAAGTATTTTTGAATTTTAAAAATTTTAGTGACACCTTTAACCAGTAAAAATCTCTATGCATGAGATAATTCCACCTTTTTTGGTGGATTTTTCAATTCTTTACAGTGAGTAGTAAAATCCCTCATTAAAATACTTCCAAAAAAAAAAAGTCTGTCTTCTAAAGCATCAAAAAGGAGCATTTTATTAGATACATCCTTTCAAAAAATATATATGTACTTTCCCTCCCATGCTATTTCTCATCTAAACACACAATGGTTGAGTTTATGAATGATGACATAAGGAGAATTGCAGTTTAGTTGACAGTTTTGAATCTGTGGAACCAATGTATGTTGATAGAGGATAACTTGAGGATATCTTTTGTTGCAGATAAAGGTGGTAGGAGCATAAGAAAATTGAAGAAAAATGAATCTATCAACAGAGAAGAAAAGTACAAAAACAGCCAAAATGGAGAAGAAAAGTACAAAAACAGCCAAAATGGATCTTATTGAAGACTAATTCACCAAATCAATGGTCTGGAAAAGGCCAAACTATTAAGCAATGCTTTAAAGCTAATGAAGAAGCATAATTATATTTAAAAAAAAAATGGTAGTACAAGATTCTATTCATTATAAAATCATAATATTTTACATCAGAATTCAGAATCATAAACTTATGCGATTAAATGTCTCGGCAGACACTTTCATCATTCCCGAGTTACAAAATGAAGATGCTAATGAATTCCATACAGAAATTTCAGGAAGCTTTCCTTGGCTTATCATGTCCTCCAACCACATAACAGCTTCATATTGCCTGCCTAAGGAACAAAGACCCTCAATGAGCAAATTGTAACTATTGGCAGAAGGCCAATAGGATTTAATTGACATTTGCTCCAAAAGTAGACTTGCCTCAAGATACTTTCTCTCACGACAAAGCATTTCTAGTAAAATGCAATAAGTTTCTTTGTCGGCCATGCAATTTACCTTTTTCGACATCTTGTTCAAGCTCTCGAGCACCGACGTCGAATTTCCTACACTACGCAGGTTTTTCAACAGAATAGTATACACTCTAGCATTTGGTAAACAATTGACTTCCACCATGTCCTCTTCAATTACCTTGATTGCTTCATCTACTTTACCAACCTTGCACAATGCAGCTACCTTTGCCTCAAAAATAGAATGTTTTGGTTTAAAGCGTCTGTCTTTCATTTCAATGATAACTTTATCAGCCTCATCTATCTTACCTTCTTCGTATAGATCAACCGCCATGGATGTATAACTAGCAGTGCTAGGAACCGAACCCCTGACCAAAGCTTCGTGAATCCAACGTTTAGTGACTTCTACATCTTTACCATCACCGCACTGAGTAATATCAAGTCGGTTATAACATCGCTTTGGAGCTTTCAGTCCTTTCCTCAAAATTTTACCGAGAATTTCCACAGCTTCATCAAATTTTCCATTATCACATAAAGCATCCAAAAGAGTTCTATAGATTACAATGTCCTCACCGTTACCTTTCAAAGAGATTCTCCAAAACATTGAATACAACAAATGAGTTGCCTCATGTAACCTCTTATCCTGACACAATCCCTTCATCACAATTAAATAACTATCCCTATTAGGGTAGCAGCCTTGATAATCCATCTCTTGAAATATCTGCAATGCCAAATCCGATCGACTCTTCCGGCACAAAGCATACATAAGCAAGTTCAACGCCTGAACGCGAGACTTCACTTCCCAACCACACGAACTCTCAACAAAAAGACTATGAGCATCTTCAAGCTTATTCTCATTCACCATTATCTCCAAAAGGGTATTGAAAGATTGTGTCCAATTCACACAATTAAACTGAGGAATGTTCTTATAAAGAGAGATTGCTTCATCTACTAACCCTTCTTTGGCATATGTCTTAATCGCAGACACAAAGACTGAATCTTTACACTCACATGAATCTTCTTTCATTTGCTCAATCAAATCACTCATCTCCTTGAGTCTCCCTGATGTTCCAAGGATGTTGATCATGGTGGCATATACAGGACCATTGTGGGAATATTTCGGGTACTTTGATTTGGCTTCATTGAAAATTTCCAAAGCCTTTAAAGGGTTCTTTTGAGTTCTTATAATCTGAGTAAGGTAAGTTGGATTCAACACTCTCGGCCACCTTATACTCATGCAGTGATGAAGCTTAAACAAAAAATCTGGGAAAACCAAGTTTTTTTAAAATTTAATACACCAAATGAAATATATATTATCATTTGCATATCACAAATGTAAGTAGTAAATTTGCAACGTAAATATAAATTTTTTGTCTACGTTTTGATGAGTGAAGAGTTTCGCAAAATCACATAGGCATCGTGATTGTGGAAACTTCAAAATGTAGATTTTGCCAAAATCGTGGTGCCACAACATGATTGTGCCAATCTCACAGCCAACCGAAACATATCTTAAACCCTATTTGTTTCTGCAGTGGAAGCAGGCTCAACGAGCGTCATCTCTAAAGCTACAAAGCATAGCTTCGTTATCTTCACGTTAAATATGCCTCGGAACGCGAGAATTCCACATCCACCGCAGTTTCAAACAAGTAATTAATGCACTAGCTATCGCATTTTTCTGATGCAAAGGAATGTTTTCAAAAAGTTTGATAAAATTTTCAACAAGATAAAAGAAAGACTACATGAAATCAGCCAATAAAATTGATAAAACCTAATAACAAATACACAATATACGATGAAACCCAAAAAAAAATGTCAATACTAATTTCTTGTACAACACTTCTAATGCAGAGTACCCAACAACAACTGTTAAATCAATTCCCACATCAAATATGTAGCTAATTTTATTCAGTGAATAGTTAATACATATATCGAAAGAGAAATATTATAAACACTCTCTCTAATGCTCACTCTTATTAGATGAAACTCATCTAGGTCTCACCGCTTTATATGTGATCAATTCCCAAAGTGTGAGACCCACATGAGTTTTACGATCGTATTGAAATTTGTTTTTCAAATTTTGTGTCTAAAATATCATTTCTCATTGATCACTTCCCACATAAAAATGTCCATACTTCTCAGTTTGTTTCATATTCAATTCCAAACAGTAAGTACGATTTTGGAAGAAACAAATTTGTTTTCATATGGAGCACGAACACCTCTCGATTAGGTGTCCGTGTCCGACACCTATGATTACACTGAATTATGTCGTTTTCTCAAATTATTATCGGTGTCGTGTCCGGTGTCAGTGTACGTGCTTCATACTTTTCAATCTCTATAGTAGAATTAAGATTATTACTTCATATTAAGGAAGTATAAAACTTACCGTTCTTGAGTTGAAGGATGAATGATGAAGACGGTGAGAAAATGTGGTGGGGGACGAACGGTGGCGACGACGCAGTGAGTGGCGGAGGTAGTGGCCGAAAGAGATCGTGAGTGAAACTGTGGAAAAAGAAAAGCTTGTAAATGGGCTATTGGACCTAAAAGCTTAACTCTAAAATATGTTGTATGCTATTTACACCCCCATGTTTCATACACCGCTTTTTTTTTCTTTTGTAAAATACAATTCTATACGGCATACTAACTAGGTCAGCAATACCACCATTCTTTGCACCATCTTTGTCTTGTCGTTAATTTCATAATGGAACTTAAATGGTGGAATAATAGTCTAATCTAATTTCTAATTTTGATTCCTTGGGAATTAAAGATTAAAACAGATAAAGATAATGCTTATATTGTTAATACTTACTATGCTAGAAATAGATGTCCAACTCTTAACTTCCTTATCACTTTACTCATCACATCAAACATTGAGTCAATTTTTTTTTTTAGTCGGAGTTCGAACCCTAGACTTTACATATATTATTTATTGTTCTTACTAACTGAGTTAAGATCATGAGGACAACACCAAGTCAATCTAATAGTGATTCTATGAGGTCAATAAACTAATTGTGCTATCGAAAAAGATTGATTCCATGTGTATCAAGAATAAAACAAACTTGTAAAAAAAAGATCAAAACAAAGAAATAAGAGTTAATAAACAAAAGAAATGTTTTTTTGTCAAATAGTTTAGTCACTAAAATTCCATCATTTTAAGGTGATTAAGTGGGAAATCGGAGTTCAAACCCCCCCTACAAAATGTACCGTTTTACTAAATCAAAGATCCTAATGGATTATCTACATGAATAAAATTGATTTTTAAACACTAGTTTTCTTTTTGAGCAATAAACACTAGTTTTCTAACTTAGCAATTACAGTTCTAAAAAGCTTGCATTTGAAATAAGATTTAATTGATATGCATCAACAATATAATTTTTTTTACATGTATATTCAATTAAATCATACTATGATGTCAACCTTTTAAGTTAGTTCTTGTAATATATCTAAAGACTAAAAATATCTATTTGATGTGATTTAATTGAATACATATGCATAATTTGCTAACAAATGAAATCAATCAAAGTTTTGCATGTGTTTAATTTTCTTTGAGAGTATAGGTGTTAGAGAATGTTAAGAAAGAAAGGAATATCAAATTCAGCAACCTAAAAAAGAAAGGAATATATTGAAGAAAATAAAAGTAAAAAAAAAAAACATGAAAGGTGCACAAGTAAAAGACAGAGGCGTATTTAGCAATTTTCAAAATTACTTAACTTAGCCCATAAGAAAAGTATCCAAAAATATCTTCAAAAAAATAAAAAAAAACAAAATCAGTCTCACTCACATCATTGAATTCACCATTAAAGCAAGAACAACAACACCGATCGATAATAACGAAGAAATCAATAAACCACCGTTCAAATAAGCGCTTTTTTTCATAAGCGATTTTTTCCATAAGCGATGGCATTGCAGTGGATGATACTCACCTATGTGGTGGCTATTGAAGCTGCTGTAGCAATTCTTCTAACTCTTCCTTCACCAAAGCTTTTGAGGAACCGTTTGACTTCTCTGATTTCGCTTATTCTTCAACCTGCGCTTTTCATTGTTCCCTTTGCTGGGTTTCAGCTTCTTGGTAATTTTTTCTTCTTTTTGATTTAATGGGTCTGTTTTATTTCGTATGAAATTTGATGGGTATGCATCAGAATGTTTAATTTTTGAGTTTTGGATTTGTGGGTGTGGTGAAAATTGAGTTAATTTCTTGCTTTTTCTGTAATGGGTCTCTTTAATTTCGTGTGAAAATTGATGGGTTTGTGGAAAAATCTTTGATTTTTGAGTTTTGGGTTTGTGGGTTGATGAAGATTGTTAAAGTACTTGTGGGGTTTAGGGATGATTAGTTATCTAAGTATGTGGTTGGTAGTGGAAATTTTTGTTCTTTTTCAATTTGGGATGGATTTTTTTGGTGGCCAGATTCACCTTTTTGTTGGTGGATGTGCTGAAAATTGGTTCAATTGATAAGCTTTTGGGGGGTTTTGAGATGATTAATTATCTGGGTGTGTCGCTATGTAGCACGGACACGACACATACACTGACACGGTGACACTGATAATAATTTGAGAAAATGACACAATTATGTAGCCTATGTTTGGTTGGGAGTTTGCACCATCAAAGGTGCGTTTGGATATGCTCCCACCGTGATTTAAGAGAAGCTAAAAAACCAAGCTTCTCCTCCAACGTTGTTTTTTTGCCGCAGAAGTGATAAATCCACCGCTAAAACAAACATACCAGTAATCACGTATGTCGGTGTCACAGTGACACGTGTCAGGCACCTTACATGCCCTTGATCAGAAGTGTTAGTGCTACAGAGGTGTGTTGTGGAAATTTTGCATCATTTTTGAAATTTGGGATGAATTGTGTTGGTGGCTAGATTCAGAAGTTGAATAGGGATTAGGAGGTTGAATAGGGCTTAGGAGGGTTTGTTGTTTTTCTTATTCTCTTTTGATAGTGTGTGGTAGTATTTCGCGTTTTGAGAAGATCCATATATCATTGGGTGCTTTTGTGGGAACTATTGGTGTTAATCCTCATTTGTCAAAAAAAAGCTTAAGTTGGAGTTGAAAAAGGAGGTGGTGTTACAATTAGTGTTGGAATTTGAAACGACAATGGGAAAAGTTGGGTAGGTAGGTAAGAAGATTGTGAAATGCATGGGAGAATGTCCAATGCTCTTTCAATTGCCACTGATCTTTGTTTCTCTCTGTCTTCATCCAAGGTATTGTATCAAATCAATCTCTTTTTTCGCATCTATAGTTGATTGATGTTAAAGAAAAGAGATTGATTTGATACATTATCTTGGACGGAGAGTCGGGACATGAAGAAACCAAGATCAGCGACACTTGAAGGATCATTAGACATTCCCCCAATGTGTTTCACAACCTTCCTCTCTACTTGAACCGCTTCCCGCTGCCATTGTCAAATTGAAACGCTAACCTTAACACCACCACGTAGGCTCTATTTGGCAAGGCCAAATTTCAAGCTTGTAGCGGATGGCTTATAGCTTATAAGTTCATATGACCAAAATAGACCTGTTTGATAACAAAAAAAATTCACCAGCTTGTAGCGAGTAGTTTAGGGATGATTATTTATCTGGTTATGTGGTTAGTAGGGAACAATTTGAATATTTTTTGGAACTTGGGATGGATTGTGTTGGTGGCTAGATTCATAAGTTGAATAGAGCTCAAGAGGGTTTTATTTTATGGTTTCTTGCTTCTCTTTTTTGTTTCTGTTGTTGTTGTTGATTGTTTGGTAGGAGTTCACTTTATCAGAAGATCTATATATAATATTATATAGGGTACTTTTCAGAGATCTAGATCTACTGGTACTGATCCTGAATTTGTGTTATCTAATTTTAGTTTTTTAATAGTGTTATTTTGAAACACAAATTTCGTCATCAATATAAATGGTTAATGCAGTCCAAATATGTGGTTATTGCGTTCAGTGGATGGTTAATGAATATAACAAAATGTTGAAACTCATTAACCATCTACTGAATACAATTAACCACGATTTTGAAGGTTATTAACCATAATTTTGAAGTGTATATTTTTTAACACAAATCGTATTTAATGAATAACATGTTTAGTTGAACGCCTGATAATCATGTATATTTGAACATAATTTGGATGGTTGGTCGATATATGTATATTTAAACACTTGAAAATTGTGGTTAATGATGTTCAAAGTGGTGGTTAGTTGTGTTCAATGGTTGATTAATGAGTTGTGAAACCTTGCGATAGTCATCAACCATCCCCTGAACGTAATTAACCATATATTTAAACTGTTTGAACTATCAATGTGTTTCCCAGCCTTCCTTTCCACCAACTTGACTCATTTTCCATTGCCATTTTGAGATTTCAACGCTAACTCTAACACCACCACGTTTTTCAACTCCAACTTAAGCTTGTTACAGTAAAAAATCAAAATTACATTACACAGATCTTACATATATCACACTCAAGCTTTTTATGTTGTTTGTTTGTAGATATATACTGGAAGGCTGAGCATAGGTTGATGTGTACCTCTGATGTTTGTACTGCTGCTGAGAGAGATCGCTATGAGAAAACTGTAAGTAATTTTACGGAAGTCAACGTAGCTTATTTGAAGAGTTTATAGTTTGCTTTGTAAATTGATTTTTGTCAATTAACTTTTGATGATGATAGACCATATCTTGGATTAATGATTTCAAGTATATCAGTTTAAAAATTTGAGCAATTTTATGAATATTTGATTAAAATAAATCTTTTAAAGTATTTGGTTATAAAGGTTTGAGCAGCATGGCTTACATTCGTTGCATGTTGCTAAGGATTTCTTTGATTCTCAGCTGATCATCATAGTTTCAATGCACTTTTATGATCGGAAAGATACAAAGTTAATAACCGGAAGAACCAAAATCTAATGTAAATGTTGGCCATCACTGCAGGAACCCTGTATATAAGTTTAACTGTTATTATTTTAACTTTACATCCTTCATGTCCTTATTACTTCTATATATATTCTCAACTTTTCGATTCAATCTTCATCTCCTTATTGCATGTTTTGATGGTAATGTGCATCAAAAGCAAGAGATGCCGAGTTACGCATACCAACACACACACACACACCATGACATTTATATAGTAAATTAGAGTAAATAATAGACGACCTTGTCAACATTAAGTTTTGTTTCCAAAATGTTGTTTGTTGTTGACTTCAATCTGGTTTTATTAAATAGCAGCTATTGCATAGTGAAAATTGAACAACTCACTATTGTTCTGTGATATGCTATTTAGTACAAAGTGTTGTCAAATAGTGACTATAGCACTGTTGTGTAGCGGAATCGCATCAACCCGCTATTTTCTGTGATCTGCAATTGACAACATTGCTTCAATCATAAAATGTGAAACTCTAAGGCTGTGCCATCTCAGTATTTCATATTCATCAGACTGCATGACTAGTGCTTGAGCTTCGTTTAGGTTTTTACTTTATTGAAGATGATAGATGCCATATTCCTCTCCTTAAAATAATCTATATTATTTATTTATTGACCATTTTTTTTCTTACTCAGACATACAAAGCTCAGAGAAACGTGATACTGTGTATTTCAGCATGCCTTCTCTATTGGTAAAGTGAATTTCTGTGTCTTTTTGGAATAGAATAAAGAGCAAATACTTCGAATTTTCTTTTTGGTCGTGTACTCATTTCTCAGTCTCTACAAATTACAAACTGCATGTTTTTTTTAAGGACACAATATTGTAATTTGTAGGGACCAAAAAGTGTGTACAGTGACTAAAAACATATTTAACCCTACAATGAATGTTGGTATTGTCTTTGTTTTTGTAACTAAATGAAAACATATGGACATGGTGACAGGGCTATATACCGCATTTGCAAGTTCCAGAAGGATATTCAAAGTATGGAGGAAGTCGAGAAGAGAATCAAGTCCAAGTAGAAGCTTCTTTTTACAATCTATATTGTCATTGTTAGTAAAAGAGAGCTTTTGAGGGATATTTAGTTTGTACGGATATGCCACTGTGATGTATGATGTACCAAACCTTGAACTATGGCACACTCATCACTCAGCTTTGTTTTTTCAGCTTTCAAATTTTTTATTGTTGTGATATTTGGATACTCTTTTGACTTGTGTGTAGTGTAATGATTTAGCCTATATATATAATAGGTGAAATATTTTTCTTTTTTACTTCTGTTCTACTTTCTATCTTTTGATGTAAAAGAGAAGATAAAATCCTCTTCATATAAAAAAAGAGAAGATAATCATCTGGAAAAAGAAACCATAGTCTGTATCTAACTTTACATGTTTTGTTATATAGGTAACTTCAAACTTTTTCCTTCTTTTTAAAATATCCTTCTAAGAACTTCAAACAAAGCTAACATCTTTATTCTACTTAGAATTTGAAATTTTTGGGTTAACCCTCCGGTTCCTATGGAAAGGGGGCCTAGGTAATTCAGAGTTCGGCTGAAAGATAAGTAAAGTTTGGGCAAGAATTACTCCCATTAGGAATTTGAAATTTTTTAATTCATTGTGAATCACAACAAACATTTAGTGTGTTTTGTACCACAATGATTTTGTTGAAATCCGTGAGTTATCAGATTTTGCAACAATAATATCAAATTTGCACTTGGGACTTGTTTGATATTGCAATGTGTTTGATAAAATTACATTGAACCATAACGTTTTGTAAAAGCAAACTCTATGGTTTCAACAAAATCACGATGACATCGTAATTTTGTCTAGTCCAGTGTGATATATGTGGCATATGATACTTTTTTTCTTTTCTTTTTAAACTTTCATATTATAACTACGATGTTAATGAAATATAAATAGATTTTTCAACGCCTTTCTTGCGAATGTGATGCTATTCATAAACGTTAGAAGTATGTGTATGAAATAGTGGTGAACAACAGAAAAACACACGTATGAGCTAAAGTTGGAATTTTCAGCTTCCTAAAAGTCACGGTAAAGTGACATTGGGACGCGAGAACGGTGGTGAAAACGCCAAACCAAACACTGCTGAAGTCATAAGCACATCATGTAATATTTGTGAAGGGATTTAATAATATAACAAAGAAATATATACTATGATCTAATTCGATTGGATATATGAGTAAAAAAAAAATACATTCTTAGTTCATGGAAATTAAAATTTAATCATCATATATCCAATGTATTTCTAATTAACAACAACCGATAGTAATTCTTTGATGACATATAAATAATCACGAGATTCTGACACCACGAGATTCTGACACCTTAAGTAAGTTGTCAAAAGTTTGATTTTTCACTTTTACGCATAAAGAAAACTCGGTTATTTTCAACTTTTGTATCTAATATGATTATCGAATGAGATTAGTCACTTCTAAACATCATTGCATCCTAATACTAATAACATGATTATAAAGAAAAAATATAGCAAGTCATGAATAACGTCGAAAGACAGTTACTCCTTCAATATGGTTAATTATTATTTGTAGCAAAATTCATTTGAAAAGTATGTTTTCTAGAATACCTCCATATTCTAATTCTCCCAAAATTATATGATTCTCAGAGGTAAAAAAAGTCCAAAATTATTGTCAGCAAAACAAAACCATCAAATCAAAGGTAACACCTTTAGTTGAAATGTGAGACCTTAAATGAACTTCTTCTAGATTTGGTTATAATCAGTAGTAGAAATAGAACCAACAAAACGGCAAATGGATCCACTAAATTCTATTTTCAATTTTCAAATTAATGTGTCGGTGGAGTATATCTTTATGTTAATTTGGCCTGCAAATTTGATGAGTTGTAATGCTATTCTTTATTCATAAGTAACCATTATTTTCTAAGTCATGACACGTATTTTAGGGGCAAAGGTAACAACATTCAAGAGTTTATAATATTTAAAAAAAATGTTTAGTGAAAGCAAAAAAAGGTATAAGACTCAAAGCATTGACAAAGATGCTTGATATAAATCTGGATTCCATGTTACAGTTATAGATTCCTCACCATTCACCTAGTCAGCAATCTATATTTTATCAAGAAGTCAAATAAATATACTAAAATCGATATTAGGAGAATTGAACATAAGACCTTGAGAGGAACACATTCAAAGATCTCAAGTCAACACCATCTGACCAACTTAAATGGGTTTTTTAAAAAAAACTACCTTGAAAGTATTAAATAAAATTTAGTTTGGTGCCTAACTCAATTGTAAACCGGCTTGTAAAATTAAAATTGCACTCACTTATAAACTTTTGTTCTGCCTAGATTGACCTAATAGCAGGTGACATAATAAATATTGGATAGATTTTGATAACTATTAAAAAAAATTATATTGGGTCTAACTCATTTTTACAAAACCAACTTGTAAGGTGAGAGTTGCACTCACTTGTAAACTTATGTTTAAGTCTCATGTCATCCAATGTGGAACTCATGACAGAGAAGTTAGATCGTCCGATTTCTGTCCAACAACGACCTAAATAAGTATTGTGGAAATGTCCGAGATCCTTAGCTAAAGATAACTTAAATAAGTTAAATATTATCAACCAACAAGATCTTCATATTGACGGTGAGAATCAAACTCGAATATTCGTAATTTTTGAGTTGAATTCTTACCAACAACCAACTTGCTTTGGAAAAATTATTTATAAATTAATTTGATTATTCTAGTTTAATTTGTATGGATTTTGATGTAGTTTTGTGGACAGGCTTTTTTTATAGAATAGCTCTTCTTGTGAACGGGGTTTTTTGCACCGCTTATTTCTCAGTGTGAATACAAACAAATGTTCATATTTCCATTTATATATTATAATATTAATTCAATGTATATGCATATTTTTCTTTTGCATATCCTTGGAGCCATCTTTTTCCATTGCAACGTTTGTTACATCACATGATACACATTCCTAATATTTGCATAAAAAACGGCTATGTGAAATGGCAAAAGTGATTTGAAAAATTTAGTACTACACTCATACTACACTAGTTTTGGACAATTGTTGCATATTACAATAGGATTAGTCTTAGTATAATGTATTTATGAATGTTTGGTAAGGGTGATTTGAAAGTAGAAAAATAAAAATGGAAATGGAAATTTTCAATGAGAATGGATGAAAAATGCAATCAAAATATTATATTTATTTACTTTGAAATTTGTGGAATTCCAATAAAAATACAATCTATAAAAATGTAAGCCCATGGTTTGGTACAAGAAAGTAGTGGAGCATGCATGAAATATTTCAAACGCCTTGTATTCATATGTAAGTCCTTGTTGTGCTTTCATAAGTGTCCTAATCAACATTTCAAAAATGTTGTGTGGCTGCAAGAGGTGCTACAATGTCAAGATTTTCTTTATGTCTTTGCAACTGAATCACAACCTTAATTTTTAGCAACATTTAGTATATTTTAACCTAATTTCCGACAACATCAAAGACTGCGACTGCTATTTAAAATCTTATTCATGATATAATTGTATGTCTTAAAAGTCTTTAAGGAATGGTCTATTGGTGTGACGTCTGAGGCTGACGAGGATAAGGTGCATAAGACATGACCAATGAGTGGCTTCTGGAAGCTTTGAATCGATGAACCAAATTCACATCAGAGTGAGAAAGATCGTGAGAGTTGTGTAAGTATGAAATTGCATATTTGAATGAAAATTTATAAGAGTTGTTTGATATTACCTACAAAAAACAAGATGCATCGTCTTTTTGGTAATATATATTATAAGAGCTCCATAGTTAAACATGTTTGACTTAGAGCAATTTGGGATGAATGATCTTTTGGAAAATTGTCCAGATAACTTGTGAGTTAGGACAAAACACGCTGCAAAGACTCGAGTTGGTGTGTGTGGTTAGTTGACAATCCTTAAAGTCGTTTGAGCCATTACAGTCGGTTTACACCTTTGAACCTCAAAGTGTGCTACTCTATAGGTTTTCGAATCCCTCTGGCGCTAACAATTCTTGTTTTAGATCAATCCATACAAAGTTTTGCTCTGACTTCAATTGAACCTCCAATCCAACTAATAGATGGTAGAATTGGTTCTTCAAATTGATCAGTTGTTGGATCGAATAATTAGTTTAAAAGAAAATTGCATGTGTTAACTCTATGTCATTGTTAACTCTATGTCATTGTCAAGGACCCAAGATCAATAAGTGTTTGCTTGTTTTAAGAGCTACATGAGAATTTCATGAATTCTCAACAGCTTTATTTTTCTCTTCTAGATTAATGTTGCTTGTGCAATGTGCATAGCAGCTTTGGCACAATGAAGTTTGTTAGTCGATGACTAGAATGCCACCACTCTAACTTTTGGGCCCCGCCATAGTAGGAGCTTGTCCCCCTTTTTTAACATGCATTTTGACACATGAATATGATGGATATGGTTAATTTCCCACTTCAACCTTGCATTTATATTTATACTAGTGTTACTTAGTCACAATTTTTTACATCATATCTCCACGTTGTATATCATTGAGTGTGCACATCGGTTTTTAAAAGAGAGAGAACAAACATCTGAGGTGAGAGAAAAAATAATTTAAAATTCATAAATTAAATAAATTTTAGTGTCTGTGTTTAATTATATGCTTGTAAAATTATTATGCTCTTTTTACCAAATTTTAGGATAAATATCATTAAGAGGAACCAATTTGGGTTAGTTTGATAGTGTTGGTTTGCCTCTCAAAGTTTCATTCAATTGCCCTGATGTTGATTTTGATGGATTAATTTGACTTCTTACAAAAAAAAATTCATTAAGATGTAAGCTAATAATATAGCTCATTCACTAGCTCAAACAACATTGTTATACATCGGTTGCAATGTCTTTGATTATACTTCATCCTATATTATAGGGTATTTTGATGAATGAAATGAGTTAAGTTTGTGATTTTAAAAAAAAACTATAGGCAATAAAGTTATTGTGTTAGGTAAAGTTCAGATTAGTCGAAACATGTATTTAAAAAATACAAATAGCCGAAACATTTTTTTTTTTGAAGGAACAAATAGCCGAAACATGTAAATTGCCTTCAATTTAGATCATATTATATGATCCCAATTCAAATATAAAAGCTTTCATGCCAAACATGCCAAGTTTTGTAGGCTAGCTTTTTGGATCATACAATTTCAATTCAAATACGAAAGCTTTCATGCCAAACATGTCCAATTGTTTCCACACTTCAATCATGTCTTTTTTCTAATTTGGAGAACAATTTAAAAAAAAACCACAATGGATTTCAAACTTAAATTAGAAATTTAGAATCATAGGACACTAAACCAAAGTTTTTGCTCATCCATACTTTTGTATCATGATACCTTCATCATGAGGAAACAATTTGTACTTTCTCAATGTCAATGCCTTCCCCACTAATAAGAATTGGACCAAAGTTCTTTAGTGGGGCAAATATAAAATTTTACTTAATCATAAATAGTATATTGAAAAGTGTCAACAAAAATATTTTAACAACATTTTTCTTTTCTAATGGAGATTTGCACATGAGGATGTGACTTGAAAGTTTTATATTCATTTTTCTCATCTCATCTTAAACAAATGATATCTATCAATGTTTAAATTATTATTAAGAATTTGAATATGTGTCTAAAGTTAACAAGTGTGTGTTTGATTTACCGTGTTTAAAATAGATTTTTGTAAAACTAACTTTAGTTAAATGTTAGTTTAAAGTAAAACGATGTATGTTTGAATATGTTTAAGTAAAAGTGAATTGAATAGGATAATAAATTTAATATAAAGATCACCTTTGGAGGAAAAACCTATAAATCCTAACTTAAAAGTCAAAATCAACTATAGAGGTAAAATCAATTATAATAAGAATCTTCAAACATACTAAAATCAATATTAGGTCTTGAGAATCACTCGTCTCTCCGAAAAAGAAATATAAAATGCTCTTAATAATGGCCTTGTCAAATGTATATAAGCAAATTTGTTTTTCACTGTTAGATCAATAAGTCTCATATCTTATTTGATTCAATAGTATGACTTTTAGATTGAATGGTGAAAACAACGTTGTGCATAATCTAAGTCTTATCTTACCTATGTAACATTGAATTGGACCTTAAACATATGTAGTTTTTTACTCTAACGGTGGTCGTCCAGTAAAATTATAATTGAATATCAAAGATGAAAGTATACATGCACAAATATTTCATAGCTACCAAAAGATCATGTCACTCTTATTAATTTACAAAAAGATTACAAATTCTATATCTTCATAAAAAGATTCTTTGAACCTCATGACACAAATCACATTAATCCATTTGTTAGACCAAAAAAATATGTATACATAAACACAATAATACTATTCATCTAACTATAAAACAAAAAAATTAAAATAACAAACTTAATATGATCTCTTAAGATTCTTGAAATCTGAATCAACACAATCTTCCAATTCAGCCCTATAAGGATTCATCAATTTGAGAAGTTCAGTTGCTTTATCTTTGGTCTCATCACTACATCCAACTTGCAATACCAATAATAGCTTCTGAAAAGCACCAACTTGAAGTGCTTCAATCAAAGCTTTTCCTTCATAATTTTTGTGACCATATTTGCACATCTTCCAAATAGAAGAAACAGAATATTCTGTAGTCAAAGGTGAAACTCTCAAGATTTTCTTCACCAACAGAGGAATTGTTAAGTCATTTCCATAAGCTTTTTCTCTTGCAAAGTCACAGCTTAATAGAGAATCCAAAATAGTTAAAGCTTTCTCACAAGTGCTTTTTTCTGAGTCAATAAGAATGTGTAAAATTGAAGAAACCAAACCCAATTCAACAAATGAAAATTTCATTTTTTCATTGAAATTTGAATTTGATGAAACTAAATACCAAATTATCCTCAATGAAGCTTTTGTAATTATTGGACTAATTCTCTTGTTAATGAACTCAATTAAAAGCTCATTAACACCTTCAATTTCCATAAGTGCTTCTACATGTTTCTCATCACCAAAAGAAAGAATCTCTTTCAATGCAATAATAGCTTTTTCTTTTCCCTTAACATCTTGATGCTTCAAAAACCAAATCATGCAATGTAAAGAAGCTTTTGAACCTAAAGATTTTTGAGCTTCTAATTGAAGTGGAAACATCCAATTAAGTGCTGATAAAATCACTTCAAGAACAATAACATTTTTCTCAATAGAATCATTAGCAAAAGCATCAAATGCTAAAGCTAATGCACTAGTTGCTCCATTTTCAACTATGCATTTTTTGTTCCTCTCACTTTCATTACTCCATTTCTCCATTTTTTCAACCAATCCAATACAACCATATTGATCCAAACCTTTTGCCGATTCCTTAACTCGAAAAAGAAGCTCGGAAACATCGATCGGACTAATCGGTATTCTTGGAGTAGGAATCCTCTCTACACCATTTTGTCTATTTTCAACACACCAATCTTGTATCATTATCCTAAGAGAATGATTTGGAATCATATCAAAGTTTCTCACAACTTGATTTGTGAGAGGACATGTATAGTTTCCTTCATTGAACCATCTTTCAATGCTCTCTCTATCATAGGTTATTCCTGTTGACAATGTCACAGGATCTTTCATCAAATCAAGAGTAATAGGACACCTAAATTGATTTGGAACCACTACCTCCATGTTTGGTTTTCCACCTTTGTTGTTTTTGTTGTTCTTCCTTCTTCCCCAACCTAACACCATCTTAAACACTTTTGTAAGAGAAATTAACAACCTTAATATCAAAGAAACCTTAAAGAAGCTATATTTGTTTTTTTTTTTTTCTTGATCAAGTTTGAAACTTTGGTAGAAAATATTGATGGGTTTTCAATTTGCTAGGTTTATGTATATATATGTAGACAAAAAAGAAGGAATTTTTGTTTTTAGGATGCTTTTTGCTGTTGATCAAGTTTGAATCTTTGGTTGAGAATATTAATGGATTTTGCAAGTGGGTATGTTCATGTATTTATATATAGATATAGTCTATAGTATATATTAGAGACAAAAAAAACACAAAAGAAACACGTAAAATAATATATTTTAATACGTCATGCATCTCATGTTTGTTTATGAGATTTGTTACTATTGACTTATAGGGTCAATATTGCTTTTCATACGAAGAGAGTTTCAACTTCAAAGGTTGGACCCTAGAAGGAATTATTCTAATGTGAAACATTCAAAATTGAAGAGAGAGAATGATGTTTGTATAGTTTTGTATAAAAGAGGAGTTATGATTTGAATATTGACCATTGAAGATTTTTTGAGGAAAATTGAGAACACCTCTAGCAGTCAAAGGGAGGAATTGGTAAACATCAAATAGCTTAAGGTAATTGTAATGGACGTTTGGATTTTGATAAGATTTATTCAACACATCTCCACCGTTGAAATAAGATTAATTTGATTGAGATTGGTTAATTTTGTATGTCTAAATTTATTTGAAATATAATTTGGTGAACTCGAAATATAAATCATCTAAAACATTATTAATTTAGTGTTTGAAATTATAAATATCCTAAAATACTAATTTAAAATTGATGATATTTTCCCTCAAAAAATTGAAGGTCTTTTTTCTAAGAAACAAAATTGAAGAACTTTGATTGTGTGTATGTATTTTTACATTATGGAGTTAAAAGTGATTTCAAACACGAAATAAATTTTATTGACTGGTGTCATTTGAAATGAAATTTATCTCTAGAATTAATTCTTAATTGAAGTTAGAATTTATAGCTTTTGATGCAAAATGTAAACTTTACATTCAAATTTATAATTTAATTTATTTTGATATGAATGTCCAAACTTAAATCATTTCACATTATACTCACTTTTAATAAAAATAATAATTTTTTTATCAAAAGAAAAAATTATAAAATCAATTCATTCAAATTAATTTTGGTCAATGTAGAACCCAACACACAATATTTATTTCTTTTTATCAGTTAATTTAGTTATTTAAATTTTCTAACAAAGGAGATTAAAATTAAAATATGTGAATGATTTATCCATTTTTCTCTATATTTTTCACTCCCAAAACGCGCACTCTCCTCTAAATTCCCAAACAAAATCTTGGGAGACCAAATTCTCCAACGTTGTAATCTCAGGGACTAAATTAAATCAAAATTACTCAAGGAACCAAAGTGAAATTGAAGATTAACTTAAGGGACCAAAAATATAGTTGTCTTTTTTATTTTAAATTTAACAGTTACATAGTGAAATCTAATATTTATAATGAATTATTAAGCAAAATAATTCTATCCTAAATTACTCACTTTTTTTAATCAAAATCCAGAATTACTCCCTGAATAAGTTTATCTCTCCTCAAAATCCTTGAAGTAAATATGGCAAGGTATTTTAACCTCCCACAACCCCAAATCAGAACGTTAGTTTGAAAGCGTCTAAGGCAGTGCTTTCTTACCATTGGGGGGGTGTTAGACTTGGTGACACACGCCTTCCACCATGGACCACACACGCCAACACCTTTTTTATCCTAAAAAAATATGCATGTGTTATTAGTGTCATGTTGACTTTTTGGTCCTTTTGAGTTTCTTTTTTAATTCTTAATAACCTTAAACATGGGAAACTATCCTCATTAACTAATGGAAACAGATTTAATATATTTGGATTTTATTTTTTGGGTCATGATAACCAGTGAGTTAGGATTCTTTCCATTTATAAAAATAAATGAAGATTATCATTTAGAGAAATATGCAAAAAATATAGATTATTTGTCCTATTAATAAGTGGGTTCCATTATCATTAATTTGTTTTTAAATTTTATTGTGTTTTTATCTCTTTAAATGTAAGAAATGGAGAAGATCCAAAATGGAGAAGATCTTGACTCGATAACTAGTACTTTAGAGACATTAGTTAAAAAAAGGCTTAATAGCAGTTTTCGCCCCCTAACTTTCACGAAGTTGCAATTTTGGCCCCCTACGAATAAAAACTACAAAACGTCCCCCTAAATTTTGCAACTGTAGCAGTTTTGGCCCCCAAGGCAAAAAAGAAACATGTGGCACCTCACTTAGGGTGCCACGTTAGCACAGACCGAGTCAAAATTGGCCTTGGGGGCCAAAACTGCCATATGTGTAAAACTTAGGGGGCAGTTTTGTAGTTTTTTTTAGGGGGCCAAAATCGCAACTTTTAAAAGTTGGGGGTTAAAACTGCTATTAAGCCTTAAAAAAAACAAATAAATCAATTTTTCCATTGAAAAAAAATTCACATTTTTTTAAAGGTAAAATGAAATTATATTGCCAAAGAGCCAAGTGCACCCAACATAAGGTGTGTAAGAAAAAGAAGGCTAAAAATCAAGTTATAAATTTCCAAAAAAACAGCCAAAGAAAATACAAGTCAGGTAATTTTTCACATTTTTAAAAGTTTTTTTTTAAAGAAGCTACATTAGTTCACCTAAATTGACATCGGGTAAAAGTTTTTTGTTGAAGAAGATAAATTAGTCCACTTAAATTGTCGCCGGAAAGAATCAAGTCTGACACCTTGAGGATGAAAACACTCTCAAGCCTCAAGATAATACCACCGGACTAACCCAAGTGGGTTCACATTTTTAAAAGTTTAACTATACAAGTTACTGTGTTTGTTTTCTTAACCGGTAGTTTTCGTTGGTTAGCGTTTTCCTTTATTTTTCATGTGCCTCTTTCCTACTCTTTCTTACAGAAAATAGCCCCTTCTTCACTTCACAGCTTATAAATTTGTTTGTTTTTTCTTCATGGAAATATCATCTGATTGTAAACACTTGGAATAACAGATATTTCCAGCTGAATAATTGACTGAATAATAAAATTGAAGGTTTCAATATCTTATTTAATTTCGTGTTGAATGTGGAGGAATTAGTCGACACCTTCGATGATTGGTTATCATCATAATCTATTTGAATATACAAAATTTTAAGAAATCGTACGTGGAAATTATTCTGTTATACATTCTTTCTTTGATGTGATACTTTTGGTTACTAAACTATTTGATAAAAAATTGATTCCGTTGATAAAAATATAAATAATATTTTTAAGGGTTAATATATCTTTACCCCTCTGTAATTTGGGCGAGTTTCGGTTCACCCCTGTAAAAATAAAAGTTTAAATTCCAACCCTGTAATTTGAAGATTCTTTCGAAATAGACCTTGTAATTTGAAGATTCTTTCGTTTTAGACCCTGAGGCCCTCTGAATATGCAAATATGATGACGTGGCACGCTGAGTCAGCATTTTTGGATGATTTGGTGCACTGGCTGTATAATTAATTTTGTTTTTAATATTTTTATTTTCATTTATATTAACTTAAAAAAAACTGAAATATAATTTTAAAATTAGAGAAAAAATCAGATTATTTTTTTCAAAATTGAAAAAATAGAAAAAAATAAGATTTTTTTTTAAATTTAAAAAATTCGAAAAAATCAAAAAAAAATTCAGATTTTTTTTTAAAAAAAATCTGAAATTAAGATTTTGAAAATTAAAATAAAATCGATTTTTTTTCAGATTATATAATTTTCAAAATTTTATTTCATATTTTAATCTGAATTATAAAAAAATTATATTCGGATTTTAAAAAATAAAAAAAAATTCTAGAATGTTTAACTTTTTCTAGAAAATTAAAAAAAATAGATAATTTTACATTTTTTTCGAAATTTCTAATTTTAATTTAATTTGGATTTTTTTTTAAATTTTTCTATAATTTTTTCGGAAATTTCGAAATTTACTAAGTTCGAGAATAGAAATAGTAATACCATATGGGTTTTCCTGTCATTGATGGGAAATATATTAAGTTAGAATTTAGAAAAGAATTCGAAAATTTTATTCCTAAATTTTTATGAATTATTTTTCCAAATTAAAATTAAAAAAATTCATATTTTATTTCCCGAATTTAGGAAGAATTTTAAAAATAATTCTGGAACTTGATAAAAAAATAATAAAAAAATCATATTTTTTTTCCGAAATTAGGAAGATTTTAAAAAAAAAATCGGGAACTTAATTTTCAAAATAAAAATCTGAATTTTTTTAATTTTTGAAAAAAAATCTGATTATTTTCGATTTTTCAAATTTTTTATTTTTTAAAAAAAATCTGACTTTTTTCGATTTTAATTTTTTTTTTATGTTTTTTCTGCTTTTTTTCCAATTTTTTTATTTTCGAAAATTAATTTTCATATTTTTTAAATTAATATAATTTCATTTATATTATTTTTTATTTTTAAAAAATAGGAAAAATTCCACGTGTGCCCTTAAAAATAATAAAAAACAAAATTAATTATACAGTCAGTGTGCCACATAATCAGATATGCACAGTCAGCACGCCACTCATCATGTCACGTCAACATTTTGTCCAGTCAAATGTCCTTAGGGTCTAAAACAAAAGAATCTTAAATTACAAGGTTGAAATCTATACTTTTTTTATTACAGGGGGTATACCGGAACTCGCTTAAATTACAAGGGGGTAAAGATATATTAACCCTATTTTTAAATGGGTGTTTAGGTTATAATTTTTTTTTTAAAAGCAAAAATGGATTATATTAACACTGCTAAATCAATCTTCTTAGTATAAGGTGTACCAAAAAGACTGTTAAAAAAACCAGTAATTCACACAGAATACAACATAAAGTCTAGTCAATGCCTAAACACGACAAATGACTCGACCACCACAATTGTTCACCAAAAACAAAGACAACCTTATTGGCTTTCAACCACCACAAAGAATAATATTTTACTTTGTCTAGTAGTTGAACTATTGAGCATTCCTTCTGTTTGAATAATCTATCATTTCTGTCATTCCATAAGACCCAAAGAGTAAGGAGCCAAACAAGCTGAAGAAAAGACCTGCGTGATTTCAGACCACCTGTTCAATAAGTAAACTGTAACAAGTGATCTGAAATAATATAATGGTCCACACCATCAAAACCAATCCATGACCACAATAAAGGCCCAATTGACCCAAACCAACTGCACGCTAGAAACAAATGACGTGCGTCCTCCACAAGACCACAACCAGACATACACAGGCACACCTCTGAACCAATCACACCTCGGGCCTCCAAATTAGATTTAGTAGGAAGGCGATCATGAAGCATCCGCCAAGCAAAAATAGACACCTTAAGAGGAACCTGTTTGTGCCAAATCAAGTCAACATCTTGCCCATCATGCTGGGTCTCCTGTGCCGTGAGCATGGCATACGCGCCGCGAACCGAGTAACCTCCATCCGGATCTGGTAACCACTGCCAAACATCAAAATAAAGGGGCTGCAAAGAAACATCAACAAGTAATATCCTATACTCCTCTAGTAACTCTTCCTCCCACTCCCACTCCCACAAACGCCTACGCCACCTCCATGTCTCACCCCTTCCCCCCATCTAAGTAAAAAGCATGTCATTAACAATTATTGATTTATTCAAGGCTAAATCAAATAACCTGCTAAAGCAAACTCGGAAAAGAAGCATCACCAAACCACCTATCGTGCCAAAAAAGGGTATCCTCCCCATCACCCACACGCCTCACTACACAACCCTCAAACCAATCGTCGCCTCCACTACCTAACCCATCCCTAATTCTCACAACCACTCTACCAATTAGAACCACTACGGCCCCCATCCTCCAACCTCCCATACTCCTCGTCATATCTAGCAACCAACACACGATACCACATACTCTCTCTATCAACAATCAATCTCCAGCACCACTTCCCTAACAACCCCTGATTAAATTCTTTTAATTGCTTAACCCCCAAACCTCCATACTCCTTTCACATACAAATAGACTTCCAACCGACCCATGAAATTTTCCTATGATCCTCACTCCCCACCCCCCCCCAAAA
>Ga0228710_1000411_pt1 | contig 52494 bp, 27 predicted proteins | sample MedpolnodulmetaG_FD_177995 | JGI IMG/M metagenome (GOLD analysis project Ga0228710, IMG submission 177995) | Root nodule microbial communities from Medicago polymorpha collected in Santa Monica, California, United States - pink nodules | ecosystem: Host-associated > Plants > Roots > Nodule... | reverse complement strand
TTTCTGAACCTTATGTTGGAATTGTTACAGTTGTGGACATTAAATCATCCACATAGAACTATAATCAATTCATTTATTTATTTGGAATTTTCTATGAAAATATTTTTTGACATTTAAATTTAAAACTAAACTCACATGAAATAAAAACTGCAATTAAAAAGGTTTCTATTATACAGTAAAATAAGAAACGTAAGAAGTTTTGTAATTTCCCCTTAAGTACTTTTTAACATACATTTACTTGATTATTAGACATTATTTGAGATTTTTAATTATAAGTAGAGATGATAGAAATGTTTAGATAGAGAATGAGAATATGAGATTTTTTTTAATCAAGTTTAGATATAGTAGATAGATAGATAGATTAAGAAGGATGTGGAACTTTATTTGCTCAAGAATGACTCAAGTTTAGTGATACATATTTTTTAGCTATATACCTGGTATAAATTCATGAAAAAATATATCTATGAAAAAAGTAGGGTTAAATTATTTGGTCAATCTTAAAGTAGCTTGAGTCTCTATCATGTCATAGAAACCAATGAATGTAGTCAAGAGATGAAGCATAAAAAACAGAAGAAGAAAAAACTATTAATACAAAATCAAAGAGGTATCATTCAATAGTTGCTTGGAGAAAGTGATGATGAACAACCATTTTTCATAAACTTCTTGAGCAACAATGATGAAACAAAAATGAAAATAGAAGTCTCTTTTACTAATTCACATAAAAAAAATTATATATACACACTAAGGAATATAAGAAACATGAAAAAAAAAGACGGGAAAATAGACTAACAAACATCATGTCTATAAAAAATGTAGGGTTTAAATATTTGATCATTCTAAGAGTAATTTAACTCCCAATCATATCATAGAAATCAATGGATAATAAAGAGATGAAGAGTAAAACATTGTGAAAAAACAATAATAGAAAATTGAAGAGGAACAATCTAATAGTTGCTTGGAAGTGGTGATGAACAAAATCCAAAATTTGCTGCACAAATTCACATATTTATACACACGATGCTTTTTCAATAAAGGACAAATAGTCTCACTAGTAGAAACTAAATATATTGAGATCATGTTATTAGTGGTTGTATTTAAAACTGTTTATTGTAAATATTTTATTTACAGATGAATATTTAAAAAATGTATATAAGAATTGTTATACAAATTCTATAATTTTTAATTTAATTTATATAAAAAATATTATGGTTGAAGATACACACTTACATGAGTTGCCATTTCATAGACTTTGAGAGCATCAACGATGCAACGAAAGCAAATATAGAAGCCTTTTATCCTCTTCTCCTCATTCACATGAAAAATAGTCGTATCAACATTAAGAAAAATAAAGTTAATAAAGACTACCAAATTAACATCAATAAAAAAAGAGTGGTTAAATATTTTATCACTATATATAAGAGTACTTTTTTGAATCCTTATCCTACCATAAAAATCAATGAATTGTCAATATCTATGTAAACAATACAAAAGAAACGAAGATCACCATACAAAAGAGTTGTTTGGTGAAAATGATGATAATCAAAAACCAAAACTTGTTCCAAAACCATTATGCAAAAAATCACATATTTATACTCCCAAAGATGATGAATTGGAGATTAGCAATCAATCAGTACAAACCATAACTTACACAATGAGTGAGTAGGGGTGTTCAAATCCAAACCGATCCAAATTAAAACCGCAAACCGATCCAAAAAAACCGAAAACCGCATAAAACCGAATATTATTGGATGTGTTTGGATGACATTTTGTGAAAACCGCTTGGATTGACTTTTCAAAACCGAACTGAACCGCATACAAATATTTTAATATATATTTCCATTTTTATAATTAGAATATATTATATTAAGCTATTATTTTTTTCTTTTTAATTCTTTTAATACTATTTATGACTTTAATTTAATCAATTTTGTTTCTTTTTCGTATGTTTTAAAGATAATCAATCATTATTATTCCACACTATTATTTTTTTTATAAATCATATGCTATATTTTGTGTCGAACCTATCATTTTATCATATTTTTATAAGATTATTATTAATAAAAAAAAGTTAAAATATGTAATTTGGACGTCCAAAAACCGATCCAAATTAAACAGCATTAATTTGGATCGGATCGGTTTTTTAAAACTAATTATCCAATACCAAACTGAACCGCATATGATTTATCTTTGGATCGGATGAGTTTTTGCTTCAAAACCGATCCAAACCGGACCGCGAACACCCCTAAGTGAGTGAATAGTCATTGTTAAGAAATATAAGTTATGGAATAAAAAAAAAATAGTAGTTCAAAGGATAATGTGATAAAGTTAATTTTTGAAGATATAATTAATAAAAATATAACTAGTCAATTTATTAGTTGTATGGCTATAATTCCAATATATTTATTTGCGTTAATAATATTAATATATATACTTTCTTCAACAAAAAAAAATTAATATATATACTTTTGCTGTTCTATAATATTAAAAAAAGACATTATGTATCAAATTTGCAAACCCCTCAAAAAAAACTTGTATATTAACTTATTGATTATGTTGTGACGTCATGAAATCCTTTCCTTTATTATATTTAAAATTGAATTTCTCTCTTCCTTCAAAAAAAAAAGAATCTCTTTCCTTTATTTTGGATTAAGATGGATTTTATTCTTAATATTTTACATGTTAAGGTATGTTTTATTAAGTGGAAAAAGGTATCTTATTTTAATATAAATAAATTGATTATGTTATGTGGTTATGGTGGTTGATCTTCTATAACTCATGAATTTGACAATAACTTAATTTTACTACTATTCTTTAAAGAGATAAGAGTAATTTTAAAGACATAGTGGAGTTGTCTTATAGAGGTGCCACATAGGCACAATCCAAGCATTAGAATGAAGCAAGTTTCTTATTCAAAGATATATAGATAGATGTGAGAGCCTCATAATTCATTGGGGATCATGGGAGTAATGGGATGGCCACCCCCAATTTGTTTATGTTCTAATGCTAAATCTAAAAGAAAGTTACACCTTTAGAAAACTTCAACGAACAAACATTAATCTCAATAGTAATAATATAGGGGTGCTCTTTGATGTGGTTTGGATCATTTTAAAGTAAAAAAATCATTAAATGTAAAGATAAAAGGTCACGTGGTTCAGTGCGATTCAGATAAATCATGTGAAAAATGATTTTAATCTAATTCAATGTAGTTTGATTTGGATATTTTGAATATTCAAATAGCAATTTCAATTTTTTTTTTCCAATATTGATATTATAATGATACGATAAAGTGCATAATAGATTTGATAATAAAGTTTTTTTTTTTTTTTTTATCCCCGTGAAGCTCAGTTGGTAGTGATATTGCATATTATATGTAAGGGTCGGGGTTCGAACTCCGGACAGGGGTTCGAACCCCGAACACTCCACTTCTTCACATTTAAAATATGTGATTTCTAGCCATTAGATTACATGACCAAAAAAAAAGAATTTGATAATTTTTTTAACAAATAACATACTTTTTTTTTAGGGAAATAAATAACATACTAAAAATTAACATCACACGATGTCAATGATCGATTATATTTGAATCATATGAAACCAAGTGATATGCATAAAAGGACATCCAAATAAATATAGGAATATTTTATTTTGTGTGATTTTTCAATTTTTTAGATTGATTTGAAGTTTCAATTTAGATTAGTTTAGATATAAACACCTGGAAACAAAATTAGGAGAAATAGTCTGAGTGTTTATATGCAAGTGTTGTTAAGTGACTGAAAGTTGACAATGCATTTATACCACCACATGGGTCATAAACTTTTGGGCATGAGTTTTGAAGAAAAAAAAATTGTTTGAAAACACACCATGTATGGTATATTAGCAAAATCAGAGATGCTAATAGTAGCATTTATATTGCGTATACAATATTGTAGAATTGGGCCTCTAAACTTGACTTTGGCACCAAGCCCACGTGATTATCTGGTAAGAATTCTGCTATTCTCCCAACGAAAAACGTCCGTTCATTCCCAACTGATATGACCAAAGTGCCCCTGCATGAGTTAACACACGTTGCGTGCGTTAATTCATGCGTGAGTTAACTCATGCAGCGTGTGTTAATTTATATAGGGGCATTTTCTAAAGTTTGATTGAGAATGAGCAAAACGTGTTGGGAGAAGAGCAGAATTCATCAGGTAAACAGTTCAAAAATAAAATAAAAAAAACAAAACTTCAGGTAAAGGAAATCCTACTAAATACTTTGACTTTGATTATTGTGGCTCTTTTTTCTCTCACTTTACCATCATAAAAAAAAGGGACAAAACTACCCCATTTTGAGATCAAATTGGACAATCTCCTTCACTTTAATCTCCTTTCCTCGCCTAAATCACTTTATTTCCTTGAATCTCATTCTCTCTCTTTTGACTATAACTTTGGTTTTTTATGAATAGAGTGGGTTTAAGAGATAGATAGAGAGTTAGAGGAAATAATGAGAGAAATGTGAGGGAGAGAATCATATTCTTTTGAGATTAAGTACATTATAACTACCCTTTTTATGATTGGATGCTCCTTGCATAAATTTTTGAAAGAAAAGTACTTATGTGTGTCTTGGGACATGAAAAAGTATCATTTTGTTTTTTCTAGTTCATCTTAAAAAATTAAAAATATTTAATTAATAAAAATAACAACCTAGTTACAAGAAAAAATGAAAAACATAATGATACTTTTTCAATGTCGAAAACTAGAGCCGTAAAAAATGGATCAGGTTAATGGGCCAGTCCATCAGCCCATATTTTGGACCGGACCTAAAAAAGTTAGCCCAAAAATGTACCCAGGCTATTTTGGCCCATACAAAAGTGAGGTCGGGCCGGGCTGGTCCATCGGGGTTTGGCCGACCCATTGTCGATATTTCATTTATTTTTGTTAAAAAAACAATATGTTTTTTAAAAAAAATTATCAACTAATTTAAAATTTATTATAAAAAAATATTTAAATAAATAAACTTAATAAATATGAATGAATTTATGTTAAAGTTTTAAAATTTTAAAGTTTATAAATTATTAATTTGATTTAATTGAAGGAATAATCTAGAGTTTAATTATTATTCAATGTTAATGTAAAAATTATTTACACTTTTATGTCTATCCAATCATATTTTAGCAAATAAATAACGGTGAGTAACTAATACATAAAAAATACATAAAAAAGAGTATATAAATTTTAAAAATAAAACATAAACGGACCGACCAGGTTCTAGAATTTGCGACCCAATTATAAATGGGTTGGGTTGGGCTTGCCCATTTATTAGTCGGACCTCTCGGGTTGGGCTGACCGGATCAGCCCATTTGACACCTCTACCCAAAACACATGTGTCCTACAAAATTTATTGTGTTGGTTGGTATTCAATCATTAAATTGGTAGTGTACTCCCATGATTTATACCCGTAGTCGTTGGTATCCAATCATTTAATAAATTTCCCCTCAAAAAATCATTTAATAAATTTCTTTCTTGAATTAGTGAGAGAAATTATACTTGTCTTAAATTTAAATTAAACACTCAACTTCACAATACTATCATGTACTAGGATACTCAAATGCATGTATTAAGTAAAAAACAACAAATTTATACAATGATTTATTTAAAAAATAAAAAAAATTATACAATGAGTTTTAATTACATATTTGTTGACACATTTTTTTTTTGTTTTCATGATATTGGTACAAAATTTTCACCACGGCTTAATAACTAATCTCTATCATTGATTAAATTTTAAATTAGTTCACATAAATATGGTGGAACCTGTATAAATTTTAGCTAATTAATGTATTAAATAATATATGTTAAGTATGCATTATCAACATTTTTCAATTTATTATACAAAAGAAAAAACTAGACTTGGAATACATTCAACAAACTGAGCCACCCACCTAGTTTCTATAAGACTCCTCTCATCATCGAAAGCAAGCTCTTAACTTCAAATAAAAGCAAATGAAGATGGCAAGAGCATATCAACATTAAATAGTAGTCTTTCTTTATATCCAAGGAAATTGTAGTTTTCTCACACAAAAAAGGCATTAATAGCAGTTATGTGCTTATTAATAGAAGTAGTTATGTACCAAATAAATGATTAAAAAGATTATAAACTCATATGCTTTTTAATGATTTTTTAATAATTAAGAATCAAACTCGATACTCTCATGTTTACAACATTTATTGGTTGGAAAAAAATATATACAACACTTATCACAATAACATCACTAACTTATATGCTAGATCAAAAACAATGTATATGATTTATGAGAAACAATATTTTAACAACTCAAAAGTTATGTATTTTTTTATACGATTATGAATTTAATAATAATTTGTTCTCACTTCTTTAATAATTCGGTATTTTAAAAGTTATCATCTTTTATTTGTTTAAAATATCATTGATCATGATTTAAATGATACCATAAAAATTGTCTTAATTGATAACAAGTTAGACACGTATCATAAACATTTGTTCAACTATGTTGTGTACTCCCGATTTTGATGAGCTAGTACGATACTCCATCTTACTTAAACTTTCTTATATAAAAAAAATTATCAAATGATGCAAAAATTGATCACAAATATAATTGTGTGAAACACTTGAATTTGTTTTCTTTTATAAACTTAAGTTTAACTTCTATATATGTACAAAAACTTCATTCAAATAATAATGATAAATTTATCACAATTTAAAGTCATCAATGTTATTATTCACTTCTAAAAAAACATATAAGAATTAACAAAAATAATGGCATACAAAATTATTAACATAGATTAGCCAAATGTATTAAAAAAAAGAGTAATTTAATTAAGAAAAGTTTGGTGATACACAAAACGCACTTTATGTCTTAATCTGAGATTAAGGTTATTTCAGATTAATTCAATTCAATTCAATTCTTCAAACTCCATCAAACCAAACGAAGCTTCAGATCCGACCCATTCAGCTCAGATCTCTCTTCTCCTCAATCCATCCACCCCAGTCAGGTTAATTCCTTTCTTTTTCTTTTCATCAATATTTTCATCATGTATAATAATCAAAACCTTACATGGGTCATTTTTATTTGATCAAAAGATTGGATTTTTATTCATTTTCATCACATTTATCATATGCAAGCTAATTTTAGTTCAAAAGGGTCATCATAAATATACTTATTATTGATTTTTATGCAAATTTGATTTGATTATGAAAAACAGTTCATATATGATACACCAGTCCAAGTGAACAATTTATGTTGTTGGTGTTTGTGACAAACAACTGAAAATTTTGTCAAAAAAAACAAGTTGGATGGAACATGGTCAGATGGATATGAATATGTATAGAGTAGGAGATGGTACACATTGAATTAGATTCAGAGAGTTGTAGCTTTAAAGGGATTGCTGTTGATGATTTTGATAGTGAAAGTTCAGGATCCGGTATTCGGAGAGAGCTTTCGTTTTCGCGTTGGTGTGACGATGATGATAATGATGGTGGTGATGGAAGGGTGATTTTGGATCAGAAATTAGATGATGAGGATGTTATTGTAGAAGAAGACGCGGTTTTTGAGTTGCCTTTTGTTGAAAAGAATGTGGTGCAAGGAAGAGTTTTAGATAGGGAGAGATTTTCTTTTGATAAGTTTTGGAAGGAAAGGAGCGTTCCGATGAATGGTGCTAGTACGATGGACGATGATTCTGTTTATAGGAGAGGTAATGGATCTGAGAAGTATGTGCCTTTTGATATTGAAGACAGTCCTGAAAGGGGAACAGTTGGTGGTGACTTGTATGATTCGGGGGGTGGTGTTGGATCACTGCATAAAAGCTCTGAAAATACTGTTCCTGTGGCAAATATCTTGAAGACTATGTTTTTCATATTTGTGTGGTACACCTTCAGTTTATTTTTGACCTTGTAAGTTCCTTGTTTACACTGTTGGTCTTTGTTGGCATTTATATTGGAGTTTAATTTTGATACACTCTTGGTACAAAAAAGATTATGCTGTCAATAAATTACAGCTACTCATATGCATGACTTTAGAAGTAGTTATGATTAAAGTCAAACGTTTTTTTTATGATTTGACGTTTACGATTTATTGACAGTGTAAAAATATTTACAATGTCAGTGTATATGAATCAAATCTTTTATATTATTATACCCTTTTTAGTGTTGTTTGTGATGCAAATCCTTTTATGCTTGTCTCTTATCGTTATATGTTTTGAAACAGGTATAATAAAAGTCTGTTGGGAGATCATATGGGAAAGTTCCCAGCTCCCTTTTTAATGAATACTATCCATTTTGCAATGCAAGCGGTTTTATCGAAATTTATCACCTATTTTTGGTCTCATAAATTTGAGACTAATGTTGTCATGTCTTGGAGGGATTATTTTTTGCGAGGTAAATTTCATTCTTGGTATTTTATGTTTTAACTTGGCTGACTTTAATATGATAATTAAGTAGGCAACAACACTGTAACTTCATAATACATTTTGGCTAATGATTTTTCGTTATTTTTCGTTACTTGTTTAGTGTTATGGATGCAGAATATTCCGCATATAATTTGTAATTCTGTGGTGATAGCTGTTCTGAATTAGTGTTTACTTTTCAAAACAATTCACTCAGTTATTAAGATTCTAATGTTATGTGGTCCAAACATGGAAAATGAGGCAAATAGACTAGGCTCTCATTCTTATGATTATGTGGTTCTGAATTACTGTTTTCACTCAAAAAAATTAGCGATATGAAATTTTCTAACAATACATAGGTTGATTGGTTGTGCCGTTTTCTGAGGTTTTTATCTCTTTCTTCTCTCTTGCTCGCCGCTGATCTTCTACCCTGAAGCACACTTTTATGCAAATTTATTGTCACGATACATGACTTATTACATTAACTTTTATATCAACTAATGCCACAGATGGACTTTGCCTTTCACAGTTGTCCCGACTGCTCTTGGAACAGCTATGGATGTTAACTTGAGCAATGCATCTCTAGTTTTCATCTCTGTCACATTTGCTACAATGGTTTGTGCCATTTCTTTCAGTTTTACATAGAATGAAATAAATGTTTTTTTTTGGTAATGTTACATCAGAACTGGATTCTACATTTCCTCCATTTTTAAGGAAACAACTAACTATCCTTCCCCTCTTTATTTACCTTTCCTTTTATTTTGCAGTGTAAATCTGCTGCTCCAATCTTTCTCCTCTTGTTTGCTTTTGCTTTCCGGTGAGTTTCCTTTCATTTTGTTTTTGTAATCACTCTGATTATGTGATTTCTTAAGACAAGTATTAAACATTCTAAAATTTAAGGAGCTGCATTAAGGAAAACACATTTTATGTTTTGAATTCTTGCATATCTCAGAAGACAATAGGTGTTCTTTTTGGTCATTTAGCATTTAACTTGCAAAATCTTTAAAACGAACTATAAAAGTTGCTGTGATGTTAAAAGACTATATCAGAAATTAGATGCTTTACAATGCAAGAAATTGTGGACTTCTTTTTATAAGCTACATCTTCATATAACACACAGCCTGAAAGTGCTGTTAGAATGGCTTATAGTTTGTCAAGAGTGCATTAGTTTTTTAATTGATACTTTTGTCTTCTCTAATTGTTGGTCATCATATATTTTTCATGCTGCTTTGTGATTTTGGTTCTTGAATAATCATATGTTTGGTTGCATATCCTCTCGATGAATATTAGTTTGTGTTTGTGTTTATCTGTTTTCTGTCATTTAATTATAAATGTTGGTTTGAATTGGAAGGTTGGAGGTACCAAGTTTTAAACTATCAGGAATCATTTTAGTCATCTCCATCGGCATATTACTAACAGGTATTCATATCTTCGTTTGTGTTACCATATTATTATTTATCATTTCAATGTACATTGATTGTCCCTTAGGAATTCAAAAGATCTAAGCCAGCCTGGCTTCCTACAAGCTCAGTGGTTAGGTACACCTGTAGGGTATGTTTGGGTGGAGGATTTTGGAGGAGAGTGGGGGACTTATTTTTCTTTTCTAAATTAAGGAAACTATAAAATGTTTCTAAAAATAAATTAAGTGTGATTGAAATGTTATATGCTCATCCATCATGTTGTTCTTTCAATTTTTTTAAAATCTCAACTATATATCAGGATATAAACCTATCCCTCCAAAACCCTCCTTTTTAGGATCCTCCACCACGCACACCTTTACAGCAGCAAGAAAGTTATTTGTTATGAGTTGTTTCCATCTTAACATGCCATATCGCGCTAGGTAGGATTGGCTACATAGATCAAAAAACTCCATAATATCCTATCAGGAATCATGTCCAGTGAGTTACTATATCTTTCTGGATTTTTGTATATGAAAGATTGTTGCTGACATCCAAAAAAGTAGCATACAGACAGAAGTTAGGAAATACGTTTTATACTAACAAATTAGTATGGAAGTTAATCAACTAAACAGTTACCAGAATTTTGAACAGGCAATAAGCTCTTCATATTCTTGTTGGTCTTCATCTATCAATTATAATGGTTGGTTTTTCTATAAATGATTGGAACAGTGACAAATATCTTGAACATTAAAAGATTCTCAATTTTCATTAGTTATTCTTTTCCCATGGCTCTCTAGAATATTGAAAGTGCATCGTGCAAGCTTTAGGAAATTATACCTCAACAATAACTCAAAACTAATGTCTTCAATTTTATTTTGGTGTGCTGCAGTTTCAAAAGAAACGGAATTTGAAGTTTGGGGATTTGTACTTGTCATGCTTGCTGCTGTTATGTCTGGGTTTCGCTGGTGTATGACTCAGATCCTTTTGCAGGTATTATATATGCCTTTTCATTTTCTTATATTATTGTTGGGAGAGTATCTGGCGAGAAATGAGAACAGTTATTTATGTTCATTAGATATAACAAACAACTAAGATTAAAGTTTTCGTTGGAAATATAACGTGTTCCCTCCTCCACTCAATTCTTCCTCTTACCCTCTTTTTACCTCCTTCCTACATTGTCTCTTGACTCATCCATCAACCCTATCTTCCTCTCCTTTTGAAAAATGCAAATCGTGAATTTGTGCTGCATAGCACCGCCAAACTGCATACTATGTTGTGCCCTCGTGTCAGATCTGCGTTATTGGACCGTCCATACTTCATAGGTAGCCTATTCCAAATTCCTAAATATAGATATATAGTACTGGACATTATGCAATCTGATTAGCCTACATTTAAATCACTCTGTTGAATACTGTCCACAAAATTAATGCAAATATCTATTGCCGACAAATGAGAAATATGATTGATATAGCCAACAAATTAAAATCCCAAAACCCTTCAAAGTTGTCAAACACAGTTGTTGATCCATAAGAAACAAGGGGGAAATTATCCTTACATTTACAGTGTTAATTTTTTGCACAACATCATCAATTCATAAACTTGTTTTCGTTGCTATGTTTAACGGTGACGCCGGCTACAACCTTGAGACCGAAGCATAGAAGTGAATGAGAAAAGGTAAAAGTGGAGAACAATTTGGTGGAGGGGACAACACGTGATATATTTTATAAAAAATTAATCTTAACTGTTTATTATATCTAATGGACGTAAATAAATGTTCTCATTTCTCACAATAAATAAAAGTTCTCACCGGATACGCTCCCTATTATTTTATATTTATATATACATGTCTATCTACACATACACACACAAAGACATTCACATTACTATTGTTTCCTGCCATCGCTAACTGAACATTCTTGCTTCATTTTCTTGGGTTGGAAAACGATTTTCTTTCTCTTCATTTGTGAACTGAACACCAAATTGAAAAGAAAGAATCCTATGGTAAGTTCCTTGCACATGTAATAGTTTATTTATTGAAAACATTGGTATTGTTAGATTTAGATTAGATGATATATATTCAATATTCAATGAGCAGTTTTACTTAATTAAATTATCAATATTTTCTTTTTCATTTATTTTTTCCGCTGCCTTTGGTCAATCAAACCTTAGATCGAACATTAATTATACGAGTTTATTTAATTTTTATCAATCATGGATTTTTTCCACACAGCTATAAGACTGGTGATGTTCTATGGAACTAAATGTTGGGCGATAGAAAGTTTGAAAGAAATCATTGTCAATATTTCATAAATACAAATGCAACAATTTGTGCGTGGATACTCGAGACAAAATAGGATTAAAAATGAAATCATTAGATAGAAAGTTGAGAGGTAGCACCTAATGTGAAAAATATTGTAGATTTTTGCCTTAGATGATTTAGGCACTTGCAAAGAAGACCTGAAGAAGGCGTAATAAGGATGGTAAATCGCATGTGGGATACTCAATATTTGTTAAGAGGTATAGAAAGACCAAGGAAAATTATAAGTTCAATCATTATGAAGGATTTAGGACAGGACACTCATCTTTTTGTCCATATATCTAACCTCACGTGGTTGAAAAGGCTTTTAATGTTATTTTTGTTTGTTTGAACGCTCTACCTTTGTAGACAGCTTATCTTTCCCTGATCCTTTTCTTTGCCTTCGTTTGTCTTCTAGTTAGAATTTTGTGCGCTCTATTTTATATTTATATGCTTCTTTCAATGATTTCAGGTCTGAAAAATCCACTCACCTTGATGAGCTATGTAGCTCCAGTAATGGCTGTGGCAACCGCACTTCTTTCTCTTGCATTAGATCCATGGGAAGAATTCCGAGAAAATGAGTACTTTGATAGTTCATGGCATATAACTCGAAGTTGCTTGCTGATGTTCTTTGGTGGAACACTTGCCTTTTTTATGGTAAGAGTTTATTTTCCCTTTGATATATATATTTGATAGCCGACCCGACTTAGTGGGATAAGGCTTGGTTGTTGTTGTTGTTGTATATATATTTGACTTCGTACTTGACTTGTCTTAGCCTTATTTTGTTGTGTTTATGGTCGTATTTTTCAACTTATCGGATTTGTCTTTCAAACACTTGTATCTTTATCTTCTTGCAGGTACTAACAGAATATATTTTAGTCTCTGTAACTAGTGCCGTCACAGTCACAATAGCAGGGGTTGTTAAGGAGGCCGTCACCATATTGGTATCAATTAACTTTTATATTTTCTACATTTTTTTATATGATTGGTCAGTGGTTGGCCTATTACTCGTATAGTGCTTTATATTGAATAATCTAGATTCATGCTCTGGCTTTCTGACCATATTGAACTTAATGTTCTGGTTTCATGCTGTTTGTGTGTAGGTTGCGGTATTATACTTTCATGATGCATTTACTTGGTTGAAAGGATTCGGCCTATTCACTATTATGGTTGGTGTCAGTTTGTTTAATGTGTACAAGTAAGTCATCAACAGACATATTTCAAGCTCTCTAGCTTATGAATAAACATTTTACTAAGCTCGAAATATATCTTATTGAATAATCACTTAATTAACATGTTCACTTAAATGTTTGGTTATTTCAGATACCAGAAGCTTCATGCAGGTGACAATGTGGTAGATCATCATACAAAAGATTCGGCAGCCAAATATGTTATTCTTGAAGAGATGGATGAACAAGATGGCGGCATCTGAAAACCTATATGGACCAAATAATTTCATATCCAAAGTAAGCCTTTTCTTGGATGCCAGTTAAACGATGCAAATCAAATCTTAATATTTTATATATTCATTAGTGGTTTCATACTCTACTCACACGTGTTAAAATCATATTAATGAAGACGGGAATCATAAAATTATAAGTTTTGATTATACCAAGTTTCCTGTTTTTTACAATTAGCAAGGGAATTTGTAATATTTTAGCTATGGAACACTAATTCATTTTTTGAGACACGAATATTGGCATAAGTATAATATTTTGAGCATTCAATATGTTGCATGCTGTTTGTTCATAATTTAATCATAATTCTCAGTCAATAAACTATATACTACTAAATATTGAAGTCTGTTTTCCTGAATCACTGAATATTGAAGGCTGAAGCAATGATTTTGATGAAGAGGAAGGGACACACAATTATCTTCCAGGGACTTGCCTTAGCCATATCATCAACGCCAATGCTTTCTTCTATTCTGTCGGAATAATAAGTTCTTATTCAGTTACAGATTTTGGCATTCTTTCGAGTTGAGAAGATATATGTTGTAGATCATAATAGGTTGTTTATAAATAAATTTTCTTCATTTTTGCTTCTTAGTATTGTATTAAAATATTTTTTTGGCCACTTGAAATATTTTAGATGCATTTTTTATTTCTTACCAATTGGTAATGGTTACTCAACAACTATCTTTTTGGGGAAAAAATGTTGGAGGGTCAATTTCATTGTTACATTAGCAACGCTACTTAACACCAAACAAACTTGTACTGTATCCTCCTAACTCCTACACCCTCACCCTACATTCTCAAAAGCTCCCCAAATTTTATTTATTTATTTTTCTGCCAATTTTTGCCCTCTCCGGATTAACTAATTGAGAAGAAGTTTCTTAAAAAAAAAAAAAAACTAATTGAGAAGAAGTCTGAAATTTATTATAGTAGTTTTCAAAAGAATTATTACACCTCCAGATTAGTCAATCCAAGAAAAGAGAGAAGGGAGAGGGTGTAGCTCAACTGGATTGAACTTAGTTATGGAGTTCGAGGTCTTGAGTTCAAGTCTAGACGAAAGAGTAAATATTAATCTAATAAGTAATTACTAATATTTGTTATTAAAAAAAGAATTGGAAGGTTAAACAATGTTGTACATGGTGGATGAAAACCCTTGTAGTTGAATTGAGCATTTGATCTTTCAAACCACTACAAATTTGAAACAAAAGTTAACAGTAAAATGCATGTGAATGTGCCAATTACATAAGAAAAATATATAAAAGAGTGTTAGAATGTTGCTGGCATGCATCCTCTAAAAACGTGCAGCAGGTATAAATTAACAACAATAGTTTTTATGAAATTTTGATGTTAATGAAAATAATAGGTATAGAAAAAACTATTGTTCCTTAAAAACTATTTTGATGTTAAGTGACACAGTAGACTCAGTCATACATAACAATGCGTCCTCTTTCTCTTTAATATTTTTAATTATCTATTAGAAAAAATTATGAAAATTTAATATTTTGAAAATATTCACCGAGACGAATTCAACAATTTCTTATATGATATTATTTATTTTTGTATATTAGTAGAAAAATATAGTCAAAGTATTAGGTCAATAATACATATTGTCAAATAGGTCATCTAATATCAAACGGAGGAAGTAACAAAAAAGAACATTACTTTAAGATCATACCAACTAAGAGGAACTTTATAAGAACATTTCAAGTTCCCAATCATGGTGAGCCTGAGTGAGATGCTAAAAAGATACCTACAACGCAAAAAGGTCCGGAAAGAAAGGACAATTGAAGTAAAACTAGCAAAGATTTTGTTAACTGTTGGTTGCAAAGATGGGATCTCTTTTTTTTTTTTAACAACAAATTTATTCTAGACGAAAAAATGCAAGGAGCATTAAATCCGCGGTAAAAAGGTGAAATACAAAAAAGGTGTCGCAAATATACGGGACACCTAAAACCCCACAAAAACCCCAAAGCACAGGATCCAGTTTTGAGGCCGACATATACATGCGAGAAAGCCGCAAACATATAACCGTTATCCGAGTGATATTATTATATCCTTTTAGCTTTAATTTTTCTTTTGACCATGTTTGTATTCCCAAATACACTTTCTTGAGTTGCATCGCTGCAAAAACACAGTCATAATGCAGTGCTTTAAAAGTAAACACTAAGAAACTTTAGCTATCCAAAAAAAAATTGTGAGAGAGAGTTTTCTAAATTTTGTCAAAAACTAATTGTACAAATATTATTTTTTTTTTATGAAATGATCAACATCTCATTAAGTTTAGCGGACAACAATTAAAAATTTTGAATATAAAAAATATTGATTTGAAAAATATTTTTGATTTTTTTTTTGAAAATTTATTTGTGATACAGACAATTTTAAAATCTTTTGAATCATATGTTGATCAAAGTGAAGAATAATTCCGAAAAGAAATTTGCTACAACATTCATTCTAATATTTTTTTCTTCCAAAAATGATCAAACTTTACCTAAATATCAATCAATATAAAAGAGAGTGTTAGAATGTTTCTAGCATGCATCCTCTAAAAAAACATGCAACAGTGAAAGCATCATTTATAATGAATCATATATATGATTCAACCTTGTAGTTTACAATTTTAAATACAAATTCTAAATGAATAATCCCAAGCCACATTATTAGTTTAATTTGATAAATGGACTGCTATGGAAAATGAGGGTCCGTTTGGCGTGTAAGATATGATAGAGATATGATATGATAGACATTATCCTTTCATATGTTTGGTGCACATATGATAAGAAATATGATAGCATTACTTTATCATATCATGCGTTTGGTACATATTTGTTATTGACATGATAAGAAATATATTATATTTAAATGACAAAATTATCCTTGAACAACAAAAACAATTAAGAAAAAAATATTAATTTTCATATTATTAATTGACAATAAAAAAATAATAAGGATTCTTAGAGCAAACAAAAGGATATTTCTAACCTGTAAATCATCAGAGCAACAAGAATCAAAACAAGAGATCAGAATTAATGAACAAAATTAAATCAATCAGAACATGAAGCTATGCATAGCAAGAAAGTCAATAATGAAATAAACAAAAAAAAAGCAGATAAAAGAGCAGAGATGAAATAAGGTTTAATGGGTGAGTTATAACTTATAAGAAGCAGGTATGAGATAAGCATGTATGGAATCGATACACAAATATGAAATCGTAGAAGCAGGTATGAAAATAAGCATAAAAATGAAAAGAGAAAAGAAAAAAAAAGTAAAAACCTGACGAACGTAGAAACAAGTAAAAATTACGTGAAAAAAATAATTGAAACATAATTTTGGAATAGAATCATGTGGGAGTCAAAGGAGGTTTGTGGGAATTGAAGATACAGGCTTGACTGATTTATGCTATTAGGTTGATAATCCACCAAAAACTAGGATAAAAATAACAAAGGGTGAGTGGGATAAGATAAGAAATAGGTTTAATTTATCATTTTCTATTGGTACTAAACACCAAATTGAATCAGAATAGGATAATTTTATCATATCATGTCTCACTATCATGTGCACCAAACGGACCATGAAGGTGAAGTTTAGAAACAACATGCATGAAACAAAAGAAAAATTACTTAAACCATTTGAAATAAAATGTAAGTAAGGAAAAGCAGATGGATTATCATTTTTTTCTCCGGTCTAGTTGTTATACTTAAAACTACACACTACGAAACTTTAGCTATCCAAAAAAAATATTGTGGAATTTTACCATAAACATTAAAATCATATTATGTGTATATTTTTTCTTCCAAATTAAGTATAAAATCACTCGAAAAAGACTCTTACGGTTGCACTACACGAAGCTGCTCGAGGGAAATGAGAAGAACAATATTGTATGAAACAATCAATATAGTTTCACTCATGTGTGTCATTTACATTGTGTACATATACACCATAAATAGCTCTAGAACATGAAATCAATCCTATAGAGCGGTGAATCAAAGTATGTTGCCTCCAAGTAGTTAGTTTAAAGTTGTTAAAAGTTACTATTTACAAGTTAGCTTGTTTTACAAGTAATAGACTTTGTGTACAAGTACTTTGATTTCTTTGATGAATAAATGCGTGTAATAATTTTTCTCATAAATCTTTCTATTCTCTTTACTCTATTGCTTTTCATCTAAGAGTTTTTCTCAAGACTTGAGTATCAAGTTCAATTACATATATGAGCAGCCCATTCGTATCACTACCACAATAAAAAAATGCTATTAATAATTGAGACCATGGTGTCTTTTTTGTTTATATTTGTTTGTGAGTATCATGGATGAGAGAAATATACCTTCTCTCACTGCACAATTAAAATATTTCTACAAACATTGCATTGATAGGTTCCTTACAATCTAGAGTTGTGTTCCAATTACTTTATTTTAATTGTAGAAAATGGGGTGCTCGAGTAAGACAAGTATACCATAAAAAGGGTTATTTGGATTACTTCGTTTGGCATGTAGTCTTGCTGGAACACGTTTTTCTCTTTGACTGAAAGTCTTTAAAAACACTTATAATGATAAAATTAACCTTGCAAACAGGCATTAATTTATGCATTCCTGCAATTGTTAGTTAATCAAGCCATGTGAAAAATCAAGTCATTCTGTATGCTTCAAATAATTTAACCATCGTATCAAATTATTTTGGTCCAAATATAGTTTAACTTCTTTTAATTTGCAAATTTCTTAAAAACATCTTTAATTTCTATAGAAAACAAAATCATTCTTGTAATTAATAACTGATGAGGTTTTTTTCTTTCTCCGTAAATAGAAGAAATGACAATAGACATTATCACATTAGAACTCACATAAATAAATAGAGTAGACAGAGTTTAAATCTCAGACATAAAATTCGACCTAACAATTTCAACATATTTTTCCTAAGCTATGTTAACGTGTATCCCTATCTATGGGTGATACACGTTTATAGGTGTACCTTATATTTTTTTTTTCCGACTAGAGGTGTACCTTGTGATTAATGTTGTGAAATGCTTAATTTTTATGCACGGTTTTTTCATGAACTTAAAAATTAATAATACTGCTATGAGAACGGTCCACCTAAACTCATCTAAATCGAGCAGAGGCCACAGTCAAGATATATACATTAGGATGGGGTTTAGTATGGGAAAGTAAATTTTAACCATTGAATCAAATGAATAACACACTTCTATCATATTCCCTCAACACTAGATTTTTCTCCCTTTCTCTTCAACCTCACAATCATGAACCGATTTCTCACTTTCTCCCTCTACCTCCTCCTCCTATCCTCTCTCCCCTAACAAAACCCTCATAACACAGATCTCCCTCACTTTCTCTACATTTTGTGATGATTTGATTAGTTTGATTAAAGATTGATATGGTTTGGATTTTTTTAATTTCTTATTTTTATTTTATGGGTTTTTCAAAATGCAGGACAAAAGAACACAACAAGGCATAGCAGCTCAGGAATCTGCTCATATTCACATCCGAAAATGGTCTCATCACAAATACTATACAGCTTATGTGATATTCTATTCCCTTTAAGGTTAAAAACAAAGTTTTTACAACTCCATTGAAATAATCATGGTATATGTGACTGTGATTACAATATAAAAGTATAAACAAAGCATATGGAAGCTGATGGAACTCTAGCCAGGACGATTGCACTGAAAAATTGTGGGGTCGTTAGGAATCAAAACTCAAAATATCAAGAAAGTTAATATCATCATTAGTGTATAAGTGTTGAATTAAAAAAAAGATGGAGGTGTGAGATCTGTGTTATCGTACATGAGAGAAGTAGCCACAATTATAGATGAGGAAAAGACATAAAGGTAGGGGAGAAGGGTGGTGGTGGAAGATGATGTGGAAAAAATTTAGTGTTGAGAGACCATGATAAAGTTGTGTTCTCTATTTAATCTAATGGTCAAAAACTAACTTTCCTATGGTGGGAAAAAACTAGCCTTTCTCATGCTAAATGCCATCATATATTAGTAGTATGTAATTCTTGTTAGGAGTAGTAGTAGTGCTTCGTGACTGCATTCACGCAACTCAGGTATGGCTTCACATTGTTCCTTATGATTTTATTACTAATTTTTTTCCTTTGATTGCACGGATTTGATTTTCAATAACCTCAACAGGAAAGGGGTTGGGACGAGTAGCTCCAAATGGCAGACAGCCTTCATGACGACTTGCTGACATTTATGAAAGTGAAGGAACAAAACTATATTTGAAGCTTGTTTCCAAAAGCCAAGCAACCCAAATTTATTGATCAAGAGTTTTGTCAAAGATATCGAGGAATGTAATTTACAACCTCTTCATAGAGGTCCTCAATTGAAGGAATCTATCTACATAGGATGGAAGAGGCTGCATGAAGGTTGGGTCAAGCTGAATAGTGATGGCGCTTGCAAGGATAGGGGAAAGATCGCTGGTTGTAGGGGTCTTTTTCGTGACTCAGATGGTAGATGGATTAAAGGTTACACTAAGAAGATTGGTGCGTGTAATGCCTTACATGCTGAGATGTGGGGTTGTATTTGGGATTGGACATGACTTGGAGAGAGCGTTTTTCTCATCTAATAGTGGAGAGCAACACAAAGATTTTGATCGACATGATTTCTGACAAATTCCATTTCAACGAGAATATCCCTATTTTAGTCCAGCGTATCCAGAAGCTTCTAAAGATGAGATGACATGTGAAGATTAACCATAATTGGCGTGAAGGAAATATAAGTGTTGATTGGCTTGCAAACATTAGCATTACTAAGGATCACTTGAATTTGCTTGTTTTGGAGACTCCTCATAGAGAGCTTCAGAGGCTCATGTCTGATGATGTTTCCGGAGCTTGTATGCTTAGGAATGTTAGTTTAGTCTAGTTTTTTTTTTTTTCTTTAAGCTCTGCCCTCTTCTATAAAAAATAAAATAAAAAATAGTGTGTAATTTAAACTTAATTTCCTCTCCCAATTCGATTCAAAAAAATATATTCTCACACCACAAAACCGTTCTATATATTAAATATATGAATATAAAATATAGGATTTTGTATTTTGTAATTATTTAGCAGGAAAATATTGACTAACATGCTTTTCTTGACATCATCATGTATGCTATTCAGAATACTTGTTTTTGACTTGTACGCTTGAGCCACCAAATTTAAATTATTCGACACTCCAATGATATAAAATAGGATAATATATTCATAAAAAAAAATAGTTATTTAATCACACTTCGAATTAATATTATAATTAGAAAATCAACCTCCAACTCTCTCTCTCTCTCTCTCTACTTTTGTGCCAAATACAAAATATACATGATTCTTGTCCTCCAAAGTAAACAATCCACTTATAGTCTAAAATTTGAATAACTTTTTTTTTTAGGGAGTCTAAATTGAATAATATCAACCGATTAATTACAAATCAAAGTAAATATTATAAGTAGACTATAACAAATCTTAAGATTGTTTACCCAAATCTACCAACCGTAAATGCCAAAGAATTCTCATATTTATATATAGCTTTTCTAAATTAGAGCTTACAAATAAAAGATTCAGTAGGTTCGAAAACTACAGAACATGATCCGGGATACATGGTGCGAAAATCCAGGGTACGAAGACAACGACGTCGTTGAGTATTTCTCTATCTATATTACCCCACATTTTTTTTGGATAGATTATCTATATCTATATTACTACTACTATTTTTTATTTTTTGAAGGAACTACTATTTTTCTTTTATTACTACTAATTTTGCCATTCTACAAAATCTGGAGATTTATTCGTTTTATTTAAACCTGCTTTAAATTTGGAATTATGTCGATTTTTATGTTTTTTTATTAGTTTTATTTTAACCTACTTTAAATTTGAATGGTCTGATTTTAATCGGATCTAAATCTGGATACTTTATTAGAAAAATGAAGAATAAGAGAGTTAGACATACAAGTTTTAAGGTGTGTAAATATGTAATGTTGAATATATTATTATTTTTTTTATATGTTTATAAAATATACATCAATTCTTGATAAGAGTAATTTAATAAAAGTACTATTATTTCTTGTTCATTTATACATTTTTTTAATTTAAGTGAAATCTTCAAATAAGTTATTCATTGTAGAACAAAAAGAGCGAATAGTCAAAAGTTTCATAAAAAAATAAATACATAATTGTATTGGAAGAACAAATTTTTTTTAGATTTTTTGGTATATGACAATAACCTTAAAAGGAAAATTTAAATGGAATGGAGGGAGTATTATCAATCCTTTGCTAGCAGTTATATGCATGGTCGTGTGGCATAGTGGATAATGCTACCATTCTCCAGAAATTTGTTTACCACATGCAGTAGTCTCCTGGAAGAATAGTAGTGATGTGATATATACAAGCTAAATCAATTGAGAAATACTATGACATAGTTGATTGGAATTTTCTACGGGGAAATTGAATAGTTCCTGCAATTTTCTTGTGAGACTTTTTGATGGAAATATTTGCAACTTCATTAGGCATGAGAGTAAGTGACTGAGCCATGCACATGGATGGTTGAAAAAAAAATAGACCTCTTCAATTTGGTGGTTTAGGTATTGGACCTTCTTGTCTCTAAAATATTGCTTTTCTTGGTAAACTTGGAGTTTGTTGCAAATTGAAAAGAAATTTTTGGTTTCTCGTAGATAAATAGCTCTAGGAAGGTAACTTGTTCTGTCATAAGAAAAAACAGGTTTAACTACATGGAGAGTTACCCTAAAATCTTAAATGCCCTAGAAGAAGGATTCTCGTTCAAATATTTTGGTTCTAGACGTGGATTGTGAAACAACCCTTAGAAATGGAGAGACAAATACGACCGGTAGGTTTAGAGAATAAGGGTGAGTAAAATTGTTCGACCCCCTTAAAAATTAAAGTGAGAGGATCGTGTCCAAGTCTAAGGTAGTGAAGACTTTCAGACTCAACAAACATTACCAAAAAAAAATTATATTTACATTCCTCCAAAAACACCCGTGGGTTTAAACCCAGGACTTCTCAAATTTAAATTCAAAGTCTACCCTTTTACCCAAATGATAATTTAGTGATAGTCATATACAAAATGTTAATCACATTGCCAATATTTCTTGAGATGTATTACATCCATTCTTAGATATGATTCTCGAGAAAAAAAATTATAGGATTTTTTTTTAATTTCAACTACATTAATTATTTTTAACCAACATATCTATATATAGTTTACTAGGGCGTCTAATATGAACCTGTCCAATGGTGTGTATATACAATACTCCCTCCGTCCCAAATTGTATGACGTTTTAGGCATTTCACACGTATTAAGAAACATAATTAATTTGTGTGGAAAATAAATACTTATTATGAGTTGTTTTACAAAATTGTCCTTAATAAATGGTATGGGAAAAATAAATTAAAGAATTGAAAGAAGAGAGAGTAATAAATAGTTAAGGATATAATAGAAAAAATAACATTAATGTTTCATTGATATTGTAAAGCGACATATAATTTAGGACAATTTTTTTTTCAAAGCGACATACAATTTGCAATGGAGGGAGGATTATATTTGTTCTTCATTTTTTTATTATAAAATTATATTTCTTTGCTAAAAATGGTAAAAGTTCACCCTTTGACTAATTTTGAAAGGTCTATATTATAAACGCCCTTAGTTTTTATATTTTTCTTCAAACTGCAATAAGTATTATGCTGAAAGATAAACTTGTAAAAACAGCATTAATTACTCACAAATATAGTCATCAGCAAGTTTTTGATGGTCATAAGAACCAGTGTACGGTGCTTAGACACACAAAGAAACATATATTCTCATAATATAAAACCAATTACTCCATTCGTTCTAAATTATATGTCATTTTATCAAAATTTGTTTGTTCTAAAATATATCACTTTACAATATCAATGAATCATTAATGTCTATTTTTCTATTACCGTATTACGTTCCTTACTATTTACCGTATTACTTTATCTTTTCTTCAATTCTTTTAATTTATGTTTTTCATATTGAATAATTAATATCTATTTTTCTATTACGTCCCTTACTATTTACAGTATTACTTTATCTTTTCTTTAATTCTTTTAATTTATGTTTTTTATACTAAATAATATTTTTGTAAACACACTTACAAATTACTCTTTTTTATACAACATTAACTACATTTCTTAATCAATATGAAATTGCTATATAATTTAAAACAGAAAATTATATTATAATATTTTTTTAAAAATATTTCTTTTATGTGTGTCTAAATACTATACATTTAAATTTGTGACCATACAACAATTTCTCTTTTTAACTTTTTTAATTTACATGATTTTGGTGAGAGAGTCATATATATTAAGTATCTTTGTTCAACTCTCTGCTCTATATATCACGACGGTGAAATAGGCTAAAGTGTGGCAGGTGGTTGGTTTGGAAAATTGGAAGCAAAAGATAAACCGATGATGAATGGTTCTACGGTGACGTGACGGTGAGTTTTAAAAGTTAAACTTATTAAACCACCATGCATGACATTTATTGCAAAGTCCAAAAACATTGAATGAGATCACATAACAAGACAACATCGTGGAGCAATTTACGTTCATGGGATTGTCGTTTATTTGTAATTTCTGCACAAATTCACACACACACTTGCCATGCCCACTTAAAAACCACACATCACAATTCACACTTAATGCGGTTTTTATTGTTTACTCATGGAAATGCGTGAACAATTTTTGTTTTTTTGACTGTTTTTGAATTATTATGCTTACTTAAAAAATAATAATTTTTAAAAGTAGTACTCATATTTTAAATGTAAGTGGGTGTTAGATTTGGCGGTGGAAATGAAATAGTTGCATGTCTATGCAAAAACTATAAATAGAAATAGTACTCTTGTTGTCCTTAAATATAAGTATCAGAAAAAGGGTCGTCTTTAAATACAAGTCTATGTACAAATTATTAGATTTTTTTTTTTTATTCAAATATATCTCTAATTAATACCACTAACTTGTCTTGTAGTAATATGAAAAGTAAAATTAGATATACATGCAACAAAGAACAATTTAATAATATTCACATATAAAATAGATATATTAACTGCACTATGAATTTTTTTTAATATGTGTGAAATTTGTCAAAGAGACTTGTAACAAGTGACAAAGGGAGTAACTTCTTTATTTTTACGGTGAGTCACTCTCAAAACACATAACATAGGTGAAAAAACGTAAAACCAAAACATATTATAAGTGTCTTTTTTCAAGTTATTGCATTTTTTAAATATATTCTTAATCAAATTTTCTTTTTGTAGTATATAGTTAATATTGTTGTTGTAAGTTATATAGAAGCAGAAAAAAAATCAATTTCATGTTAAGAAACAATTTAGAATATCGAAAATTCAAGGATACACAATATGTGTTGTCTATAACATACTTATCACAATGAGTATAGTTGATTTTTTTATCAAGTAGTCAATGAGTATAGTTGATCGGTATGTGTATGTCATTGCTGTAAAAAAAAGTTTACATATGCGTATCCAATATTTACACATCATCGTATATACGTATTTGATTTGAAGAGATATTGTATGAACCTATAAAGTAGCATAGTATATAGTATAATGGTTAAGTCATATGGTGCTTATAAATGCAAATTATGTAACACTCATAGCTTTGACTTCACAGTGTAAACATTCAAACAATCATAAAATGAATCACGAAGGGAAAAATTTATAAAGGGGGTCATAATAATCCATGTTGTAAACATTCAAACAATCATAAGATGAATCATGAAGGGAAAAATTTATAAAGGGGGTCATGATAATGTTGGATGCATGGATTTGTGGATGATGTCTTTTACTTTAGACAATAATAATTTAATTTCTTTCAACATTTTTTATATTATTTTTGCACTTTCTTTCACTTCTTGAAATATTTTTTGAGTTGATGTCACCTAGATTTCCCTCCCAAGTCACCAACTATTTTGGTCTTAATTGGCACACAACTTCAAGAAGAAGCAAACTTTAGCACCTTCGAATCACACACAAAAACAAAACCCTTTATTTTGAAATTTGAAAAATGACATTATAGTATAGTAGTATAGTATATCACAGAAAAGATAAAAACAAATTATAGAAGATCACGTAGGTCCCCCACTCTATTTTCACATTGCTCTAAAAAAACAATTGCTTCATTTGTCAGTGACCTAAAGCCAGTGAGTTTGTCATAAACAACAATAACCATAACCAATATACGACACTGCCTTTTATTAATTACATACAAGTCATAACAACATCACAGAGCACAGAGCAACCTCTATAGACTTATTATTAAGATCCCGCCCATGCAACAAAATTTTCAAATTTCTCAAAAATTAAGAAACTTGTCCTTGTATATTTAAGAATTCATTCACTAAATTACAAAAATTAAGAAAGTTGATTTTAATGTTTACAAAAATTAAGAAAGTTGATTTTAATGTTAAACTTGTTAGTAATTGTTATATTTTTCTTTTCAAATTTATCCTTCAAGGACACATGTTAAAGAACTTATTATAAAAATAATGTATAAAAAATAATGCATTCAACTTCTTAAAAGTTAAAATATTCAAAACAGATATAAATTAAAATATTTTTCAATGCAAAGTTGCTCTGTTTAGGTTTCCTAACATGTGTCATTAGAATAAAAATTAGCATGACCCAATATTAAAAGTATATATTTTTGTTTGTTTGTAAAAATACATTCATTTTTTGGTGTAACTGGATATCCTCCGCGCGCAATTGCAGAGACTAATCACTCGAGTATTGTGGGACTCAATTGGACAGCAAATTCTCACTAAGAGTTTTAACAATGTTGCATGTCCAAGACTGAATTCAAACACATGACATTGATTAAGCTAGAAGAGTCAAACTCATATCATCTCATCTAAACGCTCTTGGATACAAATTTCCTTATAACATTTGACTGTGAATATGTCAAGAAAAAAAAAAAGTTAGAATCAAATTTACAGGGTTGTGTAATTTTGTTCAAATTAACAATTAGAAATTTAGAATTAACAACATATCAGATGCCTTCTCTTCTACTTCTACTGCTAAGATTGAGTGGCACATCCGATATTAAGAACAAAATATAAGGGTGTACTCATATCATAAACCCAAAACACTCTTCGAAGGTGATTTTACTGCGCAAAAACAAAAACTGATACTATTCCAGCTGCCACTGAATCTGCAATTTTTTACCTTTACTTGTACAAAACCAAAGATGAACAGAATTGCCTTTTTCCCTTCAAATTTATATCATTCTCAAAGAAGAAATTAATATTAAAGTTAAAGATTTAATTTATAAAATGTTAGTTTAAATATTCTTTTACACATTGTGGATCAATTATAATAGTCAAATTCTTTCAAAAAAATTATAACAGTCAAATCATTTAAAAAATTGACTTTAATTATTACAATTGTATTGTTAGATTTAAGTAGTGGATCACACTTATGTGATGTGTATTGATTGTTGTTCTATAACTATTTATAAAGACTAACTAATAGTTTGGTAGTTCAACTGGCTGAAACCAATTTTAAAGTAGTTGAATTTACTGGTTTAAATTTGAGAAAAATGAAAAAAATATTAATTTAACAACTAATTATTAACATTTATCATATAAAAAGAATATTTATAAAATTTCATATATGATTATTTGTGTTTTGTTTTTACCAAATTATTAGTGTTTTGTAACCTGTCTATAACTTTTTACACAAACATTATCTCAAAGTGCATGTTTGGTACCTTGAATTTAATATAGTGTTTAATCAATATAATTCATACGACAATTCTTGTTTTTTGATATTCATTATTTGACATGTTAACACAATATTGAATGTTCGTATATAATTGTTTTTTAAAAAAAACATGTGTAAAATTATTGTAGCCCTAAAATTCTAGTTTCTTAAAAAAAAAAAATCTAAAACTACAAAATTGAATAATAGATTTTTTTATTCAATTTAATATTTTTAAAAAAGCTTTCTCTCTCTTCATCCATCTCAAACTCAATTGGTCATTCTCTCACCTCACTCATCAAAACAAAGCTCACACCTTTCTTCTTCATTTCTCATTGAATAAACACTCTTTTCTCTTTCAGGGTCACCTTATCTCTCATTAAAGTCTTCAACTTTCTTTCACCCCTCATTTCCATAACCGTTTTCTCAAATACTACATTTTACCTGGAAGAAATCAACATTAAACAACACAACAATAATTGTAAGCTAAAAAACATAAACAATGTTGTTTGTTTCTTATTCTTTTTTGTTGTTTTATATCTTGTTTTCAAATATAAAAAATGAATATAATAAAAAAAATGCATGAAAGGTTTGATTTTTTTGGATCTTATGCTTATTTTAGCCAACCCCTTTTTTCCTCTTTTTGTTTTCTAGTCTCCAATGATGTATTTGACCTTCATTATCATTATTTTCATTATATCATTTTCATATATGTTTTTGCACATGTATGTATTGTTATGTAATAATGTGCATTTACCTAACTTTGTAATCTTATTACATTTTTTGTAATATATTTTTGTAATATAGTTTGATTTGGAACTGTGCAGGGTGGAAAATTTGATGATGAAGTTTGATAGAGCTACAAAGCTAAATGGACCTATAAATGATCATGTGAGGGTTGATTGTGTTGTTTCCTGTTGAAATAGAAAGCATAGGGTCCCAAGATACTATTTGTGTATAGCAAATTTGGAATTATTGGTGGATTTTTCCTTCTAAGTTGCTTTTTTAGGTACTAGAGCCAAGCTAGTTGGATCCAAATCACTCACACACAAAACTTTACCTTTTTTGAAGATGTTTCTTTTCAACTGTTTTGACTTGGCTTTGTGATTTGAAACTTGAAGGCTGGCACAAAAAGCAAAGCTAGTGAAATGATGAAAGGGTGAGGTGCATTTTGAACTTCAAGGGGGGCTGCTACTAGTGTGAAAACATCTTGCTTTCTGAGCCACAAAAAGGGTATCTGATTCTTCACTTGTTTATTTGATACTACTTTAGGAATGTACTTGTTAGAGAATCAGTCTTATGTTTGTGATAAAAATAAAGAAACCAGATTCTGTGAACGTTGGAGAAAGTTTTTTTGAACTTGAGAGAGTTTCTGATAAATATGGTTTGAATTTGGTTACAAGACTTTATTATACAATTATATAAGCATGTTAATTGTACTTGTAGGGTAAGCTAAGGGTGTTGAAAGTCTTCTCGTGGAGCATATATCTATCATACATGGTCTTTAAGACTTAAATTGAGAGTTAGTTTTGAGCAAGGTAGTTTTTGTGGCATTGTTATCAGTGACGATGAGTCGAGAGCAGCAGAAGAAGGGGAAACAAGAGAAAGGCTGTGATGGTGCTGAGAAGGTTATTGTTGCTGTCAAGGCATCGACAAAGGAAATTCCGAAGACAGCTCTTGTTTGGTCACTGACTCATGTTGTTCAACCTGGTGATTGCATTACACTTCTAGTGGTTGTTCCTTCACAAAGTTCAGGTGATTCCTTCTTTTGGTTTTGTGCTTCTTTTCTTGTTATATTGTTTGTGTAAAACTATTTTACATTGTCAGTGTATCCAAATTAAACTCTATTGTTTTTTCTAGTGACAAATTGTAAATATATGTAATTGACAATTTTTCTACTACTGTGCAGGTAGAAAATGGGGTTTTCCAAGATTTGCTGGTGACTGTGCCAGTGGTATTAAGAAGTATCCTCCAGGAACAATTTTAGAGCAGAAGAGTGATATCACTGATTCTTGCTCTCAGATGATCCTTCAGCTCCATGATGTCTATGATCCAAATAAGGTTTGTAGCCTTGGTTTTGGTGTGTAAAAGGTTCATGCAAATTGATTGATGAAGATACTAATCCTCATGTTAAACTTTTTCGAACAGATAAATGTCAGGATTAAAATTGTTTCCGGATCACCTTGCGGATCAGTGGCTGCAGAAGCCAAGAAAGGACAAGCTAGTTGGGTTGTATTAGACAAGTAATAGTCATTCTTATCTTTTCCTTATTGAGAAGCATAATATACTATTGTAACCTATGTAGCACCAACAAATCAGATTGAAGGCGTGTTCAGTGTTTGATACATGTCAGTGTCTAACCCCGACACATTTTACATTCATTTTTTTCATTTCTTAAGTTAGTACTGAAACTTGATCATGTTAGTGTGTCTTAAATTACTTTGATTTCTTAAATTACTTTTTCATTTCTTAAATTACTTTTCTGTTAGTGTCTGTGTCAATATCATGTCCGGTGTGCATGTCTATATCAGTGCTCTATAGATTACAGCTATGAAACTTGATCATAGATTATATTCAGTTTGTGATTTGTTGAAATTTGGTGTTGCTTACTTTTCAGACATCTCAAGCCTGAGGAAAAGAAATGCATGGAAGAGCTGCAGTGTAACATTGTTGTTATGAAGCGTGCTCAACCGAAAGTGCTTCGCTTGAACTTGATTGGACCAAAAAAGAAGGAAGTTGAAGAAGCATGTACATCACCTTCTGTGCAAGACGATATGCTTGAAAAGAAAACCAAAAATAAGATTGATTCTTTAGTTGATTCTATCAAAGGACCAAATGTTACTCCAACTAGCAGCCCTGAGTTAGGTACACCATTCACTACTACTACTGAGGCCGGTACTTCATCAGCTTCAAGCTCTGATCCTGGAACATCACCGTTCTTTATCTCAATGAATAGTGAGTCGAAGAAAGAGGAAACCATCAAGGAAAGTCAAGAACTTTGTGATACTAATTCAGACACAGAAAGTGAAAGTCTGTCCACATCTTCCGCTAGCTTTAGATACCAGCCGTGGATCACGGAATTGCTTTTACATCAACAATCATCTCAACACAACGAGGAAAGATCAGATCCTTATCACGGTATGCCTCAAGCAACTACAACCAAAGCCTTGCTAGAAAAGTTTTCTAGGCTTGATAGAGGAGCTGGAATTGAAATGTCGGCAGCATACAGAAAGGACTCAGATTTTAGTGGTAATTTAAGAGAAGCAATAGCATTGTCAGGAAATGCTCCACTTGGTCCACCTCCATTGTGTTCAATATGTCAACACAAGGCACCTGTATTTGGAAAACCTCCGAGGTGGTTCAGCTATGCTGAGTTGGAACTCGCTACCGGTGGATTTTCACAAGCTAACTTCTTGGCAGAAGGAGGGTATGGTTCTGTTCACCGAGGGGTTCTACCAGAAGGACAGGTCATTGCTGTCAAGCAACATAAATTGGCTAGTTCTCAAGGTGATGTTGAGTTTTGCTCCGAGGTAGAAGTTCTGAGCTGTGCTCAGCACCGGAATGTTGTTATGCTGATTGGATTCTGTATAGAGGATAAGAGAAGGCTACTGGTTTATGAGTACATATGCAATGGATCATTGGATTCACATTTATATGGTGATTTCTCTCTTTCAATCCTAAATTATCTCATGATAGAATTATATATTTTTAAATTTTGCTTGAATAAAGACACTCAGCATGCAATTTTAATATAGTCCATTATCTGTCGAGGTTTTTTTGTTTTTCATATTTCTAACCGTCGTTAAACAATTGGAAAATGGGATTAGAGCAGAGTATGCTAATATCATTATATTCTCCATGATACATTTGGTGATTGCTATATGATATTTGAAGCACTTTACTGTCCCTTACTTGATTGTATATTGATCTAATACTTTTACATATTTCAGGGCGGCAAAGGGATCCATTAGAATGGTCCGCAAGGCAGAAAATTGCTGTTGGAGCTGCTCGTGGGTTAAGGTATCTTCATGAAGAGTGCAGAGTAGGTTGTATCATCCACCGTGACATGAGGCCAAACAATATTCTCATAACTCATGATTTTGAACCTCTGGTACGTTGTTCTCTGCCTTCTTTTTGCCAATAAAAAACACCATTATCATTACTTCACTATTGCATATTCATCTGTCTATATTTCTTTCAATAAAAAAAAATCAATTAATTTATGTGGATGTGGACATGTTTTAAGTTTACTTACCAAAAGACGAAGGCCATGAATCTGAAGTGTGTTTCGAGGTGCATCAAATGTGTACTTCATTTTCTAACAGTATTGAATTGTGCTAAAATATGCAAGGTTGGTGATTTTGGACTGGCAAGGTGGCAGCCTGATGGAGACATGGGTGTGGATACTAGAGTAATTGGAACATTTGGGTACGTTTTATATCGATCTTGATTCTGTTTCATTGCCAAACTTGTGAGTGCGGTATGAGATTACAGCCAAGAATGCGCAGACACTTCAAAATAATAACCATCTCAATTACAGATTGTGTTAGATACATCTAATTGTATTTAAATTTTTTCAAAATTTTATGTTTTAAACTTTTTTAAATAATAACCATCTCAGATATGGATATGTGATTTGTGTTTTTTTATTCATGTTATATTAGTATTAGGTACTGTATAATAACTGTGACATGTCCTGTATAATAATGAATAACATGTCGGTGACATGTTGTATACATGCTTCTTAAATTGCAACTAAACTGTTGTATTGTATGTGTAGGTATTTGGCTCCTGAATATGCTCAAAGTGGCCAAATCACTGAAAAAGCTGATGTATATTCCTTTGGGGTGGTATTGGTGGAGCTTGTTACTGGTAGAAAAGCTGTTGATCTCACCAGGCCCAAGGGACAACAGTGCCTTGCTGAGTGGGTAAGTTAAGACTTAAGAGTATGATAAAATGATATTATATAGTAACTTGTTATGATATTTAATTAATTGTCTTATGTTGTTACTATTTCTAGACTCAAAGTAACATGACACTACAATTGAAAACAAAAGTGGTTGAATTTTTCTTTTGTTTGTTCAATCAATGTTCATGCTTAGCCTTGACTAAGGCCCTGCTTGGATAAATAGCTTAATTAAGCTCTCATAGAAGGTCCACATATCATATAAGTGTTTATGGATAAACAATTTCTATAACATAAGATAAAATAGAGTCAAATTGTTTTCATATAAGTTATAAGTTGTTTTCAGAAGCTATCTTGGATCACAACTTCCCAAGTGCTTATGCTAGTAGATAAACTCAAATAAGTCAATCTAAAAAGGCCTAATTGTGTTTAAATATTTGGATATTAAACAGGCACGACCACTGTTAGAAGAATATGCCATTGACGAACTGATTGACCCAAGGCTGGGAGGTCACTATTTAGAACATGAGGTCTATTGCATGCTTCATGCTGCTTCATTATGCATAAGGAGAGATCCTCATTCTAGACCACGGATGTCACAGGTAAACAAAGTTCTCAACATATTTTTTTTTTGGCGTGGCAACTTTGTTTGCTTTAAAACATTAACAATTGCATAGTTCTTTCAACTTTACCTAAAATAAAAAGGTAAGATAGACTTCTTACAAAGTGAGTCAATGGGAAAGGGTTAACTGCATATCATATCTTGTTGAGAAGGATTATAAATTGGACCACTTTTGGGTGAATAAATTGGACCACTTCTACTTTCCTAAATTTTTTTAGATCTGATATTTCAAATAATACAATTTAATTATCATGCGCTGACAACGTGCTTTTTGTACACAGACATCCAATCATATCTCACTATGTAGATGTTTGTGCACAGATTTTTAAATTATAGCATTATGACACTGTCAGTGTATAATTATTAAATTTACGATATAATATGCTAATTGCTGAATGCTAACTGCTTTGGTATATTTGCGGTTGTGAAGGTTCTCCGAATTCTAGAGGGTGATATGGTGGTGGACGCAAATTACATTTCAACTCCAGGCTATGATGTTGGAAACAGGAGCGGTCGCCTTTGGTCAGAGCCACTGCAGAGGCAGCACCATTACAGTGGTCCCCTCTTAGAAGATTCATTGGAGTCATCATTCAGCGGAAATCTATCTCTTGACAAGTACAAACCTGCTTCCTTTTGGGATAGGAACAGGGACAAGCCAAGAAGGGCATCATGTGAAGGTGATACTTGAAGTGATTGATCTTGAAAAATGAGTTCTCGTTATGCTAAATATATTTGCTGTTACCCTCCTATTTTTGATGTTTTCTTTCTACTTTTTCCATTAGGAAGTGTCGGTGCTACATAGGTATCTGTCTATAGCAGAGTGAAAGTTGTATAAGTATATATAGAAGCTTTTTGATTTTGTTTAGAGAAATTATGTAAAACAAGTGCTTCAATGAACTAAATTGATTACACTTGAGAGATTTCTATTTCTATGATCTACAAATGGATGAAATTGAAATAGCTTATTGTCAGGTGGTCCAACTCTCTCTCCAATTGTTGTATGTGCATGAACTTGCATGTGATGAGAAGAAACAAACATGTGATCATGATTGTCTTCTGAACTAGAAAACAATGAAAATGAAAACACATACCACAGTTACCTTTAAACATTAATGTAGTGTAAAATCAGAGATGTCAATTTTTTCTTTCTTTTTGAATTTTCAACTTCTGAAGCATTTAAGATCAAATTTAAACACCAAGTTGGCTGATGTTGACAATGTCATATCTTTTTTTGAATTCTTGATTTCTGTAGCATGTAAAAGAGACTTTATTGGTTATGTATAAAAAACATTTTGTTGGTTGGGTGATGATGACAGGGCTGGGAGATTGAGACATAATAGTAGTAACACAATTGAGAAACATGTCATGTGTGTGTCTTGTTTCTCTGTTATGTTTTGGCAAGTTAATATGTAAACAAAGTAACATCTGAGGACAACTTGGTCTGAATCTTGTCCATACATGTATATTTATCTTTTGCTCATTACAGATCAACATCAACAAACATATTTGCAGAACCTACAGCTATGATTCCTCCAGTATTGTTTGCGAATCATGGAAAATAACGGTCTATTCAATTTATGCTAAGCAATAGTGCTATTTTGCTTATGTAACTGTTATTTGACAACATTTTGTACTAAATAGAGTATCGCAAAAAATAATGTTTTCTTCAAATTCTGTTATACATGTTATGAGCACTGCTAATTAACAATACTGATTTATAGCAATTTTTAAATTAATATATGCATGTCGTCACTCTTCATGGAATTATAAATATCTTTTTCATTACCCAGCCTTGAACCAAGGACCTCAAGGTTGAGGCATATACCTCCTCATGGGATTATATAAATGTTTATGGGTAAGAAACACAGATTTTAACACATAAAAGAAATCTAAAAAAAATGGTTTACAAAATGAATTTTATTTAGTTTAGGGATAAAGATTTTTAAGTTGTTACTATATAATTATGTAATTGTAATTTTCCATGATCAGCGAACAATATGATTTAATAATCAAAAAACTTAAAAATCTGTCTCCTGAACAATTTAATTCTTATGTTTCTTAGCAATCAAAGAACACAGTAACAATTACTTTTTTCAGGTCAGGAGGAACCCAAATGCAAAATCTTGCATTGATGAGCATGATCAACAATAGCCACAATATTTTTTTCTTTTTGTTTGTAAACGAAGTGGTAAATACTACTAAAACCCACACACACAACTATGAAATTTTAGATTTGAATCCGGTTGAAGGCGTCTAACCTAACAATTTCGACATTGTCTCTTGAACTAGTCTTTACGGACCAATAACTACAACTTTCTCTTGAACTAGTCTTTACGGACCAATAACTACAACTTTCGGATTTAACACTAATATTAGTACATTGGAATCGATTATTTCCTTTGTTGAGCCGTTTGAAGAAATTTTCGCGTGCATATTTTGAATTAGACAGATATAAGAGCTAAGCAGTAACTATAGTATCAAATAAAGTTGTTTATTTTGATCTAAAACTACTTACTCCATTAAAAGCTAAAACCAAAAAACCATTTCTATAACAAGTTTCGAAGTGAGGCACTGCTTATACATGAACTTCAATATGTCATAAAATGATAGACATCGATATAACTCAAAATCTCTAATAAAAGATAATCATCAATAAGAAAATAAAAACAATGAAGATGATCTTTTTTTTTGGTCAAGTGAAGAGGATCTTTTAACTACATGAAAGAAAAGATAATATATATTTGAAAAATGTTATGCCAGAGGACAAAATGAAATAAAGTTGTGTATTTCTAACCATCAAATCCTACTATATGTAGAATCAAATGAAAAAGTAGACATAGGATCTGTTGTTGACATGCCCTATGTCCATTATGAAACAAATATAAGTTTACATGTTGCAGAGGCCATTCATATCTAGGAAGTGAATACCCTCAAATGTCCTGGTGTGTAGCACTTTTGAACCTTTGTAACCTCTGAGGCAAGATGTTTTAAGCTGCGATGAAAGACATTTTGGAACAATTGGTACACATAGGCTCTCCACATCACGAACGAAAGTAATCGGAAATCTATAATAAAAAATCTTGGCTCTAATCAAATTAGGCAAGGCCTTAAACTTTTCTTCTTTTGGAAAATATATATGTAAATATATTATTTGCAAATCTTCTAAAATAGGACAACATAATAGAAGTTTCACAAGATGTTCATGACGGATATAGACTTTGTTTAAATGGAGAGTTTTGAGAAGAGGTAAATACACTTGATGAGAAAGATCTTTCACCCTTAGCCATTCCAATTTAAGAACCTTAAGCGTCTTAAAACTAAAAAGGCTAAGGCATAATTCAATGGGAATGCTGATGTTAAGGTTCTCAATTCCTCGTTGTATGGCAAAGTAAACAAATCTATTGACATCGTGTGGATGACAACAGGTGTTGTTGACACATTTGAAGCGAAACGAAAGGATCGGCAGTGTGATGTTTTGTGAGAACATTGCCGCGTACACATAATTTTGAAAGGAAAAGAAGTCTTTGAAGGTTTTGTCCTCAAAGTCGAGAGATAGGACTGAAGGACATACTGACTTCCACCTCATCGAGAGGATGCTTGTGGTGGGCGCGTGTTTGGTAGGAAGAAAAGAGAGAATGTGACTGAGAATTGTAATCTATTATCTATTTATTTATTGTATGATTTTTCATGTTTCTTCACTCATAGGAAGTAATCATATTCAAGGGGTGTTGGACACTAAATGTTGATACTTCTCCCGATCAAATTCGAATCTTGATTCACCATATTGTGGTAGTTTAGCCTCTTCGGCTAGACTCAACTCACATTGATATTATATATTTATTTATGTTACATATGTAGGTTATTTGATATTAATATGATAGACTATTTGTTTGCTTTTCTCTTAAAGACTACAATCAAGCCAATGTAGGTTTACTCTATTGGTAAGAAGTCAACTCCTCCACAATGTCATGGGTTCAATTCACAGTGCCAATGTGAAGACTTTGATAGGTGATTTGTAAGTACCTCTATAAACGTTTTTTGAACACCGACCTTGCTAAGCCCTCGAAAGTCGAAACCCAAATTACCTAAACTTTTTTCTCATAAAAAAAAGACCATTGTCGACATTCATCATGGTGAAGACTAAGATTGAAGTTTTAGACGAAATTATATCTTTAGTATCGTTATTCTTATTTTAATTGCTACATTTTAATTGAAAATAGAATTAAGATTAGCTTGGATTTAACTCTTGGGGGTTGATTTGGTGGTGAAGACTTGGACCTTGTGCTTCTCTTTAGATCTTTGAATACACAGTATTATTACTATTTAATTGATTCACAATCTTAAATAGTGATGTTGGGAAAACATATAGACAAACTTGTTTTCGTACAATAGAACAAATTGTTTACTAAAGATAGTGTTACTCTCGCTGCTGAAAAATTGTCCTCAATTGATTCTAACAGATTACATGGTTCAGACATAACTGTTTGCTGTACTCATTTTGTAAATTGCAAATGGTACATCTTACCAACCTTTCTATAAATTGCAACTACTCAGAGGGAACACAATATTTCCTTTTATATCGAACCCAAATTATCCAGAAATGGTCTAGCTCCAATTTACTCTATCGCTTCTTCCTCATTCTAGACCTTGCATATCTAGAGAGCACAACCAAGGAGAGAAAAAAAGAGTTAGAAATGTGAAGTATCCAACATAACTGACAAAAAAATTGATAAAATCCATTAGGTTAGAAAATACTCTATGTGCATGCCACCCCGATCTGATGATGGAAGTGAGCTTCCCTGAAGCTCCTCCATGACCTTAACAGCTTGATCAATTTCCTGTCGAAAAAAGAAAGGTTGTTAAGATCATTGATAAATGAGCGAAAATTCAGGGCAATGGTTATTTGATAAATTTGGTACACTTAGTTATACTTCAAGTGACAGCATTGAAAAGGCAGGGGTGTATACTATTACTAGGTAATCGCAACCAAGAGAGAAGGTTGGACAAGATCTTGTTTCTTTTAAATAAATGCTGAATGGAAAAGAAATGGAAAAAAAATCAACTAAAAAGTAATATCAAACAACCATGTCCAATTCATCGGAGGTATGTGTATGCCACGTTCTTATAATTTTAATTAACAGTCCATTGTACAGGAATCATGAGACAATAGTAAGGTTGTTCAATTGATATTTTTTTGCACCTAGTGATGGTCAGATTTTGTTCCACTATACAATTATTGTCAGCTGAAGTTGTACAGCTATACTTTCCAGATAAATTTCATACCACGAACTGATGTGTGCCAATATGAAAATCAAAATTCCCAAAAAATGTTTTAAACTTATGACACAACTCAAAGACTATGATCAACTATCATGTATTATGTTATATTTTTTTTTTTGGAGAATGCTAACCAGTGCCCCAAGGGCAATGGTTAAGCATCTAAAACAAGTAAGTTTTCATGAAAAAATTGTGTAATAATTACTTTATAAAAAGTAACATCTTATATTTCCAAGACTAAATTTCTATTTATAGATTCCTTAACCATTGCCCTGAGGGCACTGGTTAGCAAGACCTTTTTTTTTTTTATAATATGCTCTACTTAAAAGTAGAGTTTCTTTTTAAAAGAGCCCAGCACATCATTCCAAAGAAAAGAGTAACTGAAGAACTCATGGAAAAGAATAGGGCCGAAGATTTACTGCTGTAACCCTCAAATTGTTAATGGTTAACTCCATAATTTCTTCTCTCACCCTTTCCTAGTCAATACACACATAATGTATGAATATTATAAAGAGAAATGATATTTGTACAACTATTTTTGTACAACTTTCTCTCACATACTCACATTATCTTCTTATTCTCTCTCTTCTTTTTTCTCTCTCCATTGTTTTTGACCAATGAGAAGAGGGAACAACAAGGTTGTCCCAAAAGTTGTACCAAAATAGTTGTTCAAATATCATTACTCTATTATAAATGTCTACCTATTCTACCAATGATGCCAATAGTCATTGAGATATGTAATGATTACCAATGATGCCTGTTATATGAACATGAAAATTAAAAGATATGAGCTATGTGATAATAACTTTCAAGTTTTCAATACAACATTGAATTTTGTCATAAAGGTGTCCGATAAAAAGTTTTTTGAACAGTGGGGCAGTACCTAAGCATTACATCAATGTAATATGATTCCTAGTCCTACTGTATATATAGACATGATCACATGACACCGAGTGTCATACCGTAACACTTACACCAATTAATAACGTTATGTTGAACGCAAAGTTGACTAATCTCATTGTTGAATTCCAAGTTCATATAAATTATATCAAGCTTAAAAGCAATTTATGCAAATAAAAATTGATACTTCATCTTATTGTTTTAACAAAACAGATGATATATAATTTAAAATGCATGAAAATATTCCTTGTTAGATAACATACATGTCCAAATTATTTAAAAATTTCTACTACGATGATAAAGATCTAATGATTCAATGGGCCAGGTTGGTTAGTTTTGTATCCTTCAATAAGTATATTGGTTAATGTCATAAAGTTTGACGTCTAGTGTCTTTTGTCTGCATGTGTCTTTATAATCAGCAAGAACAGTTGAGTTACCTCAAAATCAGCAAATGCTACAGGCATTCCTCCTCTAGAACGCATTTTGACCAAGTTGAATCCAGCATACCTGGAAAAATGGATTATCAAAGTCAATTAGATGATGAACAATGTAGGATTTAGATTTAACAAGAACAAGCGGGTTGAATGCTCTTCCAATTTCAGAGGTCCTTGGCAAATCCATAAATAAAAAATAGAAGCAGCAACTCACACAGATAAAGCTTGCTTTAATTCATCCTCAGTGCAGTTTGGACCAAGATTGGCAATAAAAAGAGTGGAACATGGTCCTCCATCATCACCACCCTTTCCATGTTGTGCCTGCAGCCAATTTGAAAACATCATAATAATACATATGGCATAAGTACTTAATAGGAAAGTGAAAAAGAAATATTTTACAAACTATACAATATTCATTTTATATATTTGAAATTAACTACACAATCTAACATATGTTTCATAATAGTTTGGCCGAAATGCAGAGAGGAACAAAATCTGTGTGCAGCATTTGACGAGAGAAAGAATATTGGATATTTTATGTCTTCTACAAATGCAAAGAGATAAAGTGTTCCAATTTCCAACATATTGCTAATGCTGGGTTTCACTTACCCTTGCCACAGGTACATGATTGTCAGAACCAACAACTGCATCACCACTGCACACAATCGGAAAATATTATATTCTCAGTCAACCAATTGAAAATTTTGAAAACTTGTGTATTTTTATCATTCATTTTTCGTTTATGTTAACAATTTGCACAGTTTTGAACCTTTTAGGTATGGAAAACAGTACTAAAGTTAATTGCATTCTCAACCTTTGTGCGGTTGCTATATCGCCATGGTTACTGCCATTTTCTGATGGTTCATCAGGGTCACTTTCACCTAAATGTGAAAACATGTGCAGGTGAGCAACAAAAATAAGAGGGGAAAGAATGTGAAACCAAGCTACCTTTTCCTACTTAAATTCTAATATAACCCACCAAATTGAAAGGGACAAATAGGTGTGGATGTTTTATAGAGAGTCAACAATAAAATAGTAGCAAGCCATATCATCATAGTCATTCAGAATAAATAATGTCTATGTCACCTTGAACTTGTAATGAAAGAAACTTTACCATCATCACTTGACGATCCCTGAACATTGGCTTCCCCCTTTGACCTTTTGTCTATAACCACGTAAGCTCCACCACCTGTGCATGCAAAATAAAACCACTAATCATCCTGGAAAAACCGTAAAATTATAAGTTTGGAAAAGCTTATTTACTTTTAGCAACTAATATCGGTTTATCTTATGTCATAGCATTTGTGTAAGTTCTTGGATTAAGCTTATAAAGTAGTTAAACTTTATCACATGTCTATAAGTAGTTTTCAGTTTACTTCAATAAGATGTCCCAGACTGCTTATGAAAACAACTTACAGTTTATAAGAACAGAGTTTAACTTAATTTCATCTATGATTACAGAAACAACTAATACATAATCAGTTTTCTGATTAGTGTTTAATCAATATGTGCTGTATTAAGTTGTTTACCCGAACATAGTATAAAACACATTGAATGTCTCCATAATTCATCAAAATAAATAATAAATAAATTGGGGAGAATGGAAGAAAAATAATTTGAAGGAAAAAAGGAATGGAATAAAAGTGAAAACAAGACGATAATCTAAATTCTATATATGCATTATAGCGTGAAAGTTGATACTCTCATGTCTTCCATTCCTCGTATATTTTTTTTTCATATTCATCCTACCCAATCATGCATAATATATATACCTGGTTTTCGCTTCCTCCTAGAGTTTGACCTGGCAAGTTCAATATGTAAAACAGATCCAGATTGAGGATCAAATTTCACACCCTGACAATAAAAAGATATATTAGATCGAAGATCAACTTCTATAAATTTTAAACATTTCCTCTTTTATCTATCAAATTACTACATTTGAATTACAAATTTGAAACATGTATGATCCACTATAACTCCTAGGACTTCCATCAGAGTATGTGTCAAGTGAAGTCACTAAAATTAACATATTCTGATGAGATGCACTTCAAAGCTTCTTCAATATCACTTTAGGAAGCATTTGGTTAGAAGGTTTAATTGAATGTTAATTTAATAAGCAATTTCAGAGAGACTAATAAAGTGCTCATTCATAAGTGGTTTCAAAAGAGCTTATTGAAAATACTCCCTACGTCACTAAATATAAGCACCCATTTGACAAAAAAAAAAAACTGTCCTTAAATATAAGCCCATTTTCAAATTACTAGATACATTTATTGCTTCTTTTCCAAATAAACCCCAAACTAATACCAATAAGTGTCTTGGAATATGAAAAGTCAAGATTAACTTTACACATATACAAAGGGTATTTTAGGTACATTTATACATATAATGGACACATTAACTATACTACTAATTTTTCTTAAGAAGATTCAAATATGCAGTAGGTACTTATATTTAGGGATAGATGGAGTAACATGAAAACAGCTAATAGACAATAAACATGTCGTAGGCTATTTTTTCAGTACATCTAAGCATGTAAAATCCAGATTTGATCTTTGAAATTATAGGATTGTATCAACTTTGCCATCCATATTATCAATGTTACGAAATGATCCCTAAAATCATAAAATGTTAATCTAGATCTTCTCTCCGTCTGGATATGTTATCAAATGTGTTCCAATCTCAAATGTATTCCCGACATTATCAACTTAATGTCAACAAATGCCAACAACTGGACGAATCTAACTAACATTTACAATTTAACGATCCTTTTGGAATATTTTAATGTTGGGGACCATGTTGATATAGTCCTACAATTTAAGCGACCAAATTAGATATTTAATCATATCTAGGAACTAATAAAGTCGTCTCCACTATTTCAGTGATTCTCTTGGGCTCTGTTTGGCAAGGCCAATTTTTGAGTTTATAGCTTATAGCTTTTAAGTTCATATAACCAAAATTGACTTGTTTGTTTGGCAACAATTTGTTCTCACGAGCTTATAGCTTTTTTTTTCGGTCAAGTAACCTAGTGACTAGAAATCCACCTTTAAGGTGAATAAGAAGGGAATCCAGGGTTCGAACCCTGGCCTGCATATATAATGTGATGCCCCTTCCATTTGAGCTATGCTCACCGGGACCACAAGCTTATAGGTTTTTATAAGCTATTTCAAGTAGCTTATAGCTTATAACTTATCATTTTTTCATCTCAAATTTTACCACTGTTATCTTAATAAAAAATATATAAATATTCATTAAAAAGATTTTCAATGTCATTTCATATTTTTCATTTAATTCAACGGAAATTCAACCTTCTAGCTTATCCGCTATAAGCTATCCACTAGAAGTTGATCAACCATCGCCTAGCTATCGGAGAAAATGTATCAAAACTTTCACTACAAGGAACAATAATCAAAACATATAATCATAATTTCGTAAAACTAAGCTATAGAGTATCTTGAACTTAATCCCTAACTCTCAGTGTTGATACTATTTCGATATTTGAAACTAGATACTCACATTTAGGGAGTGTAACGCTTGCATTGCTGCTTGATGATTGAAAAACGTAGCAAAAGCAACAACCTGAAAACAAAAGCGAAATTTCAATTATTACATTGAAATTTCATAAGTTTGAATCTCCGTTGAAACTGAAATTGAGCACCTGATTAGCACGGCCGGTATACTTTAGTTGGCAAGAATCAAAACCGGGACGACGGCGGAAGAGGTTATGAATCTCACGCGCTTTGACGTCGTCTGGGAGACCGGAGACGAAGAGTGTGTTGATGTTGCTCCGTTCGTCTGGTTGGTAGTGGTAATACTGATCGAATTGTTGCATAGCCATTCGGATGGAGGTTGAGAGTCACTAGTGACTCATTCCGGTTAGGTCTACTTTTGTAAATCAAACCAAGTTCGTGTTCTGTGTGTATGTGTCGTTTATGTGGTTTCGTGATTTGGAGTTTGATGATTGTGTCTTTGTTAATATTTTTTTTAATTTTTTAATCAATTATTTTCTCTTATCAAAATACTTTGTTTTAATCATTTATTCATCCCCTAAATATACTAAATTCACCCAAATAAAATCTCATACATTATGGTGATGAAATAATCGTTTATACTTTTCTTATTACTAAAGAAAACCCAACTCATTTTATTAATAAATACAAATTGTTCAAAACACGAAAAGTAACCACAAACTTGGTGTTACTGGTCCAAAATATAAGCAAACCATCAAATTAGTCCATATCTTTGTATAAAATTCTTAATTTGGTTCCTGACTCTATTAATAACTCAAAATGGTCTTTGTCTTTGTCAAATGTTTCTTAGATTGGTCCCTGACTCTATTAGTTGTTTTGTATTTTGAGTGTTAATTGCTCAAAGACTTTTGGATATTATTTAGTGGTTAAAGGCATAATGTCTTTTGGATCTTATTTGGTACGTTAATGACCTAAAATGCAAAACAACTAATAGAGTCAGAGACTAGTTTGAGAAATGTTTGACATAGATAGAGACTATTTTGAGTTATTAATAGAGTCAGGGACAAATTTGAAAATTTGGTACAAAGAGAGGGACCAATTTGGTGGTTTACTCTCCAAAATATATATCACTTGGGAGCAAATCTTACAAGACACAAAATTAAATAAAATTTATTTGGGTGCACACACATAATTGATAAAATTTAAAGTGAAATGATATCAAATGATGTAACTAAATCATTTCTCTTTTAAATTTTATCATTCATGTGTGTGTCTAAATACTTTTTATTTGGGGTTGTACCCAAGTAAGTATTTCTCATCTCTGTGAATTAAACATTCATATTTATTTGTTGTTTAACAAACTTAACCACAAAATTCAAATTAAGAGAACAGTAAATTTATAATAGTTATGTGTAAAATTTACAAGTTAATTAAATTATCAATTATTTTAAGTATATTTAAAATATACCACATATACTTATAATTAGAGACGTACAGAACCTACATTTGATTATGGAATCGATTTTTGACTCTTACGAATAGAAAAAATTTGGTCGAAAATGGATAACCTATATTATGTGCCCACAAGTAACCCAAAAAAGACGTAGATAATAGTTTTTAAAAATTACATCATCAACTTATCAAAATTAATCTATTTACATAAAAATATTCAACGTTAACAAATTTGAACTCAAACCTCTAGTGATTTATCAAAAATTACATAGTAAAATCTTGATGTCATCATAATTTAAACATGCACTAATCATTTTTATTTTAGCACATCCGCACACAACAAAAATGAAAAAAATGACGATTGAAACAAATGAAAAAGATTAATAAACTAATTAACATAATAGATCAAAATCAAGAAGCAACAGAAACAATAACTTCTTCTTCTTCCTCAAAGAACAAATCCTCTGTCTTCCTAAACACACCATGTGCCACCACAACCACAATGGCAACACTAACCGCAACAACGATATTAATAGTAGCTTGCGTAAGAAGCAACAAAGCCACTGTAACAAACGCCATGAGAACAACCACAATTCGATCATCAACAAGTCGACCCCACAGAATCACCGGCTGATCGCGGAGGAAGTAGAAGAACAACCACGCCACCATGAGGATAACGAAAACAATGAGCGAATAAGGGTGCCATAAAAGGCTCAGAAACAAAATCAAAAGCATCACCATTGTGTAGTTCATGCGGAAGTATGAGATGTTGACACGAACTCGGGATATTGCTTCCGGTACACCGGTGGGGATACCTAGTGACCGGATATCGAACATGGTTTTCCACGGTCGACGAGTTCCTAAGCCGGCTTTGATTCGTTGTTTGCCACGTGTTATGTATTCAAGTTTTGGTGGTGTTGGTGAGGTTGGGATTGTGCCATAGGTTGTTGCCATCGTGGTGGAAATTGGAAACAACCAATGCAAAAATTGTAAAGTAATTGGAATTAGGAATGAACAATGAAATGGTTACTACTTAGTTGAGTTTAACAATTATAGGAGCAATTGGGTCCTACGATTTTGTGAGTTTGCTTATGTTTTTATTTTATTAATTACTTTTATGATGAATGTATTTTTATGGATTTGGAATGATGGGATGTGAATATGGTAATAATTTGAGTTTTTTATTTGGTTTTTGCTATTGGATTTGCATTTCTTTTTGTGAGTTAGATAGGTAGATGTTTGATATGTTTGTTTCCAAACGAGTGAAGACATTCATAGTATAAGTTTTTGTTGTCGAATTTGGAAGGTGGTTGGTGTTGCTTTCTTGCTCGGTTGTAATGTTGAACCTATTTCATGAGAGAAGAAAACTCTTGCACTTCAATAGTTAGTTACTTTAGTTAATCAGAAAGAAAAAAAAATTGATGCGTTTTTGTTGAGTTTTCCTTACACAAGCTTTGGCCATGTGAGTGGTTTTTTCCGATGCAAATCTTCCGATTTAAGATTTGTACCTATACAATCCACTTGAGTTGGCCTTATAATGTTGACTTGGGATGTCGGAGTGTGTTCCTCCCAAGGTCTCTGATTCGATTCTTCATGATATAAATTTCAAAGGGATAGTTTGACTTCTTAGAAAAAGAAGATGGGTTAATTATGTTTTTGGTCCCTATAAAATTGAGAACTTCTAAGTTTAGTCCTTACTTAATTTTAATAGCTTTTTTAGTCCCTACAAAAAAAAAATACTTATAATTTTAGTCCCTGCTAAAACAAAGTTTGTTTAATTATCCTTAAACTCTTCAATTTTTGAACGATTTTTTTTAGACAAGTTTAGAATACTATGAAAGGTTCATTTACTAAAATTTAGAATTTTCTAACATGAAACAAATTAAATATGAATTTTTTAAAACGACAAAAGTCAAAGATAAAAAGTAACAAAATCTGGATGTAGAAATCAAATTTTGCGATAATTTTTTGCGGAGGAACTTTTAGTAATGTACTAAAAATGTCTGCAAAAAATTATTTAAAAACTTAAGAGTTTAAGTATAAATTAAACAAATTTAAATTGAGTAGGGACTAATACTCAGTGCAGAAAAAAAAAATTAGGGACTAAAAGAACTATTAAAATTAAGTAAGGACTAAATTTGAAACGTCCCAATTTTATAGGGACTAAAAACATATTTAAACCAAAGAAAATTTGCACACACATGTGATCATGGGCTTGCAAATTTTTTAAATCCTCATAAGACATTAAAAAAATTTCCTTTCACTTGCTCATATGTTTAGTTTCTTTGAAGGCAAACAAATGAAGATGCCATGCTTAGCTGGGATGGTCGCAAATTTATCTGCCTTTAAGAATTTTTGTAATAATCCTACATGTAGCAACTCGCTTAATGTTGATGAAATTACATAGTCAAGCTTTTGTAAAAAAAATCGTTTTAATACAAATATTCCAGATTGAATTTTAGATTTTAAGATTAAGCCCTACTTAATATTACAATTTCCTATCAGAATGTGTACTAAATTAGATCATGTACATTCTTAAATTTACTATTATTCTAACATGTGCCACGAAAGTAGAGTTGGAAAACAATATGAGAAATTATTGGGTATCAATTTTAGTAACCCATGTTTCATGTCAAACCAGGTTGTGGTTTTTAGTATTTGTTTTTCTGTAAACGACAGAGAGTAGAAGTAGTAAGATGATTGGATAGTGGGATACAAAAACTCATCTTTGCTTTATTTCATCTCTTGAAAGGATCCCACACTTTCCAACTAACCACACTACATATTGTAGTGACAGCAGATCATGGCTCGAGAGTCGAGAAGCTTAAGGCAAGTGAGAGCATATGCCTTAAACCCCACCTTCATCTCCCATTCCCTATTCAAAAATAGCAATATCAAAAATAGCAATAGCAGTGAATGTTTAGTGTGTGTTTGGTTTGAAGTTTTCTGCTCTAGACTCACTTTTTCACGGTTTCCAATGTGTTTTTGTTGCGATTTTGAGAAGCTCCAAATGGTAGCTTCTGCGTTGACGTGAAAAGTTGTCGTGATTTGGTTCAATGTGATGATTTACCAAACACATACTTATAGTATCATTCTAAACTTAATGAAATCACGGCGAGTCAATGTGACACTGTGTTATCAAATATCCACATAATTTTAAACGGACCTAAGACACTCAATCTATAGTCAAATGTTATTTGTTGTTGTCTAAATGTTTATATAATCAATTTGGTTTTACCTCCGCTACTGGCGTGAAAACCTCTTTAGCAAATGATATGTAGATAATCTTTAATGATCAATCAATCAAGATGTGATGTAATAAAGCCGAGAATTATTATTTCAAATTTACAATTCTTGGTATATAATAATTATTGTTCCAAGTATTTTTACTTGTACTTACTGATTACGGTAAATTCATATCGTGATTCACACTCAAGAAACTTTAGCTTCAAAGCTAAAACTTGTAATAGCAAATACTTTAAGGCTGGATTGGGTTTGTATGTGAGTGCAAAGTTATACAAGTCTTCTCTAGTTGCTAACTTTCAATTGAATTCCAAGGTTCCATTTAAATTTTCTTTTACAACTAGTAAACTTAACTGGCTTATATATGTATAAGGTAATATGCAATAATTGATAAAGGTAAATTGACTCAAGAATGATTCTTCATATGTCTAAACAAATTCAATAGTTCTGTATCTCTCGGTTCAATTATTTTGTTGTAAATTTTTGAAGTTAAAGAAATGGAGGAAACACCTACACTTCTTCATGGAACAATTGAAGCTACCATCTTCAATGCCTCACCCTACACATCATTTTTCCCCTTCAACGTGAGTATCATTTCACACAAAAACACACAGACATGGTACATATGTATGTATGCCTTTGCTAAAAAAAAATGTATGTATGCCAACATGTGTATATGTCTTATTGGGGATGTTCACAATTATAAGATGATCCGGTCAATCAAACGATTATCCAGCACCAAAGTTTCCAGTTCGTTTTTTCAAAATTCGAGAGTCAAACAAAACCAACTCGATCAAATACAAAATTATTTTAACCCGCATATGAATTTATGACTTCAAACCCAAGATAAGACCTCACAAACCAAACCAATTGATATGTACTGTATTTTTACTTTTATATACCTTATGTTTATCAATTGGTGAGACATATAAGGATTAGATACCTTAGTTTCTTCCTTTTTTTTTGAGTTATTGGAATTTTAAATTTTAAGTGCTATGTTGTTTTAAGAATAAACATAATCTGATTGCACGTTTTAAAAAATTATGACATAATTTATGGTTTATGACCCAATCAAACCAGTTTATCACCAAACTGGTTTGATTTGGGTATAACAAAAAAATTGCATACTTTTTACCCATCTCGAACTCAGAAAGAGAAAATATTGATGGGTTTATGTAATGAATTTTGTCTAAACCCAACCCTTGTACACCCCTGTGAATTGTGAATTATATGTTGCTATACTTTGAAAGTTTTGTAGTGTAATCATAAACTCATAACATTGCATGAATTTCCCCTTTTTTCAGTGCATATGTTCAAATGGAGAGCCTGCTTATGTAACCATCAATATAGACAACAAGAAGGTTGCAAAAACAAGCAAAGAAAGAAATCGTGTTTGGAACCAAACCTTTCATATTCAATGTGCTCATCCTGTTGATTCAGTTATCACCATTACATTGAAAACATTAAATTCAAAATTAGGAAAATATAATATCAAGGCCCAACAACTTTTGAAGGAAGGAAGTATAATCAATGGAATATTTCCTCTCCTCATGGAAAATGAAAAACCAAACCCAAAACTTAAATTGAAATTTATATTATGGTTTAAGCCTGCAATATTGGAACAAAGTTTGGCAAAGGTACTAAGCAATAAGGAATTTCAAGGGTTACAGGATGCAAAATTTCCATTAAGGTCTAATTGTCAAGTCAAACTTTATCATGATGCTCATCACTCTCCTACCTTCCAACCTCCCTTTGATCCATGTGGTACTCCAACAAATCTATGGGAAGATGTCTATAAAGCCATTGAGGGTGCAAAACATATAGTTTATATTGCAGCTTGGTCCCTAAATCCCAAGATGGTTTTGGTAAATTTACTAATCCTGCATGTTTGATTTCACTTTTAAGGGAGTCAAAAGTGATTCCGAAGAGTTAAAATTTATTTTAATTTCATTGGAGGTTCTCCATTAGAATCGGTTATGCATACAAAATTGATTGTATCTTTTTTTTTATGGGAAGAATTGATTTTAACTTTTTTTGACTGAAAAAATTGATTCTAACTCGAAGCTAGAATGTATAGCTTTGACTTTTAAATATAATTTTTACACTATATATACGATAATTTTATCTTACTCACTTTTAATTAAAGTCGAGTTTACAAAATCAATTTTTGTCACTATGGATTCATATGGGTATTGGATTTTGTAGTGACAAAAATTCATTTTAAATAGATTGATTTTGTAAAATTGTTTTTTTGCTAAAAGTGAGTTGAACAATTAAGTGGAGGTTAACGGTTTAATTGTAGAGGTAAAAACTTCAAGTTAGAATCAATTTTGAAGCTATGATTTCTAAATTTTGTCGACAAACATGATTTTTTATACTTGTTCAATTCATTTTCATGTACATGAATCGTACATAAATCATTTTATCTTAACTTACTTTTAACTACAATTAATTTTACAAAATTAATCCTACCGAAATCAATTTCTAACACCGTAGAATCAAACGCCCACTAATCAATATCATTTCATATCTAGCTTTTACAATGATCATACATTGTTTGATATTCTTTGCTTATTTGACAGGTTAGAGATCCCCATACAAAAATCCAACATGCTAGAGGAATGACTTTGGGTGAGCTATTGAAAAAGAAAGCAGATGAAGGAGTGGCTGTAAGAGTTATGCTTTGGGATGATGAAACATCTTTGCCCTTTATTAAGAACAAAGGTCTTATGAACACACATGATGAGGACGTTCTTACATATTTCAACCACACAAAAGTAATATTCAAAAAATGTCCTAGATTACACCACAAATTCCCAACACTATATACTCACCATCAGAAAACTATAACAGTAGACACCAAAGTGCTTAAATCTGTCAGTGATAGACAAATTATGAGCTTTGTTGGTGGATTAGATTTATGTGATGGTAGATATGATACTGAACAACATTCGTTGTTTCAAACACTCATTAAGGAATCACATTGTTATGATTTTTACCAACCAAACATTCAAGGAGCTAACCTTAACAAAGGAGGACCAAGAGTGCCTTGGCATGATGCTGATGCTTGTGTTATTGGTGAAGCTGCTTGGGATGTGTTAACAAATTTTGAGCAAAGATGGACAAAGCAATGTGATCCTTCATTTCTAGTTCCTACTAGCACCTTGGTGAATTTCATTCCTCAAACAAACTCAAACACTTCAATAGAAAGTAATTGGAAAGTTCAAGTTTATAGGTCTATTGATCATACTTCTGTTGATGATTTTTGTGGAAATTTCAATGTTGAGAGTAGCATCCATGAAGCTTATGTTCAAGCAATCAGGCATGCTGAGAGGTTTATATACATTGAAAACCAATACTTTATTGGAGGATGCCAATGGTGGGAAAAAGATAAGCATTGTGGATGCACAAATCTAATTCCAATTGAAATTGCACTTAAGGTGGTAAGTAAGATCAAAGCAAAAGAGAGATTTGCAGTGTATATAGTTATACCAATGTGGCCAGAAGGAGTGCCTGAAAGTGAATCTGTTCAAGATATATTGCATTGGACAAGAGAAACTGTGGCAATGATGTATAGGTTGATTGGTGAAGCAATAAAAGAAAGTGGTGACATAGGACATCCAAGAGACTACTTGAATTTCTTTTGTCTTGCAAATAGAGAACATAAGGGAAAAGGAGAGTATCTTCCATTGGATTCTCCTCATCCTGAAACACAATACTGGAATGCACAAAAAAAAAGAAGATTTATGGTTTATGTTCATTCCAAGCTCATTATAGGTACTATTATTATTCTTTTAGTGTTTATCAGTTATTTTATTTTCCACTTTTTAGCCTTTACACTTGCATTACTCAAAGGAAATTTGGATACTTGTGTCCCGACCTCAACTCAGTTGCACCGTTATTATGATGTATTATCCATTTTTGGATCTTGTGTGCTATCACAATTTTGTCCTTAGTTAAAAGACATTTAGGTGAGTTGAGAAGAGTAAGTGTCTATAAACTACTCTTAGCTTCGATTTCCAAATAATGTGGGACTAAAGGTTATGTTAGCCCTCACATGTGGCTTAAGTCCTTCTAAAATTCCGACTTCAAGTATGTTGCTCCACTTTTTTGAGGTATTGTTTGTTTTAGGTCTTGTGAGCTCTCACAATTTTGTCTTTAGTTAAAATATGTCTCAGTGGATTGAGAACAATGTATGTTTATAAACTACCCTTAGCCTCGATTATCACAAAATTTGAAATTTTTGGTGTACCCAAAAAAGAACACATGATGATCAGGGACAGTGGCACCCCCCAGCTAGCCTGGACGCTAGCCCGGGCTCAGCTGCTACTTTCTTTGTACCAACTCCAGTCCAATAACCCTTTTCCTACTTAAAAATAAAATAAAATTTGGGCAAAATCTGAAAATTCTCACATGCAAAGAGATCTCGAAAAGTGCATTTATGTATCTCCTAATTTTATTTAGCACACTATTGACATGTTCATCTCTCTTATTTTGAATGGTTAATTGTTCAAATTGACCGTGTAAAATAAAAAACATATATTCTAGCATTGTAATTCGAGTTTTTTCTTATTTTTTACCCTATAATATACGTGTAGTATAAAAATATGACATAGATGTTGAATTTTTTCCATACATGTTTAGCACATTAAAATGTAGATTTACACAAAAAAATTAAATTTTTTCGACCAGAGACAAATTAATTATGAATTTTTATTCCCCATAATTATGAATTTCTTAAACAATTTATAATTAATTTGTATCTCGTTTAAAAACTACAAAGTTTCATTGTGAAGGTTCTTATCATCTTCTAGTCATGCCTGCAAAATTAGGGAACTAAATTTGACCTGTGAGTATACACTTACTCGGAACAAAATTTCAATTTTGCACGTTTTGGTTGAAAAATCAAA
>Ga0228710_1000410_pt1 | contig 52533 bp, 29 predicted proteins | sample MedpolnodulmetaG_FD_177995 | JGI IMG/M metagenome (GOLD analysis project Ga0228710, IMG submission 177995) | Root nodule microbial communities from Medicago polymorpha collected in Santa Monica, California, United States - pink nodules | ecosystem: Host-associated > Plants > Roots > Nodule... | reverse complement strand
AATTACAATATGAATTTTAATCCTTCATCGGTCACCAAAAATCAGTAATACAACTTGAGCTTCAGGACTTCTGTTTTGCCCTTTGAAAGGAAGCAACACCTTTATTTAAGTCTCATATGTTCAAGTTGGTCTTATTCTTCAGAAGCCTTGAAGAAAGTATATGATAATATTATGTTATTTATACCATCCATTTTAGGATCGTCCTCAATTTCCGGATCAATATAAAAGAATACCTACATACAAGAAACACATAATCAAGATGCATGTATATTATTACATACTCACCGGAATTCAGTTTGAAAAACCACTTACAGGCATGTCAATCTTCTCTCCAGGAAGCAGTCGCTGCTCCTCAAAACAAAAGCATTGTATTTTATTAAAGTAAACTGCAGCCTGTACAAGAAAATTTATGATTTCGACATTTCATAAAATGGCTTCTTTAGGAGAGTTCTAGAAGGAAAGAATAAGGAAAAAATGAAAATAATTCTTCAAAGTCAAGCTCCTCTATTATTGCATCAAAAAAGAGATCTCAAAGGACTTCCATTCCAACAGGAAGACTTAGAAACTTGATATTAGGTACTTAGCTGAATGACTAAATTTTAAAAAAGTGGGACTTTGTAATATGTAATTGCAAAAATCTCAGATTACCATGGTAGAAAGGCCTGTGAAGTGAAGAGTTCAATAGCAATTTCTATTATACAATATAGAGTATTCTACAGTAGTCGGTACCTTCATAGGAGTGACATTATATGTAGAAACACCGGTTATCGGAGTAGAACTTTGGTTTTCTGCGGTATAAAATGCAAGGGCACTTTCTCCAGGCTTCACCCTAACCTGGTAGAGCAAATGAATTATTCTACATTAGAATTCTCACTTTTCCATCTGGGTATCAGGGGGCATATGCAACATCCAACTTTCCAAGTAATAAATTATGACAACCAACTGTATAGATCAAAGCTTTTTTATTTTTGAAGGAGCGTATAGAACAAAGCTAAGAGCTTTAGCTTGACTTCCAGTAGCCCTCTTTGAGTTGCCAGCAATAAATTATCATGGACTGTTGTAATTTTATTTAATAGTTCCAAGATATAAATTTAAATTATATGATGGAAACACCGCATATTTGTGGTAACGTTGAGGATATTAAGTAAAGACAAACCTCTCTCTGTGTAGGAACAAACTTCCATTGCATCCCATCCGCAATATCAGCATTGAACTGTACCACAATTTCCCTGGAAAAAAAAAACATAGCTCATGAAGCACCAACCCATTACAACAAGAAAAAAGCTAGCTTCTAAAACACTGCACCCTAATTTAGCTTTATTGAATGATTTGTTGTCAGCATATATCTTATTCAATCATTGCTTAATTGTCCCCTAACGTGCCTAATATAAAGTCTTATGGCTAATATGAGGAATATGATTATGAAAGACGTTTCGGTGAAGGCAAGTTTTATGCAGCAAAATTTTCCAAGTACAGCTAAAAAAATAATTTTGTAGGTTAATCTTCCTCTGTATAGATTTTGATTCGAAGACTACTATCATATCATAGTAGTCAATCTCAGACAGTGGTGCGTAGCGGTCGACCCCGAAAGTGGGATAGTGTATAGCGGTATGACAAATAGTGGTCACCGATATTTGATTATTTTTTGAACAAATTACATGAATAATGCTATAAAGTATAAACAAACTTGTATATTTCTCAACAAAAAGCACTTATATAACATTCAAATCTCATGAGACATTCATAAATCAAAACACCAAAAAACAAAAGATAGAGGAACAAATAAAAACAATTATAAAACAAGAGAAACCATAAATCAAAACAAAAAACATGGGAAGAAAAAAAGAACAATGAAACCATACAACAGAGTCAATTTGGTTTTGAAAATCCCTAAAATGCCCTAAAATCAATTTAGAAATTTGGAAACCATATAAAAGATTTTTAAAATAGGGTCAATTTGGAAATTTCCAACTAAAATCAAATAGCAGCTGAAGCGGCCGCTATCTCATTCTGCGCCGCTACGACGATTAGTGTAGCGGTTCGTCGCCGCTACGCTACGTGCGGCCGCTATAGCGCAGCTATCGGCCGCTATTGGCTGCTATAATATACATAAATGCCCACTGTTTGTGTGTGTGTCTGTTGGAAATTGACCAATTTCAAATAATCACACATTCATCAACCCGGAGAAAAAACAAATAAAAAATAATCCTATCACAAACCATTGGTAAAAAGATGACATCTAAGGGGTAAAAATAACACCTTGAGGTGACTGTTTGATTGCTATCATGCCTTGCAATCTTTTCTTCAACACTCTGTAAAAATGTGAAATTCGCAAACAGCAATCAACAAATGAAAAATAAATTGCCAATGACTCTGACGAGAAAATGAAAAACCGGTGAAAACAAAGTCACACATACCTCACGCCGGGTAACAGTTCCCCCATAGCCAGTTGCTTGGCAAAATCTCCGGTAAAGGGGAACTGCGGCATATGACAATCCAACCATTCCAAAGACCAAGCCTGTCAAGTACATAAGCATCTTTTGTGATTTTTTCTCTGTGGATGCATATGCATGAGATGAGAAGTGTCGGAAACCAGGCATGGAACACAACCTTCCAACATTCTGTGAAGCAAAAGCTGAAGAGCGGTAACATTGATGGAACGACGTTGTACTCAATTCCTGCTTAAACCTTGACAACCGCGTTTTGCAATAGAAATTACGCTGGAATCCAGTACTAGGGTTAATTATGTTATAACCAAGTCCTTCAGGAATAATTGATTGGCCCCTGAATCAACAATAAAATTATACTCAGATAAAAACACATTAAATTAGAGATAAAATTTGACACAAAAATGTCATCAACTAGTAAAGTAAAAGTTCTTATTTTCGTCAATACAAATTACAAATATGCTTTGATCAATAACTTCAGAAAACGAGTAACAAAAACTTCAGAAAGAATATAAGCGTCACATTACCTGAATTCTGAGGAATTTCGCAAAGCCGTAAGATATGGTGAGAGATGAGTTCTCCTACTTATAATATTCCATACCATGATTTATTACCCTAGAATAACAGGACATTCAGTATCTGCAGGAAAAGAAATAGGTATGAAATTCTACGAAGCAGTGTTCAGAAATGTTCGAATAAAAAATAAACTTTTACCAAAATTTTATAATAGTAAACTTTATTTACGAACCAAAATACATGAAATGAAACATTTTTATCAATTTTATCAGTAGGAGTCAGGAAAAGAATCAAAAAAGTGAATGCACTAAGCTAGAAGTATTAAGTGTGTTTTGTTTTAACGTGGTAAAATTGATTTTAGTTATGAAGCACGGACACTCCTCGGATTAGACGTGTCCCGGTGTCGTGTCCGACACCGACACATATAATTACACTGAATTATGTGATTTTCTCAAATTACTAGCGGTGTGGGCGTGTCAGTGTCCGTCCCGTGTCCCTGTCCATATCCGTGCTTCATAAGTTAGTTTAAGGCAAAATGATTTATGTTTGCATATATTCAAATGAAAATGAGTTGAACAATCATATAGATCCTAGAATTAAACACATATTTAACCCTAAATTGAACATTGATATTCCTCATCAAAACATGGACATGACTTTCAAGTTGAGCAGCATAAAATGGACAGTATAACTAACAACTACCGCCATATATCAGCTAAAGGATGGATTGAGTTTTCACCCCAATGACTTAAGGGTCTGTTTGGATAAACAACTTATTTGCAGCTTACAGCACATTGCGCTTACCATGCATAAGCTTACATAATTGTTTCTGTATATTCTATCAGCTGTTTTTATAAGCTATATTGGAGAACTTATGAAAATAAGCCGAAAAAAACTGCGTGAAAATTTTCTGTTTTCATAAGTTATCCCACAAAACCTATGACAGTAGATAAGCTGAAATTTATCAAATCCAACCGGATTTGATAAATTAGTTAATTAATTTTCCAGATTATAATTTGTATTGTTCAATTCTAGGGTTTATATGATTTCGCAAATCAATTCTAAGGAACTAAGGTTTACATGTAAATTTATTAAGGAAAATAAATGAGAACCTGAACAGCAAGCTTCCGTTTTCCGGCCAAATGAAGTTTAGCGCGACTCCAGTTTAACGTTTGGTCGGAGCTGTTTGGTTTTGTTGTTTTAGGGATCTATTTTTATTTTTTTATTCCGAAATGTGTTACAAATAACACTATACCCCCTTTAAATTTCAAAATAATTTTTATTGTGTATTTCGTTAATCAAAATAATTCTGGTATTAAAGTGATTTAATATATTTATTTTATAAGTGCTTATTTAACAGTCAGTCCAAGAGTTTATACGAGTTTGAGGGTTTTTTTTTTGAGTTAATAGGTCTTTATCCTCCTGTAATATAGGTCATTTTTTGTTTTCCCCCCTGTAAAATATTTTTTTTGATTTACCCCCTGTAAAATATTTTTGTTTTGATTTACCCCCTAATAGGCCAAACAAAAACGAAAAATTCTTGGAAAAAATAAAATAAAATTGGTTTTTGTTTGGCCTATTAGGGGGTAAATCAAAACAAAAATATTTTACAGGAGGAAAAACTGAAAATGACCTATATTACAGGGGGTAAAGAACTATTAACCTTTTTTTTTACCGAATATGAGTTTGAGGGTTATTTTAGCGTCAATCACTAATTTGATTAACGGATTACTCAATCGAAGACTATTTTAATATTTTGATACACCGATGAATTATTGTGACTATTCATTGCATATTCAGATGTTAAAATAATTATTGAACCAATTATTTTTACACAATTTTTAATTTAATCGGAATCCCCTAAAAACTAATAAAATACCTTCAATTTATCTTTCATTCTTGTTTCAAAACGGGTCTAAAATTTATTCTAAAATCAATATTAATCGTTTGAATTATATAATTTGAACCGTGTCAAACCTCCTATATTTTAGATTTTATATTTTTTTGAATAACAAATTTTATTAAACAACTAAATTTCTGCTCAAAACAAACAGAGACCGGTGAAACTGAGAATACAAATAAAAGACGTCGTATATAGGCAGAACACCCGAAAATAAACACCCTAAAAACACCATGAGGACAACACCCACCAAAATAAACGTCACCACCTAAAACAGACACCTTCACGAAAATGACCACTGTAAAAACGATATCCAACACCACCCGTCGTCACTACTCACCCCCAAAGAAAAACACCCCTAAAAAATAAACTCTCAGTCCTGAAGACCAAAACAGAGCCACATTGAAATGCTCATATCTAAAAGATCATTCAGCTTCCACCATCTATCGACCTCCGATCCACCGAAAGCAACCATAAAAAGCCCAAAACCAAACTTGATACAAAGAACTGACTCTCGATCTCGAATCAAAAGTGATCAGTCCACCAGACTTTAAGATCAAATCAGAAGGGCACCCCTCACCCTCGGTACACCAGAGAAACACCAAATCACGCCAAACAAGATTGCAGCTAGACACCGACTTCAATCTCGAAGCAAAAGTAATTGGCCCATCGGAAACCAGCATATAAAAAAGTATGACAACCGACATGATATGCGATGGTGCAAACAAAAAACATATCAAAAGGAAAAGGCTCAACTCAATGGGGGCCGCTTCCTCCAAACACCCTAAACACCTTAACAACACCAAAAAAACGCAAACAAGAGCTAGTGACGATGAACAAGGACTCGAATAACAGAGGTCGCCTCCAAAAGAAATTACCCTCAACAAACACCTGCCTCCTCACCTAAACAACAATAACAACACCACCACACAAACAGAATACAACATCGAAATAGTAAAAACAACGAACACACAATGACTAAAGGGAGGGGGTGGGTCTGCCACCAAACAAGCAAAATATGAAGCACCACGGCCACCGGCTCGAACAACCACAACCACCACAATCCTTACGACGGCAAACGATCTGGGAGTTCGTTGAAGGAAGATTAAACATGAATGAAAGAGATGTCGCCACACCTGCAATCGCCGAAAACGGATCACACATATCAGTACCATACAACACTCCCTCCACACCACATGTCCGTCACCACCACCGACCACCCCTTTAAACCTTCTTCAATCACCTAATATTTCAAACCGCACCATCACCACCACACAAAACAACACCTTTAACAATTCAACTCCTAATTGAACACCAATAACCACCACATGAAATGCCTTCAAAAAAACTGACCAGACACCATGAGATTCGAATCTAAACAGAAACTAGATCTACCACCACAAAACCATCCAACAGTATGCAACCGACAACACCAAACGCTTCACACCATAGCTCCAAAACCCCATCCAGATTGAGGCCAAGATCACATCAAAAGGTAAGAGGCTCTCTCTTTCATCTACAGAAACCACTGCGACAACCACCTCAAAAGACCACCATCAGATTATATAATTTAAAACGTGCAACACAAAGAATATACCTTTTTTATTACTTAATACTTTTTTTTTGTTACACAAAGAACATACATGTTTCAACACAGAGCATAGATATTTGCATTTTTACGCCGAATTTACAACACAAATAAAAGCATATTATTCCCTAAAAAAAGCATATTATTGACATGCATCAAAATTAAAACAATACAAAACTTATGAATTATGACACTATTATACACTTGCATCCCAATTTTGCAAACTATCCAAAACAAAATATTTAGTGGTCATGATTAAATGATACAAACCAGAACATAGAGAAAATCATAAAATGTCATATAAAATACACAAATATCAGTGGTTGCAACATGCCCACCCCTACAATATATACAACGATATGCTCTAACCCTCTTGACTAGACCTCCCTATTTCAAATACATCATCCCCAACTAGCTTGGTACCAAGCCCTGCTCAGTCAAATAAGCATTATCACATTATATATATATTTTTTTAGAATAAGATATTCTCAACACACAATTGCATAGATTGGTAATAGCTGATTAAAACAACTGGGGTCAGATCACTAGGACTACCATATACAAGACTGCTAAAAACACGCAGTAATTGCATAATGATATGAAACTCTTTTTTTTTTTAAGAATAATTATATGAAATATGAATACATCACATATAAAACAAAAGAGTAATGAATAATTGAAAAGAACAACAGAATAAATAAGATTAATGTTTTATTAGTATTATAAAATAATTTAAAATTTAAAATAATCTTTTTTAATGTGACTTCTAATTTATGACAAAAAGATTAATCCTTAAACAATACAGTAATATTTCGTTATCAAAACCCTATCTTCATTGATCTCACACAAAATTCTACTTGGACTATATCACCAAATTATTTTGCTTTTTCTTGGCGAAATTTACTCTTTTTGAATTTGGATCCACGCTTGTTTCACTCCAAATCTAAATGAAGGATATTACTCCACCTTTTTTAAATTGAATTCGAAGACATGAGGCTATTTGATTTGAGGAACAGTATGCTGTCAGCAGAGCTCAGCAATGAGCATAATCTGCTTACACACTTTTTCAGTTGCTGACCATTGCTGCTTCTTTCCCCTCTTTTTAGGCAAGGTCAACAAAGCAAAGCTCCCCTTGCAATTAATCCAAATCTTTCTAATATGGCACATTCAACTCGGTTTAAGGAAGGACTTTAGTGTTTGCATTAGCGTGCCAGAATTTAAATATTTTTATTTTTGAGAAAATGTTAACAAGTAACGAGTGTCTGAGTCGTACCTCAAGGGTATTGGTTAATGAATCAAATATAGTAATATTTGAATTTGAAATTGTGCAATCAATTCTTCAAAAATGTAAGGGATTCATGTTAATTTGTATCCTTAGACACGACTGAGATACTGGTTACTAGTAGCTTGGTTAGGGCTTGCACTCACGTGCTCCTGCTCCCCAACTTGAACCTCTTTTGGGGGCATTTTCATTTTGTTAATATTATTTATTTACTTGATTCATGTTTTGACCCGTCAGGTTCACCAAAATTCTTCGTTCGTTGGTTTTTCCTAGGTTTGTCATGTTTTCACTAGTTCTATTGCCTACCTGATCCAACAATCAGACAGTACTGATTATCCCTCTGGTTTTTGATCCTATCGATTCGATCGACCAATCTGATTCTGTTTTTAAAACACTGCTCAAAGGAGGACGTAGCAACTACTCACTCCAATCAATGAATCTAACAAAAAAATGATGTTTTGTTTATAATAGTGATTGAGAGGGAGTTGTAACAAAAGGTGTAATATTTTTAGATAAGTTGGGTTTGGGCTCCGGTGCTCATCAGAGTTTGAATAGACCGACACAAGTATTTAAAAATCACGCTCTAAAAAAATTCTCATACTAAAGGTGAGAGTTGTATTGGGAAAAAGTCAAGTTTCACATCGGATAGACAAGACTCTTGAGAAGAGTATATAAAGAGGAGGTAATCCTCACTTTACAAGCCGGTTTTGTAAGGATGAGTTAGACCCCAAATTTCAACATGGTATCAAAGCTTGTCGAATTCAAGGGCCGCCTAAACCTATTCATGCACCAAGCCCAAAGAGTGTTGAGCGTGAGGGGGTGTATTGGGAAAAACCCAAGTTCCACATCGGATAGACAAGACTTTTGAGAATAGTATATAAAGAGGAGGTAATCCTCACCTTACAAGCCGATTTTGTAAGGATGAGTTATGCCCCAAATTTCAACAAGTTGAACCTACAACTTTACGGATAAGTCGACTCTTTATCAACAGAGCAAATTTTCATTAACATGTCACAACTATTTGATTAAGGTGATAAATGATGCTTGTCAAAAACAAAAAGTTGATCAATTCATGCTAAACATGTTTTATTATTCATAGAAAATTCATGCTATATGAAATTCAAATATAAGGCATGATACTCGATGCATATATAGAGACATAGGTACGCGGGTTTCTACAAACATTGAATTGAATAATAAGAAAAGGAAAGGAAAACAAAAAAAACGTTCACGCAAAAAGTACATACAGCTAATGTGATGAATTTTCATTTCATTGGGAAAACAAGTTTTGTTTAGAGTGTGAAGACAATTTTGGGTCATTGCGTGTTTGGATTTTTACGACTCTTATGAAGGTAGGGTCACCATGTGCAGGCCGAATAATGTGGTCAATAGAATGGTCTTTAGGGAACAGATAGCCTAAAATTAGTGGTTTAGGATTCAAACTCTTCCAACAAATGCATTTGGGAGAATAAATACCGAATCATAATCATGGATTAAGATTAGTCCCTCCACATTTGTATGAATTAACAATAAGTATGTTTGTGACTTTATGAAATTGTAACAATAACTTTAGTTGGGAGAAATAGTTAATTTATTGAATAATGTAAATCATGCCTAAAAATATATATAGATTTTTAGTCATTTAATTGATTAAGTTAATTTTTCCCATAATCAATGAATTTTTAAAATAACACATAGTTGTTTATAAAAAAAATTGTTCAAAACATGCACACAATAAATTAATCCAATACTCAAAGCCGTTTCTGAGATTTTAGTGGCCTATGACGAACTTACCATTTGAGTCCTAACTAATAAATATATATAAACATCAAATTTGATACAAAAATTTTGTTATTCAAAAAAAAAATTAATACAAAAAACTAAGCAATTTCTTTTAGGGCCTAATAGACCCCTAAAAAAAATCGGGGCTCAAATTTTGTACTTAATTTTTGGAGTCTAGGACGGTTACCCTGCCTCAGATACGGCCATGCCAATACTACAACGAAGAGTTTGAAGAAAACAAAGAAAATGAAAATGGTAAAAACATGGTTTTTCGTATTTCGTTATTGTGTGAAGAATAACAAATTCGTAGAGGGCCTTGCATATCCCTCCCTCCCTCCCTCCCTCTCTTGAAAATATGATAGTAACTCATGGTGAGATTGAGAAAAAGATACAAAGTAATTTTATTTAAAAGTCAAAAATATTTTTGTAATTTCTACTATAAAAGTTTTAAATTATTTTGGTGGGATGAGTCTTGAGCTACCCAAGCCCTAACGTGGCTTCATATATATTTTTACAAGTGAGGAACTTTATTTCATAAACATATTGCTCAGCTAGTGTGTTTATGCGTTAATTCTCCGTCACAAATAGATACAAACACAGACACTAATTAAACACTACGGACTTGGAGGTTGTGATGTCGATTTACTATCGTTAATAAAAGAATAAGAAAATTGCTGCGCACACATGTTATAGGGTTGAAAAACACCAGTAAAATATCAAAATATTCCCTCAGCAGTTAATTGTCGAGGAAAAATAAAACTGGTTGCAGTTAACTGCAGAGAAGGTATTTTCGTATTTTACTGGTGTTTTTCAGTCTTATAACATGCATGAACAGCAGTTCTCAAGGAATAATTCAATGCATGTTACAACCTCTTGGTGATTTTGTTTTCTGCCCAAAACTTTATGTTACGTTATTATTATAACAAACACCAATTGCTTCCAAATGGTTCAAGTAAATTCATAATTTCTTGTAGAAAGTGGCGGCGGCAACATGTATTGTGGATGGAATAATAAAAGCGTGAGAGGGAAGGTTGCATAACTTGCAGTTAATGTAGCGTCATAAAATCGCGGGAATCAATTTCCCGCGCAATACAGGTAACTAACAAAGAAAAAAAAAGTTGAAAGGAAAAACGAAGCTGTCGTGAAGCGCGCTGTTCAAGAACACGTATATATGGCCATCTTAAACCGTTGGAGGCTTTGCTCTAATTTTAAAATTTGGGTCCTTAATAAAAAGAAGCATTAAAAACTACTCTCTCCGTCCCAGATTAACTGAGTCAAAAGTTCATTTCACACATATTAAAAAAAATGTATAAATGAAGGAGAGAGAAAAATAGTTTTAAGTGTTTTTGTTAAGTATTGGTGCGTTCTCCACTATAATAAATGTAAAGTGGAATATATTGAATTGGGGGTGATGAAAGTAGTATTAATTAGAGTTATAATTGGAAAAAAAATAATTAATATTGTATTGAAATGTGAAATGACTTAGTTATTTTGAGACTTTTTTTTTTCAATTGGCTCAGTTGTTATGGGACGGAAGGAGTAAAAAGTAGCCATCTTTTATTTAAATAAAAAATAATATAAAAAAACTTGTAGTTAATATATAATTAAAGAGATATCCTTGTAAATAATCAAGGGCATCAAAAAAATTGGATAAAATATATCATCATCATTGTCATTAACATTGTCCTCCGGATTATCATATTTATTATCAAGGGAATTATTGTAGGTAATATCAACATTTTCATATCATGTTCTATATTATAAATTTTCCTTTTCTCTTTTTAAGATTTGATTTGAAGTGAATGCAAGATTTGAAGTGTTTTCTAGTCTTTTGCCCTCTTCCTAAATGTCTTTCTAATTCTTACTTAGACTTGTTCATCTCTCAATTGTTGACATGAGCAAAAAATTACACATGTTTTAGTCCATAAGTCAAGAGTAGATAATTTAATGTCCAATATAACCCTAAATTATCATTTAATCCTATAGTTTGATGTCAGGTGCTTAAACAAACCCATTTATCCACATCACTCAATGTACAGTAGTATTTAATAAGCACTGATTTTCTCCAACCTAGTACATCAAAAGAAATTACTAAATAGATCCACAAACAATTCTATATTTATTTTTTTGGTACAAAAAAGAGGGCAGAGCCCACAAACAATTCTATATAATTACTTTTCAACGCAATTTTAATTATTTATTAAAATTTATTAAATGGGGTCCGCAAAAAGTGAAGAGAGAGAAGGTGCTTCTATAATCACCCTTCTCCATAGACACTCAAATATTATACTTCACAATGGGGGTGTCTGTTTAATATTATGCTAAATAGGTGAAACATCCAATATTGTAGATGGTCTCATCTAAAAGCTAAAACATCCCCTTAAAAAAATAAAGCTAAAACATTGGCTTATGCATGTTTGTAGAAGTAAAATTTCTATAGTTAAATTATGACAACAATTGAATTTTCACTTTCTTATGTTATCGTTAGATGTATTTGTGTGATTAAATTTTTTTATATTTATATCCCAAAAAATTGTATGTATAATTATATGGTTTGATTTGATTCATCTTTTTCCTTTACATGGGCTAAATTTTTAAGAAATTTAATATATTTTAATAAATTTAATTTTAGAGAAATGATATCTGAGAGTTAGCTCATAAGCCACCTTAGAAGAATATTGGAACCAAACAGGGTTTTAGAAAACAAGCTCAATGAGCAAAGTGACATGGTAAGGAGCAAAGCTAGACTTGTAGGTCAAGGCTACGATCTGCAGGAAGGTATTGATTACACTGAAACATTTGCACATGTTGCCAGATTATAAGCAATTAGATTAGTTATGTCATATGTTGTTGATTATGGTATCATCCTATATCAAATGGATGTTAATAGTGCATTTCTATATTGTATCATTTCAGAAGAAGTGTATGTCAAACAACCACCCGAGTTTGAAGATTTAAAGCACCGAGAGTATGTTTTTAAACATATGGTGAACTAGAGATTTCAACGGTATGAGAAGCTATTTCTCTTCCTTTGGTCTATTTTGCTTTTTTTTTTTGGTTCTTTCACTTTGCTTTGTGGATTTCAATTTGTTATCTCTGACAATAAATATTTAATTTGTTTTGTTTTATATAATTTTTGTACAAAACATGATACAAGCCAAATTTTATTGTGGGATGAGTTAATGTACTTTGTACCGGGACTGCCGGTACTCTTACTAGAGTTGTTCGTATTGCGGTTTAAATCGGTTTTTAGATAAAAAGTCATCTGATTCAATATAAGAATCTTAAATTTATATATTTTGTCTACATTAAACATGTGTGGGTAGACTTGTCTAGTCTTGGGATTGTCGGAATGGTCTAATGATCTAATCCTATTCAAAACAAGTCTAGACTCTATTTTATTACAATCCATTTTCTAATCTAATCACATAGTTTTTAATCCTTAAAAATAGTATTGTTTCTCCAACACCAAGCATATCATACTCCTGTAACAAATAGAATAGAAGAAGTACACCCTTTGTCATCTCATGAAGCCAGACCTTGACATCAAATTCAAAGAAAAAAGTAATAACGCCCCATATTCAAGCGGAGCCAAAGCTCTTTAGAGTGCGGGCAATCACGTAAACAGTGAAGAATATCCTCAATGGGTGAAGAGCAACGGGTACAACTTGGAGAAGCTACCATGTTGCAATGATGCCGAAAGGCATTAATAGGGAGAGCATTATGTAAACAAAGTCATAGAAAGTGTTGGAGTTTTGCTGGTACTTTAAGGAACCAAAGCCAATTTATGCTACAATTCACATTTCAATCTCTATTTTGTTGAAGAAACCAATAGTTTCCACTCGAACAAGTATATTCACCTTTCTTTGCATGCCTCCAAGTTCACGCATCTTGCAGTCGTACATCCAAGTTGTTAGGAGCTGGAAGTTGATGAATATAATGAACAATATCGGTTGGTATCATAGTGGCAAGACCTTGCAAGTTCCACATACCATCCTCCCACACATCCTTCAAACACAAAACTGAATCACTGATGTTAACAAATGGAACCAAATGACAGAGGGGACCGAGTTGTGTCCAATCAATATTCCAAATCGATGAGTCTCCGGAGCCTACACGAAAACTATACCCTGCAACAAAACTTGTAATGGCATGTTGAATACCGCGCCAAGTGATTGAGGGTTTATTATGTTTCTTGTTCATCCATAACGACGTGTTGCCCATGTATTTATGGGAAAGAACTTTCACCCACAATTTATCTTTATTATGAAGCATGTTCCAGCTAACTTACCAAGCAGAGCTAAATTAGTAAATCTAGCTTCACGAATACCTAGGCCACCAAAGCGTTTAGGGGTTGTAACCATATTCCAACTAACATGATTCCAAGTTCGAGAGAGTCCATCGCCTCCCCAGAAAACTCCTTGCCATCTTATCTAACCTGTTACAAACATAAGTAGGAAGATAATGAAGTTGTATGGTATAAACGGGAATTGTTGTTGTGACATACTTCACTAGGCAGACTCGTCCTGCTTTATTCAAGATATTTCCTTTCCAAGTAGCTTGTATTTTTGAAACTTTGTCAACAACGCCATTATATACATCTCGAGAAACTCGACCCTTGACAAGAGGAAAACCAAGATAATGTCCTAAATCCGCCCCAAATTTAATAGTTGAAATATCTTGTATCTCACACTTTCTTTCTCCTTGAACTATCCTAGAACACATAGCTTTGAAATTTAAGGTATTAATCCATAATCCCGGAGCTGAACAAAACTCCTCCAAGGTATCCATAACCACTTTGACCTGGTCAGTACTAGCTTCACAAAACAACATAACATCATCAGCAAAAGGCCACCCTTAGATACCTGTATAGGTTTCCATATTCCACTTAGGGATTTCTGTTGAATACTAAGAGATAGTTTCTCCATACAAAGAACAAACAAGTAAGGGGATAAAGGGTCGCCTTGGCGTAGACCTCTAGATGAAGTAAAATGATCAGTTTTGGCACCATTCTAGAGAACACTCAAATTGCTTGATCGAACACAACTCATGATGAGAGATATAGTTGCCGGGGGGAAACTAAAATCATGGAGAGTGAGTTCCAAGAAGTCCCAATTAAGCCTATCATATGCCCTTTCAAGATCAATTTTGAACGCAATAGAGCCCTTTTTTGCACAAGAATGATGTATGAAATGAACAACCTCCTGGGCTAGGATGGCATTATCAGTAGTAACTCGACCGGGGATGAAGCTACTTTGTAGAGGGCTTATCAGGTCAGCAAGAAACGGTTGCAAGCGACTAACAAAAACTTTTGTGATTACCTTAAAAATGACATTACAAAGACTGATGGGTCTAAAATTATTTAACCTTTGGGGATTACTCTCCCTGGGAATTAGGACAACTAATGTCTCTGCAATTGAAGCATAATAGTACCCATATTGAAAGCCGTATATGCACAAGATGCCATATTTCATCACCAATTCTTCCCCAAAAATGTTTAAAAAATATGGGTTGGAAGCCATCATACTAAACACGACTCTCCTCACCTCTTCCTTAAGGACCGGTGTTGTAAGAGAATCTCTGCATTGTTCACTTAAACGAGGCATATCATTAACCAATAGAGTACTTGGAGTTGTGGAGTGATCTACCTCAAATAACTGTTTAAAGTAATTTATGGCTTTTGCTTGGAGGATAACATCGTCAGTACTCCATTGACCATTTTCAAGAAAGAGACCTTGAATCTTATTGCGCTTTCTCCTCACTAGTGTCTGAGTGTGGAAAAAGCATGTGTTACGGTTTCCTAGTTTCACCAAATTCTCCCTCGACTTTTGGTACCGAAGGATCTCTTCCTGTTTCAAAACATCATTATATTCTTTTTGGAGTGATGCCTCGATCATGTTGAGGTAGGTTGAATCAACCGTTTCTAACTTGTGTTGCACCTGCTTTAATTTCTCCGCAAGAGTACCCTTCCTTTTATGAATATCACCAAACACCTCTTTGTTGAATGTAGTCGCATCTAACCGAACATGCTCAAGACTCGCGGGTACAATATGTTCACCTTTATCCCAAGCTTTATAGACTAAATCTGGAAAATCTTTATGTGTAAGCCAAGCAGCTTGAAAGCGAAAGGGTCGCACACGTTTAGATGGAACAAAACTGACACCTCTTAAGAGGATAGGGCGATGGTTGGAATAATTCTGTGCCAAGTTCTCAACATAAGCTTCTGGAAAATAGTACGCCACGCACAATCACCAAGGGCCATGTCCAACCTTTTAGCAACCTTTAGAATCCCTCGTTCCTTACGGGTCCAAGTATAAGTACTACCAGTAGCTGCAAGGTCAATAAGATTGCACTACTCCATCATATTAGAAAATTTCTCAGCTTGTCTAGCTGTAAAGATACCCCCCTTTCTCTCAGAGGGATGAAGGACTTCTTTGAAATCTCCTATCATAACCCAAGGACTCAAAATATCTTCACAAATAGAAATAAGATAACTCCATAATTTGTCATGATTGACTAGTTGAGGGCTACCATAGATAGCAGAGCAAAACCACCTACATCATATATAATAATTGATCATTTTTATTTCCTAATATAATTTTTAATAAATATTTTATGTCATATTTTGTATCGACCCTATTATTTTTCCATGTATGTGTAATATTATTATTAACAAGATTTTTTACAAATGTATTATGGATGTCCAAAAATTGATTCAAATTAAACTGCATTTAATTGGATCAGATAATATCAGATATTTTTAAATGAGACATCCAAATCCAACCTCATGTGATAATTATTTTGGATTAGATAAGTTTTTGTCTTAAAACATATTCAAACCGCACATCAAACACTACCATATAAACACATTTTTTCTTTACTATGTGAACCATATTTTTGCTTGCCAAGTCATTAAATAAAGTTATGATTCACTATTATTTCATTTACCGATAAGTGTAATAATTTTTTTGCTTTGAGTTTCATTTAAATGAAACACCGTCTCGTAAACAACTATTGTTTTTAGATCTAATGATCATGCTTACACAAAACTAGATATGCTAAGAAATTGTTTGATCATCATCAGCAAGAGAGAGAAAAAAAAACTATCAAATGATATGTTCATAATGACTACTTCTTCATTCATAATGATATTTTAGATGACACTGCTTCATTTGTTACAAAAAGTATCGAAGAAATAAATTTGGATCAGGTCATTGATAAGTGTCAGAAAGTAGTTGTTTATGTTATGTTTTAGGCACTTTTGTTACTTGTTTCACAAGTTATCTAAGGAAAAGCTAAGAATTAATGAACAAATGCTAAGTTATGCTTTTTATGTCTTACTCCATCCCATTGTGCAGGAAAATGCATGTCAAGACACTTAGCAACCAAGAAATCAAGAGGATTTGCAAAAGGTGAGCTCGCCACAACGAGCATGGATCGAGCCAAGTCAGAGAGCACCATTTTCAGGATTCTCACAACTCGCCACAGCGAGCCATGGTGAGCTCACAATGAGCCAAAGTCAGAAAATCCAAAATCCAGATAAATAGGGTGTCGCCATAGCGAGCCTGACCCTCACCATGGCGAGATAAGGCGATTTCAGATTGCTTGCTTACGTGGTAGAAATCCACTGGTGAAGAAAGCTTCTCTCGCCATGGCGAGCATCACTTCGCTCGGCGATATGTCACTTACCAAAAAGAGTATAAAAACTATTCTCTCATTTTTCAGCATTGTTATCTTATGTTTTGAGGGAGAGACGGTGACGAATTGTAGAGAGAAACACAAAGCAAGTGTGTTAGGAAGTGGATTCATCAAGGTTCAATGAGAAATCAAGATCTTGCTATGCATTTCAGTCATTTCTTCCAATTTTGCAAGGCTACCATGACAATGAGTAGCTAAATCTCATCTTGTTGGGATTAGATGTAATTGATCAAACTCGGTACATATTCTTTATGATCGAATCAATATATGATTCTAGTTATTCATGATATTTGATGTTATTCTTGTTTTCTATGTTATGATCTTATAGATTTGGATTGTTATTGAAAAATACTTTTTGAATCTAGATTAGAATAACATCTATTAAACCCTAAATGCTAGAAATGGTTTTAGGTTTTGATAATCACATTATGTATCAAATCTTAATTCTATTGTATTGTTTAATAGGCTGAGAAATTGTCGGTTAAACAATACGATTGAGCTTACGACATTATTTAGACATAAATGATGTTGTCGAGGATATGTGGTAATATCAAGTAATAGCTAGAATATATGTGTTTGATCATGACGATATATGCGACGTATAGTCAATGACGTTTAGGTCAGAAATACTAAAATAGGCAGCTTGTCGAAAAAGCAAAAGCAGCAAAAGGGCAATATGGGGCGCGCCTATGCTATATTTCGGTACAAGATCTTCTAATTCTTTGCACAAGATATTTTTGCGTGAGATCTTCATATTTTTGGCACGAATCAGCTCCAATTCTCCTTTCTTTTGCTCCAAGACTCAATCTTTTGAATATTTGTTCCTGAAATATAATAACTTGCAATTGAAGTAAAATAGCTCTAAAAGAAAATAAAAACATATTAAATCTAAATAAAATAAACTCAAATATTATATTAAAATAACTAATTATCGACTCATCAGTGGTTGATGAGGTCAAGAAGTTAAATCGAAATCTACTTCTCGTTAAAGTGGATTTTCAAAAGGCATATGACTCTGTATACTGGATTTGTTTGGATGATGTCATGAGTAAAATGTCTTTTCCGAACCTTTGGAGGAAATGGATGAAAGAATGTGTAACAACGGCCACGGCGGCGGTATTGATAAATGGGAGTCCGACGGAGGAATTCACTTTGGCTCGTGGTTTAAGACAAGGGGACCCTCTCTCCTTTCTTGTTTATTTTGGCGGCGGAGGGTTTCATGTGATGATGGAGTCTATGGTTACCAACAACCTTTTTCATAGTTACAAGGTGGGTTGAGATCAACAATTATCGGTTTCTCATTTGCAGTTTGCAGACGATACCTTAATTCTGGGTGGAAAGAGTTGGGCCAATGTGAGAGCCATGCAGGTTGTTTTACATCTTTTTGAGGCTATGTCGGGCCTTAAGGTTAATTTTCACAAGAGTGTATTGGTGGCTGTGAATGTCAACACGTCTTGGTTACTTGAGGCGGCAACAGTTCTTAATTGTAAAATTTTCACCTTGCCAATAGTCTATCTCAGTCTTCCTGTGGGGGGGATTCACATCGCCTGAACTTTTGGGACCCAATGGTTAATCATATCAAATTTCGTTTGTACAGTTAGAAGAGTCAATATTTATCTTAGTGGGGTATAACAGTTAAAGGGGCTTATCGCATTCTCACTAGCGGAACGCCATCAGCCATAATGTCCCTTTGGTGTCAGCGAATCTTCTTTGGAGGAAAGATATTCCCCTTAAGGTCTAAGTTTTTGCTTGGCGGCTCTTCCGAAACAGGTTGCCTATAGAGGTGAATTTATTCTGCCGGGGAGTAATTCAGGATGAAGCGCAATTATGTGTCAGTGGGTGTGGCTCAACCGAATCTTCCGATCATCTTTTCTTGTTATGCAATCAGTTTAGTAAGGTTTGGTATCTGGTTCGTCAATGGTTGGGTGTCTATACTACGGATCCCTCAACCTTGGTGGATCACTTCATTCAATTTGGTACTTTGGCAGGTTATACAAAGGCGCGGTGTTCTTTTATGTACTTAATTTGGTTTGCAACTTTGTGGGTTATGTGGAAGGAAAGGAACGACGGACTTTTCCGAACCAAAGAAAACTCCTTTTCTCAGCTTTTGGAGAACATTAGGCTACTTTATTATTTGTGGCATAAAACAAAATTTGCAACTTTTTATTATAAGTTTCATGATTGGTGTCAGAACCCGTTCCTATGTTTGAGTATAGACTAATCATTGTTCTATTTTGGTGAAACATTCCTGTAATTATTTACCATCTCTTTTGACATACCTTGTGCTAAGAGGATAGTCGTTTGATTTAATATTTCTATTTTGATTTCTTAAAAAAAGTATACTATTATCATGTATTTTGATTATTTTAAATATCTTTTTTCGACAATTATTTTAAATAATTATCTTCCATAAAAAGCTGATTTGATAATTACAAATAAAGAGATTTATAATTTATTCCCGTAGCTATGAATGATATTCAATGTGATTCTATAGCTATCAAAATGATCGAAAATTAGTAGATTTTCTTTTTCTTGTAATAGTAAAAACATATTTTTTTCCCTCTAAAATGTAAAAATATTTATTACCTTATAATAAAAACCTGGCGTAGAAACCTCTCCAAAATCCAAAATCTATTGCTTCTGTTCTCAAGCAAGTAAATCTAATTAAAGTATCCACGTGCATTATCACTTTTCTGCCTATATTACCGTCTGTAACGCTGAACAAAAACAGAAGAAAATCAAAGAAAATAAATATAAATAAATAAAAGTTAGGAACAGTTGTGATATCATGAAAGAGACCTTACCAATAACACCACAATGAGTCACCAAACCAACCTATTTCACATTCACGTTCCAACTTCATTTTCGTTCATCTCAATATTACGCGTACATACCACAAGGGTTTTCTAGTCATTTCTAGATACCACCTAAATTCCATCACCCAAAATAAATAAATAAATAAATAAATGATAGGTATGCAAGAAAACTATAAAATAAAATAAAGGCAAGCTGTGCCGTGGACTATATTACTACGTGGTTTACCATGGACTATTATTTTGGAATAGAATTACTAGAAATGCTAATGATAATCAATCAACATTCTCTTTTAAAAATAGAATAAAGGTGAACTAATTTGAGTTAGTTTACTCAAACTAATTTGTGTTAATTTGAAACTTTGAATTATGCTCTTATCAAAGTTTTAGATTTGATTCTACTAGTTTAAACACATGCTAGATTCGTATTAAATTATATTATATCTTTAAATAGGGCTCTGCAAATAGACGATATAAATATGCTCATTAGATTAATTGATTTTTGCGTTAGATACTAAGTTTTTAAAAAAAATAATAGAGTTAGGTTGAAGAGGTTAGACTCCACGACATGACATTTTTTTAGGGAATGACAGATTAAAGTTTAAACTGCAACTAGAAAATATATTTATATTTAATGTAGGGTTAACAGTGCTTTACTTCCTGTAATATAAGTCATTTCCAGTTTTTTTCGTCCTTGTAATTTTATTTTTTTTGGTTTTGGACCTTCATGACAAATTTCGTCCCCTGTATTTGAGCAAATTTTGGTTTACCCTTGGTAATTTGACCAAATTTCGGTTTACCCCCAACCATATCATCGATTTTGTATAGTCAGATGACATAGGGGGTATTTTGAGACAAAAAAAAATTACAAGGACCGAATATTTTTTTTTTACAGGGGACAAATCCGAAAATGTCCTATATTACATGGGGTAAAACACTATTAACCCTTTAATGTATGATCCTCTTCAAATATGATTGTCTTTAGGGAAAAAGCATTCAATTGAAATAATAATTTGATAGATGTTAATTCAACAATAAAGGATAACATATTTGAGTTATGTTTTAAACACATTTTATTTTATTTTTGTGGAACCAACATCAATCAAATTATCATCTCAGCCCTAGAAATAAAAAAGACCATGAACTTCTATGTTTGAAAGACGATATTTATCACTTTAGAGATTGAAGTAATCTTCAAATAATGTTTATGATGAAGGGAGTGAATTCTCTCCCGCGTAATTACATATGATATGGCACGAGAACGTTTACTTTTTTTATTATTCAAACTTACTCTATTTAAATTTCTCTATGTAAATGGTAAGAGATCACACTCTTTACATACGAGAGAAGATTGATTCTCTATGATGAACCACCTATTAAAGTGGTTTAGAGCAAAAATTGTTTTAAATTAAAAGATTTAATACATATATTGTGTAAATATTATTACATTATCGATCACTTATACTCCGCTAGATATATTTGATTTTGAATATATCTTTGAAGTCAAAGAAATGTTGATTTGTAATTTGTTGATGATGCTACACGCAAACTAATCTCTAACATGAAGTGTTAGCAAACCCGAGTTCAATTTTTTAGTATAAACAAAACCAATATCGCGTAATTTGATCAAATTTATTTATCTATAGTTAAACTTAAAAATTGCTAAATTAATTTTCCTAATATTGTAAGGTTAAAACAAAACCAATAATTCTAAAAAAGATTAAAAACAAAGAGAGAGAACAAGAAAGAAAAGAAGAAGGTAATGATTAAACTAAAAAAACAAAGTAAAATTAGTCAAAAAAAGAAAAGTAAAAAAACCAAAAATTAAAGAAAAAACAAAAAAGAAAAGAGTGTATGAAAGGGCATTACAGCCACAGCCAGAGAAACCCACAGGGAAAGGTAAGAAAGAAAACAACACTCTTTTCTTTTAGGTCCATTTTCAATATTATTAATTAATTAATATATATATTTTTGTATAGATAGATAGATAGATGAACAAGATCAATAGAAGAAGGTGTTGTTCTATATTGTGTTGTTAACTTTGTTATATGCTACTTTCCTTCAACCACAATCTCTCTTTCTCTCTCCCACCACCCATTCACCTTTCTCTCTCTCCCTCTCTCTCCCCACCATCATCATCCTCTTCAAAATCTTCTCTTTAATCCAAACAATCCCTTAGAAACTTAAAAACCCATCATTTTCTCTCTCTATATCTCATCCATCAAGTTTCATTCAACCCTTGTTGAAAGAAAAAAAAAATGACTTTTTTGTAAGAACAAAAGAAAAAGGTCAAAGGTTTTTCCTTTGATTCATCAAATTCATCAATTTTGAAACGTTTTTTCACCGATTTGATTTTCTGGGTCATCTTAGAATTCAAAAAAGATTGAACCTTTGAAGATGGGTCGTGGAAACGGCGCAACCGCAACAACAGCGGCTGAACCCGGTTCAAACCCGGTTTTTTTCAAAGAGCCGAGATATCGTGGTGTTAGAAAAAGACCGTGGGGACGGTTCGCCGCCGAGATCAGAGACCCTTTGAAGAAAGCAAGAGTTTGGCTCGGAACGTTCGACACGGCGGAACAAGCGGCGCGTGCATATGACACCGCCGCTAGAAACCTCCGTGGACCTAAAGCAAAGACGAATTTTCCTCTTCAACAGCCTTTTTACCATAATCTTGACGCAGGAGATCCGTTTTCCGATCAACGTTTCTTAACCGGCGCCGGTGCCGGAGTTGTTGCCGGCGAGTATCAAGATCATCGGAGACCTACTTCATCTGGCATGAGCAGCACAGTTGAATCTTTCAGCGGTCCACGTCCAGTTCTTCCACCGGCGCTGCCGTCGGTGGTGGCCGGCAGAAGATACCCACGTACACCGCCGGTTGCACCAGAGGATTGCCGGAGTGACTGTGATTCATCATCTTCCGTTGTCGATGACGGCGACAACGACAACGCGGCTTCGTCGGTGATGCTTTCGTTTAAACGCGCTCCTCTGCCGTTTGATCTCAACGCGCCGCCGTTGGAGGATGCTGACGTGGCAGGTGATGAGGATCTGCACTGCACTGTTCTATGCCTCTGATCATGAAAAATGATATGAAAACTTCATGTATTGGTTTGTGGAAGAAATTATGATTTTTTTTATTTTAAATTTTCTCACTTTTAATTTTTTTTTTCTTCTTTTTTTCCTCTTTTTTTTATTATGCGGAAAAAATGAAAATGAAAATGAAGATGAAATTTATGATTGATGATCGGTTATGAGATTATGATAATATAATCTTAATTTCTGTGAGAGTTTGTCTTCTCTTCTGCTTTCATGTATGAAAAAAAGGCTAATATTATTATTTATCATAATTTTATTTTCCATGTTTTTGTTCTCAAATTTTTAAGGATTGTGAGAAAAAACTGGAAATTATTATGATCTATCTATTAGATTTTAAGGATGGTGAGAAAAAATTGGAAATTATTATGATCTATCTATTAGATTTTAAGCACTGTGAGAAAAAATTGAAAATTATTATGATCTATCTATTAGAATTAGAGCTTAATTATGGATTGGGATTCATCTGATTTTGGTTTATTAGGATCTATCTATTAAAATTAGAACTTGGATTAGGATCTAATAGAATTAGAATGATTATGGATTGGGATTAATCTGATTTTGGTTTATTAAGATTTATATTTTAGAACTTGGAATGATTATAGATTGGGGGCTTCATATGATTTTGATCTTCATCTTTGCATCAACCACTTCCTTGACCCAAATCATTTCTATAATCAGATTAGATTTTATTTATTTGTTGTATGAATTAATAACCATTTTTCCTATGCTTGTGTTTTGAACTTCCCCCTATTCTTAGTATAGTAATCTGGAGTTCGATTGAAAGATAATAAGTGTGATAAAAAATTGTTCTATCTTTGATTCAAACTTAGGTTCTCTCTAATCAATTCGTCCTTAGGTGTGTTCATTAGGTACTTGATCTCAATCACACATGTTTTTCCCTTCTAATCCTTATCCTTGAGAAATTTCTTGAATTTTTTATAGTTTTTGATAGGGTGAAATAAGTAGTTGATATTTGACAATATAAATGGTTGGAAGATTGAATTAGCAATTGAAACATAGCTTTTGTTAGGGCACATAATGCATTTCTCATAACTATAGTGTTTTTCTTAGATTTTATTTTGTCTATAATCTTTTGGTTATAGGTTGGGAAGAAACTTTGTTAGGTGAGGGATGTAGATGTAGGTGGTGATAATTTAATCTTCCTTTTCTTATTTTGTGTGCAATGGAATAGAAAAAAGAACAATGATGTTGCCTTCTCTAGCACTCAAGATGTTTGGCAGGGTGGGTAATTTAGATGTTGGGGAGTGAATGATTTGATAGAAGAGATGATTCATTCTCCTTTTTCTGGGTCTTTTTTCTTTACTAATAATAACTTATATTACTTTGTAAATTATATCCGTACAAGAAAGGAATCAATCTAACTTCCAAGTAGGTCATGGGTTTTCATGATGGACGTTGTAAAAATTGTTGGTTCACTTTGTCATTTCACCCTAGTGTGATCGGTGTTTGAACCTCGGATTATATGAAAAATGTCTTCACAATCAAATCAAAATATTATTAGTTTTTGCAGTTGCGTGCAGATGATGAATAACTTTCGGAAAAAAAAATCAAAACATCAAGAACATTTCACTTTAGAAATTGAATTGTTTCTTCTTTGAATAAAGAATACAAAATCAAAATATGGGCATGGTTATTTGAATCTGCTATAGCCTGTAAGGGCGTTGGATATTTTTTATGATGCATCAATTATTTGTGTATTTTTATTTTTTGTAATAATTCTCTATATCTTTTTAAAGCTTTTTATTTTCATTTTTTTATGTAGACAGGAATTCAACCCACTTTAAAGAGAGTTTGACAAAGAAAGTAATATAGGTTGAAGCTAATTTTCGTAGCTAGTAAATAACTACTTTTTTCAGACGCAATGAAAGTAGTAGGTTCTTGTTTATAGCTCTCAATCTGTTTTTTTTAATGCATACTTTATATTATTAGACTTGCTTATGTTTTTTGTTATTTTTTTTGTTATGATCTGTTGTTATTTGATTTGCTTCTCAAAATGAGTTATTATTTGTTTAAAAGTGAATTAATAAATCAACATCGCACTTATTTTCTCTAATGAATTTTTTTTATAGTAGTATAATATTTTTGTAAATAAGTTATGTTGGTAGAGACAATGTATAATATATGCAGGTTCGAAGTTCGAACTCTGGCCACAATTTTTTTTTATGTATGTTTTATTGAAATTTATTGAAACTCAAATTTTCAAAACAAAGAGTCACATATATTTCAAAAATTAAGCTATCATATAGTCAAAATAAATACAATACTCAAGTATCAAACACATTTCCTTCTTTTAAGAGGAGGTGCATCCTTCTTTATTTAATTATTCAACCAAAGGCAAGTAGATGGTGGGACTGACCCTACACAGCACCTTCATTACATAGGGAATACAAATACAAAGGGATGGTCACATACAACCAAGGAGATTCCTGAAAAGTCAACAAAATGGTCGTTTGAATTGATGCTTTTGAGGCCTGCAACATGCAAAAACACTATTACCATTTTGATTTAGAATTTGAAAATTTTTATTTGTCTGTTTCCTAAACCACATGAAATGGAACTTTCAAGGTAGTAGGTTTCACTAGCCATTGCCTTTGCTTGTGGTATTCTAACCTCTTGGTGCAACTTATTTTGCCTCATATTGTCTTGTCTAGTAGTCCACTACTCATACGCAACATCCATCTCTATTTAAGATCCATATTGTTAATAGTTATCAATAACTTGTGGTTGAATAATGATCAATATTAATGGTGTTCCTTTGTCTAAACTAATATTTGTGAGGTACTTATGAGGTTGTTTGAAAAAACTTATGAAAATAGCTTATGAGGCGTTTAAAAGATTGGTTTATGAAAATAGTTTATAGATTTATATGCAAATAGTTTGAATTGTTAATGAGATAACAACCTGGTAGTGGTAGTACAAGTTTAATATTATAATGTCAAAGAACATATTAAAATTTTAAAAAAGATGCTAGTAAAATGGTTATTAGCGTCATTTTATTGATTAATTTTCCTTCCTTAAAATGTTCTTTATCTTTTATAAAAAAAAAAGTTTATACATAAGTACTTATACGATAAATGTTTATGCTATAAGAGTTAATTAATTACTTATCTAAAAATGTCAAAGTTTATTTCTTCTTTGTCCCTTATCATAAGAATCTACAACATAGATCACAAACATATTATTTCTTTTAGAGGAGAAATTGGTTGTGGAGTGTTGTTCTTTGTTCGATAATATTGTTATGTAAGGCTACGATGTTTGATATTGGAAGCTTGATCCAATTCAAGGTTAGTCGGTAAAAGGAGTCTGCAAGTTATTAACTTTTGATGATCAACAACCCCGATCTTCTACAATAGACATCACATGGAACAAATGTTTGTATATAAGTGTCTTTTTTTGTTTGGTGTTTGCTGAAAAATAGACTATCTACTAAGGATAATTTGGCTCGCCGCGGAATTCTTCAAATTGTCTCTCTTTTATGTTCTGGTGGTTGTGGGATGGAGGAGTCGAAAAATCATTTGTTTTTACGGTATATTTCTACGACAATGTTTGTACTCCATTTTGCATTGGTCGAGAATTTTTACTATTTTTCTATCAGATATTGGACTGCTCACATCTCAATTTGCTGGTGGTCATCTTTTTAAGAATGATGTTCGCACTTGTTTTCATATATTTTGGATGGATTCCATTTGAATTATTTGGAAGGATTAGAAACTCCGAAATTTCCAAAACAAAAAACCATACATCGACCAGATTGTTAACAGGGTGAAATCGCAATTTCAGTGGTGGTTTAAGGTGTTCAAGTCTACTTTACCTTCTTTGTCTTGGTTACTCCTTCGGATAACGTTGCTTGTTGGCTTTCACTTTTTTGCATTTTTTGTCTTGTAATTTAACTTTTTGTTTTGACACCTTGTTAGGCACACGCCATGCTTGGCTTGGTTCATCTTTCTGTGAATATAATCATTTTGCCTTCTTAAAAAAAATTAAAAATTAAAAATACTAAAAAAAATCAAATCTAATAATAAATTTGCCAAAAATGGTGTTGCTTTTACACATTTATTCCTACCACTATGATTTTTTTTAACGATCCTACCATTATGATTATCACTAGCGTTAAGACATATATTTTGTGTCTATCTGACCTCTTTTTTTATCGTGTTAATGCGTATAAATTGTTTTTTTAGGGAAAAATAACTTATTTGAAAGAAAATACTAGGACTAACATGTAATTTAGACGCTCGAGCAAGGTTATGAGCGACTATATTAGTTTGTCTTCTAATATAAGCTATAACATAACTAGCATTAAATAAAAAAGCAAAGTCCTACAATTAGAGAGTAATCTTCCTAGTTCATTCATATAGGAGCTATTATTAAGGACTGCATTCACAACTAGTTGACAATCACTTTTGAATACTACACGATTTAGGCCAAGGTCAAGAGCAATTTGGAGGGCTTGTCGTAGAGCGGTAGCTTTGCACTTAGTTGCGGTTATAACAAAAGGAAAGACCATTGAGTTAGCTTGGATAAGATGTTCAAGGTTGTCTCGAAAACAGATACCAACACCAAGTTTTCCTTTAGTTTCGAAAAGGGCACAATCAACGTTACACTTGCTCCAATCTACTTTTGGTTTAGAACAAACTGGAGTAGCAGATTGCACATCATCATTGAGACGGTGACAACACATGCAATCGTGAACCGTATCAAGGGCTAGGACACAAGATGCATGTTCATTGAAAGGTTGTTGCTCCCTAATGCGTATAAATTGCGAACAATAGTTTTTATGAAATTTTGATTTTTGTTTAAAAGTATAGGTATAAATATTTTGCATTTTCATATTGTAATAAACTATATTCATTTTTTTAATGAACACCAACAATATAACAAATATAATTCTTTAAAAAAATAAATATAATATAATTTTTTATCTTTTTGAATGACATTAATACTATAGGCAAATTTGATTAAGAGTATAATTGAAAACGAAAAAATCACAATAAAATTAAGAATTCCCTTTATGTATAGTATATAGTATAGATAAGAGAAAACACAATACTTATATTTTTCAATGGTATTTTAAATAGGGGTATTTTTGTGTAATTGTTTTGTTTTAAAAGTTTTATATTTTATGCAACAAAGAAAAGTTTGAAAAGAATTTTATAATTGAGGACAGATGGAGTACAAGAACTTCTTCGATACAAAGCGTTTGATTTCTGGTTGAATCTTCTCTTGGCAGTACCTATAATTTGGATTTAACTTCAAATTTTTCTATTGATAATAATATATAAATTCCATCTTAAAATACTTATTGAAGTTGGTGATTTTTCTTGAATGATGAGTTGGTGTAGCTCTCCTAATCTGATCCGATCCAAAAATATAAAAGGATAAGAAGGCAGTGGTATGATACCCCATCATATACCCCTGTTTAATGCTCTATGATTGTATTTACATAAAAAAAAAATGCTCTATGATTGTATGGCCACTAATAATGTTGGTAAAATAAAAAATAGTTGCTCCAAATCCACTTTACCATGCAAACAGAATGGTATACGGTACGGATAACTATAAGTAAAACAAATTAATTATCTTACATATTAAAAATTAATATTTCAATTTGACTAGTGCAATATTTTGTATTGTTTATTGGATTAAAAAATATGGAATATTACATAAGAACCTAAGGTTAAATATAATTTAGATTTAGATTTCCAATAGTAGGCTGTGATAGGTGAGTTACATATTTGAAATGCAAGACATGTATTTTGATTAGGGTTGGTAATATTTAATATTTCACAGGAAGTGTTAGAGTTGGACCACTTTGTTGGTTCAGCGAATTTCTGTCACATTGGGGAAGGATAAGGACAAGTGACTGAAATGGGAGTTAATTGAGAAGGGGAGGAGTTGATGCAGTTGTTGATGGGGAGATTGTGGTCACAAGAGTGTAAATAGGTTATTGAACATGTCATGGGTTCCATTTGCATTTATTATGAGAGACAATAGAATTGGGCTGAGAAACTTGCATTATGAAGTGTTTTAGAGATTATTGCTCAAACAGTGAAGCAATGTTTTTTTCAATGAAAAATTGCTCTTCTCCCCTTCTATTTCGCTCATTCCCACCCCAAACTTTTAAAAATAACCTCCGACATGAGTTAACTTGTGTTGCGATCTTTTTATGTTGTTAGGCCAACACGAGCAGCTCACACTTCAAACATACACTTCTTTTCCTCTTCACTAGTGTATTACTAAAATGACCCCATCAACAGTTAACTACCGCATGAGTTAATCGGCGGTAGTTAACTGTTGATGTGGTCATTTTAGTAATTTACTGGTGAAGAGGAAAAGAAGTGTATGTTTGAAGTGTGGCGGTAGTTAACTGCCGATCTTCAATTCCATTCATCGACAGTTAAGTACCGTGAAGCTCACCTCTGTATTAGCTCATCTCCAATTATCATTCATCAACGTACAAGTTCATCTCCAATTATACCATCGTCAAATTTAAGGAGTCAAATAATAATTAACAAGCAGTTCGGAAGCTTGTATTACTATCATTTGGTGAATTAACATAAATAGGGAATAAATGTCGAAAAAGGTAATTGAAGAATCACTTGGTACAAAAACGAAAATGGAAAGTAGAACTTGGAAAATTACGAGTTACGACTGAATCATGAGTGAAACTATATGAATTCACAAAAGAAGAAATGAAGAACAACAATTAAGAGAAACTAAAACCAACTTCAACCTAATTAATCAAATGATTATAACTGAAAAAACAAGGACGATACAATAAATGAATTATCTTATTTTGAGTCGAGAAAAGTATAATCAAATATAATGTGTTTTTATTTTATTTTATAGCTGAGTGAGTCTTGTGTTAGACACAGAGGGAGTGAGTTGAAGCTCAGACTCACAAAGAGGTAGAAGGAGATACTTCATGTAAGCTGAGGTAACAGAAAAAGTCAGATCCGTTCAACAACTTTGTGATGTATGAGGTACGGGTAATCCATGAGGGATCCAAGATCGTTTGTGGTCAATGAGTTTTTTTATCGTGTCATTTTCTCTTCACAAACACTCTTTTGCATTTTTTATTTTATCTTTTGCATTCTAACATCCGAAAAATGAGAAGTGTTTTATTGTACGCTTTCAAAAGATAAGTGATGCCATTCACTTACTTTCGGTGGTTCAACATATGTATAGGTAAACAACATCACTCACTTTCAATACTTTGCTAGCACCATCATACTATGAGGGTCATAATACTGATCAACAATCATAGGGTTCTTGACTCATTCAAGTTTGATATCTTCGTATGCGACAGTCCTTACTTACCCACTTCCCTTTTCCATGTCAATGTAGCTCTTCAGATGTAGCAAAATCTCCACCTTTTCCAAAGGATGCGACATTGATGTCATGACTAGGTCCATAAAAAAACACTAGTTATGCTAATGAAACTAGATCCAGAGTGAATTAAGACGCAATCATCACCAGTTTCGATGGTTAGGTTCTTAACGACGATGTTGGATGAAGATTCGACATCAATCCCATCGATGTTGGGACTATCTTCTAGTGCAATTATCTAAAGATTTGATATGGAAGCACATCTGCATGAATCTATATTTGTATGTTTTTTTTAGGGTTGTTAATGCGAGTCAAGTTGATAAGCGTTAGACTTTCAACGAGCATAAACACTTGTCAAACTATTTAAGAGAATTAGTAAAAAATAGCTTATGATATATCTATAAACATTTTTTTTTTTTGTTGCTAATATGTCTACAATCAATTTCGAGCTTAATTCTATAAGTTCTTTGTAATAGTTTATCAAACAAAGTTTTGACGAAAAATTTAACTATATGCTATAAAAAAACACTTATATGATAAATTTGTCTTCTTTAAATTTGTTTGACAAAATACTTTTTTGAGTTTATAGTTATGTCTTATAAATTTATTTGGCAATAAAAGATTTATTTCGTAACCGTTACTTTCTCATAAACTTATAACTTATTTTTACTAGCTTATAACGTCTTTTGACAAGTTAATTTAAGTAGCTTATAACTTAAGGCTTATAACTTATCATATTTTATTTCAATTTTTTACATGCAATCTTAATTGAAAAAATATATATTAATTAACTTATCGTTTTTATATTATTTCTTATATATAGGTTAGTTCCATCCTTAATTTTACTAAAAATTCAATTAGATTATTTATTATTTAAATTTTTGGTCTTGTTCAATTAGATTATTTATCCACTACAAATTAATTTATCATCCATGAACTATTTTTCACTAAATAAATTATTTATCAAATTAGAGCAAGTCTTAATCACTTTTGGATCTCCCAAAAATAAATACAAAAATCCATTTAAAATCATTTTCCAAAAAACAAAAAATTGAAGTAAATTTAATAAAGTGAGAAAGGGAGAAAGAAAAAGAAGGAAAATTGGTTTGTATTGTGAGGTGGAAAGGGGAATGGGTAGCGAAGAAGAGAGAGTTCTTGAAAACCAATTGGAACTTCAATTACATGAACAAAGAGATTCTCTCACTGCTATCGATCATGCTCTTCTCCTTGATCCAACCAATTCTGAACTCCTCGAGGTATCTTCAATTTCAATATTGAATCTAAATCTCCATTTATTAGGGTTTCGTTTGGTGTATTTTATGTTTGAATACGTGTCCGACACCAGGACAACGTGTCAGTGTCGGACACGCATTCAGTGTAATCTGACACGTGTCTGACACCATGACACCTAATCCGAGGAGTGTTTATGCTTCACATATTATGACATCTCTAGAAGTGGATCCTTTAGGGTATATTGCTGTGCTACTTTAGGTTATATGTAAATCAATCAAAGCATAGAGTCTCTAGTTTTAAGATTGTAGCATTTCGTATTTGAATGGAACTGAAAGCTTTTTTTTTTGTTCTCTTGGTTTTTGCTTAAAACAATGGAATGAAAATGCACCATTGCCACCAAACTTTTGGGTAAACCTGACCCACTTATGTTAGCTCAGTTTGGATAAACAACTTAGTTAAGCGTTTATAACAATGTAACATGTAAGTGCTTATGTATAATCTTTCTTATGATAAAAGATATAGGCCCAGTTGAGATAAAGAGCTTTTTTATAGCTTATAGCATACACACTTATCATGAGAAGCACTTATGTGTACGCTATTTCTATAGCAAAAATTAAAATAAAGTTGAATTGTTTTTCGTATAATCTATAAGTTGTTTTCATAAGCTATCTTGGAGAACTTATGAAAGTAATTTGAAAATAGCTTATGAACAATGTCATAAGCTGTTTTCATAAGTTCTCCCAAACAGTCTTAAAAAACTTATGCCGGTAGATAAGCTCAAATAAGCCAATCCAAAGAGACCCAAAATAAAGTCAAAATGTTTTCATATAAGCTATAAACTGTTTTCATGAACTATACTGGACATCTTATGAAAAAAAGGTGAAAATAGGTCATGGACATGTCATAAGCTTTATCAAACAGTCTAACAAGTGCTTATGCCTGTATATGATCTCAAATAAGCCAATCCAAATAGCCTTAGTTATGCTCAATAGCAGAGTTGTGGTCGCTAGAAGGAAGACAATTTCAAAAGGCTAATTTAAGTCTGTAATTCAGTAATTAAAATTCGTTCATTCAGCTAAATAATAGATTCATTCAAATAATGTACTAATTCAGTTTCGTTTCTCTCTCTTTATTTTCCGTATTCATGGTGTCCTTGTTTATACGAGTCGGAGTGGGTTAAATATACTGGATTACTGGGTGAATTGTTTTCACCCCCAGCCTGACCCACCAACATGCTTTTGTTGAATTATATTAGAATGGATGGTATAACATGATTCATTGTGCTCTTACAAGTAAGCAAGCGATTCATCTTCAATCCCAGAAAATTGTATTCTCACATGGGATTGAGATTGTAGAAACTGGTGCGAAATGTAGGTTCGATTGATATGGCTTGGTGTTTGATTTTAACTACCATGATTATGACCGTCATTCAAAGAATTCCGAGGCTATTTTTAGACCGAATCTTTAAATTGTTCGATATCCCAGGTTCACGAGGAACTTGTTCAGGCAATTAAGGATGCCGAGGAAGGACTTCTTCACCTAAAGCGTGCGAGATTATTATCCGAAGCAGACACAGTGCTGCGCAGTACTGATATTTTTGCTGAAGAAGAGAAAGTGGAGCCACTTGATCCTGCAGATGTTGAACCAGAGCCGCTAGAAGAAAAAAGCTTTTCTGTTGGATCTAAATGTAGATTCCGTTACAAAGATGGGCGTTGGTACAATGGTCTAGTGATGCAATTGGATAATTCAGTGGCGAAGATTTCATTTCTTACTCCTACATCTGAAAATATGCTGGTATGTAAAATCATTTTGGGTCAAATGTATCTCCTTTTTCGTCTATTTTGGCGAAAAAATGTATATTGAAGTATTCTATACTATATTTTTAACTAATATAGTTTTTTTACCTCTTAATTTCCGCTGCTATAACAAATAAAAATACAATAAGGGAGCCTGAAAAATCAACATTTTGCCAATTTTTGAAATGAATGTAATATATATATAGAGAAGGGAAAATAGGCATCACAGGCATATGATGCTTTCTAATTTTCCCTAGATTTATTTAGAAGTGGAGAAAAAAGCAAATGATTAGGTCATATATGCTGTCTCCAATACCCTCATTACCCTTCACCTTTACCCCACGCCAAAAAAGGAAATTGATCAGCTAAATGTTGTCTTAGTTTAAGTGTTACTAAGTCCTTATGAGATTATATAAAAACACGTTCATGTGTTAAGTCATCACAAGTTTAGCTTTTGGGACAGTTATTCACGGTATGGTGTCCAAGTGTTTTAGAGTTTTTATCCTTGTGGTCCAAATTATTCTTTTAAAAGTTGAATTTACGCACAATAAAGGCGGTCTTATTGAAATCCAAAGGGTTCTTGTGTGAGTGGGCATATTTTGACATATCATATAAAATCACTTATAGGCCTAAATCTATTTAGGTAAATGTAAATAATAAAATAATTCTTTTTGTTACTAGTACTACTATTATTGTATTAGTTTTTCATTATGTGTTAAAATCATATGCTTCTTTACCCTCTTAAAGATTTAATCTTGTTGGCCTATGTAAAAGACTTGAACATATATGCTTATTTAAAGTTCTTATTGCAAAATAGGGTTTTAAATGATTTTTATGTCAAGTTAGACTTTTAAATAGGCCAACCTTAAAAAAGACCAATATCTTGCTGACAATTGGAAAAATTTCTTAGAAAATGGAAGTTTCTACATGTCATTATTCCATATCTTTTTGAAGCATACTACAATCGTGCAGCTTATGGGGCATTTATTCCTAATTTGATGTTTCAACAGTTTAGGTTCTTGTCATCATACTTTGAATTTTTCCTCGGTAACCCATTTGACATATTGCTTATATGAGTGTTTTGTTAGTGTAGTTTGGTAGTCCTCCTGAGTCCCTGACCCAACTCTTGAAACTCTGACACAGACTCTTTTTTTGCTGCTATTTTCGAATTTCAACATTTTTTTGGGTTTTTGGAAGTAAGATACTACAAGACATAATTTTTATGAAAAAATGATACATTCTGTACATCTTTTAAGTATTATTCCCTCCGTTCCTTTTTAAGCGTCGTTTTTGACAACTTCACACATGTCAATGCACAACTTTGACAACTAATATCTTTAATTATCTATCACCAAAAATTATTGAAGTTGATATGTTGAAAATATTCATTGAAACAAATTGAACAACATCTTATATGGTAACATTTTGTCTTTATATATTAATAAATAAATATGGTTAAAGTAGGTTATGTGAATGGTGCACATGGTCAAATGGCGACCCTTAAAAAGGAATGGAGGGAGTACATAATACATGTAGCATCCTTTATAAAGGATTTAAGTTATTAAATTAGTAAAATTTCAGACAAATCTCACAATTTTTATTCAATGAACTTGATTTTTTTGTGTTTGTTTTAGAGGTTCCAATCACCCCATCAACGAACTATACTTAGCTAGTAAAATCTGGAAGTGAAAACACTCTTTATTGTGCCATATTGGTTTTTGTCTTTGTTATTCTGTGTCTCATACTTAGCTAGTAAAATCTGGAAGTGAAAACACTCTTTATTGTGCCATATTGGTTTTTGTCTTTGTTATTCTGCGTCTCATATTTCGTCGTCTTAACATTTCGGTCAAATATGTTGTCAAGGATTTCATAGCAACCTCATCTGCCGTTAATTACCTTATAATACCATGAAAAACAAGAAAAATCGTTCTGGTTGAACATTATGTGGATAATATGTGTGTGAAGTAGATATGGAATTGCTACTTCTTTGAAGATGTTTATCTCGGCATTTTTATTCCTCAAAATTTAGGTTCTAGATTATTAGATGAAGTCAATTGTTTTTCATGACATTTACTAACACTAGAACACCAAAGTGCAGATGTGCAAGTTCTTTTTACAACAACGATGTCGATTTGGTAGTAACTGTCGCCTATCCCATGGTAAGCTGCTAATAGATTAGAGGAGAAATCACACAGACCTTGTTGTAATCAGCTCTTTCACTAAATTTTAGTGATACTTTCACTTTTAAGTGCAAATATTCGATGAGTATATGGACCATTATTTCTTTGATTTCTTGTTGAGTCAAGTCTTCGTTCAGACCCGAGAGCTAGTTTATTTGAATAAACTTTTGGTGTCCAAGTTTTCCTTTATTGTTAGACATAACTATGGTTATCATCACAAGGGAAAACTTTTTCATTATGATGTTTTTCCATTATGAGATATAAATTTTGTTTAACATCTTGAAAAAAATTTAGGTGGTTTGTGTACTTGAATCTATAGGAGGGTGGTATAGTTATTCCTATCTACGTTTTAATTTCATTTAGGTTCATTGCGGGCTATTTGTTTGAACTTTATTTTTAAAATGGTAATCCTTTTCCAATTCAATGTTTGCGGCATTGGGGGTGAAATGCTTCACTCATTCAGGCTAAGAATGAAAAAAAATAAACAAATAACTGACTCAGTACTCTTAATTCAATTGCTTTTTTCTTTCTGTTTGAGAATATGAAGAGTTGGATGCCATGAAATCACCTTGTTTATTTTTGGCCCCCTCTTCTCTAAACTGGATTTTTAATCTTGGTTTGGATGTTTCTGCATGTGATCCTAATACACCATGCGTCTATTTTCAAATGTGTGGTTGCTGTTTTATGCCTGTTGAGATTATAGGATTTCAGATAAAGAGGGAAGTGAAAAAAAATAATAGACATGGAATTGTTATTATAGTTTGATGAGTGAGGATACATAAGACTTAGTATTAAACCTTATTTATTCTTTATTCTAGAGCAAAACTCCTAATACTGTTCAAACAGGGTAAAATAGTCATGATAATAATTGAGAAATATTGAAGTTAGCTTTAAGAGATGATTTGAGATACTAACAGATAATATTAAGATACAAGATATTTCATAACATCTACCTACAGTTATAGCATCTACTTGTTGGTTATTTTTTAGTGATAGCGTTCATATATATTTTTATGTACGTACTAGCTTTTGTAATATCTATGTTTACAGGAGTTGATGTTCAACTGACTTCCCTTAAGGAATATGCCCCAACAATTTGGAAGCCGTCCCTTGCTGGGTCAAGTATATGGGCAGTTTCAAATGCAAATGCAGGCATTTGGAGAGCAGCCGAGCTTGAGTCATGGGACGAAAAAGCTGGAGTTGGACAAGTTGTTTTCCGAGATGATGGAAGTTCTGTGAAGCTTGGTGCACAAGATATGGTATTATCTGAGTATGCAGATATGAGTGACATCGATAGTGATTCCAGCTTAGAACAATCCGATTACAGCGGCTCAGAGGAAGAGGAACCACAGGGTTTAGGATTTATGGATAGTACCAACTTACAGAAAGGCGTTCAAACTGAAACTGCTATATTTGCGAAGTGGGAGAACCATACCAGAGGCATGGCTTCCAAAATGATGGCGAATATGGGTTACCAAGAAGGAATGGGTTTAGGCTTAACTGGTCAGGGTATGGTTGATCCCATACCAGTGAAGGTTCTACCACCTAAGCAGTCCTTAGATCATGCACTTAAGTCTCATAAAGTGGAAGGGAACACAGAAAAGCAAAGGAAGAAACGGACCAGAGGTGGTAAGAGAAAACGCGAGAAGAGATATGCAGCTGCAATTCGTGCCGCAAAAGAAGAAGAAGAATCGACACCAGATGTCTTCTCGCTAATAAACACTCAACTGGCCATGCACGGTGAAGCTTCCAATGGATCAATGAAGAAGCAGCAAAGTAAAGGTTCAGGTGAAGGTAAAAAGGTGGATAGAAAAATGCTGGTTGTTTATGAGAATGATGTGAAGGATTTGAAAGTTCAGGTTCTAAAATTTGAACAAATGGCAGAAGCAAATAAAAGAGAAAAACCTGTTTATGATGCTGCTATGAAAAAATTAGTCCAAACCCGCAAGGCATTGGCTGAGGCTGAAGCAGTTCATGCCTCTGCCTCAGATGATGTTGTTAGCAAAGAAAAAGATAAGAGATGGCTTAAGTTTTAGTCAGTACTTAGGACTCAGTTCACGTTTTATTGTTGAACAATGTAATGCCTTTAATATATCCTTATGCAGATGCTTTGAAAAGAAGAAAAAGAAAGAAATCTCACAGGTGTAAGTAACTCTACCAAGACACTAGTAGATTGCTATGTAGTAATTTTCCCCCTCTTCTTTCACCTGAGGGGTCAGCATTACACTGTTCTTTAAGCCTTAAGTTTGCTTGCTTGGTTTACTGTATGTTTGGGCGATTGTTTGCCAAATGTGATTTTGGATGAAATTGACTTTGCACTTGTTTGGTTCCGCGTCCAAGTTGTAAATCTTGCATTTCAATTTCACTTGCACTGAAATTATGTGACCAGGATTGCCCGTAGTAGACATTACATAGGGCGTTTCATTCCCATACTATCTTTTAATTTTATATCTATTTTTCAATATATCCAAATTAACAAATTGTAAATTTTTTATTAATAATATTATACAAATATGGTGAAATAATAAGTTTAGAACTCAACGAAGGAATAGAGATTTCGAAGGAAGAAGAGAAGTCAGAAGACGAACGGATCACTGTGAAGGAAGCACTTTACTCAACAATGTTTACTCAATGAAGTAAAGCACTTCCTTTGCAGTAATTTGTTCGTATTCTCTTCATCTTTCATCTTCTTCCTTCAAAATCTCTTCTATTCCTTCCTCTTCTCCTCTCTCTCCCCCCTCTTTTCTAATATACTTGGGTTATCTCTCTACAGTGTAACAAATGCCATGCCATCATCTTATATTTGTCAAATCATCCCTTACTTGTCACCTCTGCATTGAGTTAACGTTTTTTGAATTAAAACTAACAAAAGGGACTAAAATGTGCAACATAGATAAACTTAAGCGACTCAAATGGACCAAAAATTAATTATGTGACCAAAGTGATACGAAATAAATAGTTAAAGGATCAAACGTACAATTTAGTGTATTTTATGCTATTTGGTCCCAAAAATTATCTATTTGGCTAATATAATTTTGTTCCCATACTATCTTTTTAAGTTTTTTTTTCTTGTTCTTGTCATGAACTTCTATATAATTAATCTGTCAAGTATTATGTTCATGTGACTTGCAAACTGAATCCCCAATATGATTATATGATTCGAACATGTATTTTACGTTTTTTTACACGTCCAAATTATAGAATCTAGAAGCATATACAATTATTGAAACTAAACAAACCAAACAAAAAAAATGTTTTACACATTAGAGCTTTAGAATCCGGACGTGTAGAAATACAAAAATTACATGTCCGGATCATAGAATCTCAAAATTACATGTCCGGATCATAGAATCTCAATATGTTAAAACTCAAAAACTAAAAAAATCAAACGTGATGGAAAAAATTATTTTACACATCCAAACCTTAGAATCTATTACACTTTCAAAATTATAGCATCCGAATGTGTGGAATACATTAATCACTGAAGTGTTCACTAATAATGGTCAATATATAAATGCTAGATACGTCCTCGTCAATTTAGCTCAGTTGACAAGGAGAATGTATAATATATATAAGATACGAGGTTCAAACCTTTACCAACAAAATATAAATATAAAGGCCAAACACCCAATAAGGAGTTTTTGTGCAGAAGGCCAAATGTCTCATTTCTTCTTAGTTTCTCTTGTTGCTGTCTTTTTATTATGCTTTTTGGAGAAGACATTTGCCAATGAAACAACATGGGAGGAAAGATACCATCTTGTTAGCATCAGCTCCCTCTTACCATCATCTTCTTGCAGCACTACAAAAGGTCAACTCATAATCTTCCTTATTTCTCTCTCTCCCAATGTATTATAAACTTAATTAGTTGCAGTCTTTTACATGAATGATATCTACTTTTTACATAGATTTATTATAAAATAGATACATAATTGGCAGTGACATAAATTACACGACAACTTAATTAGAAAGTTGCTCCTAATTAACTTATTTATAGTTAATCTTGGGATATTTATAGTTAACATTGTGTCCATCACTCTCAAATGATGATTTTTTTTACTTTGCATTATTGACAATAAAAATCAACAAATAACTAGTGAAGTTAATTTGATCAAATTATTATCCTCTCCCCTTTATTTCTATGATAATTTTAAGGAGACAGAGGGAGTATTAGTCACCACATGTATCCAAGTAATAATAAAAACAATTATTGGTGGGTATAAATAATCCAACCAAACTCGAGATAAGATTTTGTCTTTTAAGTCTTTGAGAGTCATGTTTCTAATGTCTCTTGACTTCTTGGTGAAGTCATTCTCCTCCTCATATTTTTTTTAGTGAAACTCCTCCCTATATTATTAATTGTCCTCGTGACCCTAACTCAGTTGGTATGAACAATGCATAATATATGTAAGGTCCGATGTTCAAACCCCGGACACCACCAAAAAAGAAATTGTTCTCCTATAGACATATATTATACTGCTATTATATAATAAAATTAATTTAGATAGAAGAATCTAACTTTCGAGTTATGTTAAAAAATTGAATTATATCAACAAAATTAAAGTCATACTCTTTTCATTTTAACATATTTGGTTACTATTGTAAGCAAAAAAAAAACTACTTTCACGGTGATTCAGAAATTGAGCAACGGCGGATTTACCACCCAGCTAGCCTGGGTACATGCCCGGACTCAATACATACTCAGGGGCAGATCTCCTTAGGAGCCATGACATCCCTCAGATTTCCTATATATACGATATTAGGCATAGATATATCACAAATTTCCCTTGGTCGCAATGGAAGGGTGACCGAGCTTTTAGCGAATTGTCATAGGTTCGAGTCTTGTTCCTGTGGGGAATTGAACTGGCTTCTCCACACTATAATCAAAAGGAAACAACCACTAGACTATTAGTCACTCATTGTTTTTTCATGAACTGTTTAATTTATATTACATATTATTTTAGCACCCCCAACAAATTATTTTGGCAGGTTATATTTCATCCCTCTTGTTTTAAATCGTACTTTTATCGACAAAATGACAAGTCTCTTTTATTTTGATTTATGACTATTTATATATTATGTCACATGTGAATTTGCGGTTAAAATTTTGCCCAGTCTCGATAAAATTTCTGGCTCCGCCACTGAAATTGAGTAAAGTGCAATGGTCACCTTGCTCTCTTCCCATATTTTCCTCTACACTTTTTCCTCCTTCTTCATCATGTTGTTCCATCATACAAATGTGTACTCGTAGTCTGACTTTTAGCCGTATCAGATGTCTAATTTTCTAGATTTCATATAGAATGTGGTTAATTTATGCTTATAATAACGACCAAAATTGAAAACAATTATTGTTTAAAGTGATAGGAGAAGTAATGGTTAAGCAACAATAAGTTGACATCGCCGGTCTCCGTGAACTTAACTCAATCGATTAATAAAATGCATAATATATGTAGGTTCAAAGTTCGAAACTTAGACACCTCACTTATTTACCTTCACTAAACTACTTGACAAAAAAAAAAGTCGACACCACTTAACATTGTTTATTTCTCAATTCAGGACCAAAAAGAAAAGCATCATTAGATGTGATACACAAGCATGGGCCTTGTTCCCAACTGAATAACAATGACAAAGCAAACATTCTTCCAACACACAGTGATATTCTTAAACTTGATAAAGAAAGGGTGAACTATATTCACTCCAAGCTATCCAATTATAACAATATGCATCAGGAATTGGATTCTTTAGCTAAGTTACCAGCTATTTATGGTAACCATATTGGAACAGCGAACTATTTTGTTGTTGTAGGGCTTGGTACTCCTAAAAGGAACTTGTCTCTTGCTTTTGATACTGGTAGTGATCTCACTTGGACTCAGTGTCAACCTTGTGTTGGTTCTTGTTACAAGCAACAAGATGAAATTTTTGATCCATCAAAATCTGCTTCTTATTGCAATATTTCATGTACTTCTTCAGATTGCACTCAACTATCTTCATCCACAGGTATATAAATTATATATTTATTATGGTCACCAAATCACTTGCATATCTGGTAACATTTTTATAATATTATTTTTGAATTTTAAAATTGACTTAAGTAAGAGTTTTTACACTACAACAAATCTGGTAATTAGCCAGGGCCAGAAGCCCTGGCAAAATGCGCAAGATTTCTTGTAGTGTTATAATATCATTTATTTATAATTATCAAATCATTAAATGTGTTTATTTGTTTTTCTAAAAAAAATGTGTTTATTTGTATTGAATTATAACTCATACAATGAGTTCTAATTTGTTGACGATGTAAAACTTTTAATACAGATTGTACTTCAAAATTAAACTTTTTTAAAATTCAATCAAGGAATTGTGAAAATAATAAACTATCACGTTTTCATTTTTTTTTCCTTGGTAAGAACTTATTTTTTTTAATAATATTCCTTGACAAGAACTTAGGCATATGTACTAAAAAATGGGCATATGTTCAATTTTTTCTCTGAGGAATGATATATGATCAATTAATCTTAGTCATTACGCGGACGTACCTTGTTTTTATTATTAAAAAAATGGAGGCTAAAATAGATTAAATCTTTATAGAATTTTTTTTAATATGGGCCAAACTTAAAATGTATTTTTATAGGATCAAAAACATATATAAATTTCTATATTTTTACCCTAAAACCTGTAAAGATTATAAAAGAAAATCAAGGATTTGTTAAAAATTAAATAAAATCAAGGGTTAGATAACTTGTAAAAGAATTTTTAATAATGTTCTAAACATGCTTAAAAAAAAACATACAAAATTTTAAGAAAAATTATGCAAATTTGAAATTAGCAGGACTAAGAACCGTGTCCTGAACAAAATTATAGGAACACAAAATGCTACTTCTTTTGAAAAAGAAATTCAGTAATTTTTTATGGACGAAATTTTTTATTTAATCCCTTAACGCAACCAAGTGGACTATCCACCCCTCTCTAACATGTGTACATGTTTTCAAGATAACATGTGTATATTATTATTTTGTTTTGAAACAAGGATAACATGTATGCGTGTATTATCTTGAAAGCAAATAATATAAGATTTTTATATTAAGATAGAGACCGTTTACAAACTTCAATTACTTTTGAGTTTCCTCAAAACAAATTTTATTTACTTGTTTTGTTACATTATTATTATGATTATTATATATATGTATAAAAAAACAATATCATTTCAATAATTTTTTTTCTTTCCATTTTGTTCTATAGGAATGGATCCTCCAAAATGTTTTGCATTAACAAAAGCATGTAAATATGGCATGGTTTATGGTGACGAATCCTTCTCCGAAGGATACTTCAGCCGTGAACGACTAACCGTAACGCCAGCAGACGTAATTGATGGTTTCTTTTTTGGTTGTGGGCAAAACAACCAAGGTCTGTTCGGCATGTCTGCTGGCATATTAGGCCTTGGTCGTCATCCAATCTCTTTCGTCCAACAAACCTCTAAAAAATACAACAAAATTTTCTCTTATTGTCTTCCTTCCACTTCAGACGCTATTGGCCACCTTACATTTGGAGCTACCAACAATAACAAGGTGGCCAACAACGCCGTTAAATACACTCCCTTATCCACAATCTCACTTAGTAATTCCTTCTACGGTCTTGACATCGTCGGAATCAGTGTTGCCGAAACCAAGCTTCCAATATCATCCTCTATTTTCTCCTCCGGTGGCGCCATCATTGATTCTGGTACCGTCATTACACGGCTGCCGCCGTCTGCCTATGCTAGCCTTCGTAATGCTTTCCGGAAAGAAATGGCGAAATATCCAGCTACTTCGGGGTTTTCAGTTTTAGATACATGCTATGATCTTAGTGGGAGGAAAAATGTGGTTGTCCCGAAGGTTAATTTTGCCTTTGGTGGTGGTGTCACTGTGGAGCTTGGTGCACACGGGGTACTTTTCACTGTGAATTCGAGGCAAGTTTGTTTGGCATTTACGGCGAATAGAGATGATAGTTATATTACTATATTTGGGAATGTGCAACAAAGAACCCTAGAAGTTGTTTATGATGTTGGTGGTGGTAAGATTGGGTTTCGTTCAAATGGTTGCTAGTGAACTTAGTTTTAATCAATGAATATTTTTATTTGAACAGATATATCCAAGATATCAAGCAACATGGAAAAGACATTAAAATAATTGTATTTTGATTTGTTGTGGTTATAATTGAACCATTGATGACTTGAAGATGTGTCGTTGCTGGCAATTGTTCATGGATGTGTAATTTAAAATAAATTTAAGCATGTTTCTGTCATTAATTTAAGGTTTGTTAAACCCAAGTCTCACATCGGATATATGAGACTCCTGATGAAAGTTTATAAAGATGAGGCCATAAACCCAATGCCTTAAGGTTTTAGGTGGAGATGTGGCGTCTAAGTCTCTTAGAGGTCCTGAACGTTTGACCCATTGCCGCTCCCGGAGCTCCCCGGACTCCCCAACAACTAGTATCAGAGCGTGTCGAATTCAAGGGTCACCTACCTATTCACGCACCAAGCCCAAAGAGTGCTGGGTGCGAGGGGGTTGTATTGGGAAAAACCCAAGTCCCACATCGGATGATATTAGTTAATTGATTCAAAGGTTTGTGTCGTAAAAATTATGATATTGCGTAATGTGACATACTTTATTTAGGTTTCTTCCTGTTGGGTTTAAATTTGATTATGTTATGAATAATGTTGGGAATCAAGCAATTACTATTGAACTATGCAGCTCGTGCACTAAGTGTGTGTATCCGTATCTTTTTTATGATATGAATATGTGAAATATTTTATTAGTCTATGAGTATCCGTGAAACATCCTATAAATATTCGATAAAATACTTTTTTAAAATTTAAAAAATAATTCAAATACTTTACGGATATGTATCTACGAGTATGTGTGAAGTATCGGTCAGGTACAACGACTTCATGTTTAGAGTATTCAGACATCAACCCAATATTTCAACATGCGATGAGGGTGTGGTCCCCAATCATCCTCATCTATCCATAACAAAATGAAAAAATGATATGAGACATCGCATAGTAAAGCACTTTGAATCATATTATGCCACTAAACACACTAGTCTTCAGAAAGTAAGAATCTGTCAAGGCGGTTCATTGACAAGCGATGACAAGTAATCTTACGTTTTTTTAAGCATATTCTTCAGTCACTTTATTTAGGTTTTGATCCAATATAAAGGAGTTTTAGAGCAATTGTCTACGGTTTTCGGGACATTTTGTAAATGTTTTCATTTCAAATCATGTATTTTTAGTTTTCTCGAACCAATCACTTCTTAGGTGTTTTTGATGTAATTCACTACAAAATTATGCAAATCGACAAAGCAACACATCTTAAGAGAATTTCGAAAGACCATGAATGAAGATTCAAGAGTCCTGTGAAGACATTACAAGATAGATAAATTATATTCCAAGTCTTAAGACAAGTTCTAAGAAAGAAACTACTCAAAAGACCAAGAACCAAGCAAGGATGCGCAAGAAACAGGGTCAAGAAGCTCCAGGAGTGCTATATGTACCCCTGGGGGTGCGCCAAAGCAGTGCAAAATTGCACTACTAAAGGTGCACACACGACGTGTGCCATCCCACGCATGGGGCGCATGCACGTTCGGGTGATTACAACTTTTTGTTGTTTTCTGGCCGCGAGTTTGGTCAAAAAGTCCAGTTTTTCAGCACAAATTTATTTGGAAATCAGCCTACAAATACAATTCCTCTCATTCACAAATTCTCATTCAGAATGAAGACATTCAAGAGGAAGGCAAGCGCTAGGATCCTCAAGGGAGTAATCTTTATCCTCAACCTTAGTCTCTAGGGTATGTTTTATTTATTTTGTAGTTTGTCTTTAGCTACCATGAGTGGCTAAACCCTAATTGGGTAGAGTTTAAAAATGAACTTGTATTTTATTTTGTTGGATTAATTTTAATTAAGTCTTTTATTTAGTTATTTTATGTGTCCTATTTAATTTTATTATCCAAAGGTCTTAATGCTTTCACCAGACCTAGGGAGGTGACATGCATAGGAAGGTGTTTGGACTTAGAAATAGGACGAAACCCTATTCCAGACGTTGCATAATAACTTTGCCCTTTTCTCCTTGGTAACGTAGATGACATATGAGTGCCCGTTTGTATAAATACTAAGTTAAGATAAGATATGTTGATGTACTTTTATGATTCATAGATTAAGGAGTCTTTAGATGACAATTTAGGAATTCTATTCTTTGTTTCAATTACCTCTTAGAGAGTAAGACCCCACACTATAAACTAGTGAATGTGTGTGTAGTCTCTTTAGGATTGACGACCTTAAGACAACATAACACCTTAAGCCATGTGTGAATCAAGTGCAACTCAATAGGTGGAGAGGCGTAATCACCCCACAAACGTATCACTTAAATGGAAACCATTTAACCTATCCCTGAATAACTGACCGTTACTTTGATCCGACATATAAATAGAGGGGATTCGAAGATTCCTAACTGCCACTAACATTTTTTAATCAAAATCAGGTTACTACTTCACTACCGCTCTGTGCAATCAGACTTAACTTGCAAAAACTCCCCCGATTCACAACTTGTATTTATTGTTTTTATTTTATTTTATGTTTTAAATAAGTAACGCTAGTTTCCTAGTTGGAATGACAATCGCAGTGGATACAATACTCACATATCACTCTATTACTTGATAATGATTTAGTACATTTGCCGAAACTACCCATCAACAAGCAATCTCCTAGATACCAGATAAACTGCCGATTACACAAAGGCAAATAAAAAAGAACATTATTATCAATGAACTAGTTAAAATGAGAAAAATCTTCATGATATTAAAAACTTCACCAAAACGTGACCAGAAGTCTTGTCTGCCACTAGAATCACAAGGAACATAGACATTAGAAACAAAGAAAATGCAACCACTTTTAACAAACCTGCCATTAGTAATCAGGGCATTCTCCAAACTTCTAGTATTCTACACCTCCACCTCTGATGTATCCCATAAAGATAAAATACCACCTGAAGCTCCCATAGAAGGCTTATAAGAAAATACAACATCCGTATTGCCCCAAAAAGAAGCATAAAAAAACTCATCAATAGTTGCTAACCTTGTCTCCTGAATACATAAAATCCAAGGACGAAACTTCTTAACTAATTTCAAGACATCCTTCCTTTTTTCTTAACCTTCCAAACCACGAACATTATAGTTATAAATTTCTTGGAAACTCCAAACACCCAACACAAAAAAAACAACACTAATTAACAATCATTCATACCTACAAGAGTAAAAAAATTCGGCCATTCACCCTTCATTACACTACCACCTCCACCATTCCCCAGTTTTGCTTTACCGCCTGCACGTGAAAGAACACTAAACATTTTTGCTGAATGTAACCCAATAGATTTACCATCCACAATATCTTGAACCTCCCCCATTAATTTATCATGAAGAGTTAACCAATTCTTCCAATCATTATCTATTGTCGAAGAAGAATTTGCAGCCGCTAAGGATTCAACGTTGCTGACTTTATCAAAGAATGAGATTTAGAACCACAAGGCCTTTTCTTTTTGTAATGCTTGAGTAACATGAGCATGGCTTGACGATCCTGGAGTGGCATTATGGCAATACGACGTAAACTCATTGTCGATGGGTTGTAGCGAGATTATTTGGATTTTGATGAAGGTTTACCTTTCTTAGCTTGTGTCCCATTAGCTGTAGTGATTAAATCATTGTTAACTGTCTTATGGTCTTTGATCCACTCAAAACTGCAAGATCCCAAAATAGGTGAAAGCACATAACATGACTTAGATTGAAGTGCTTGATTGTTTTGGGCTGAGCAATCAGGATAACTAAAAACAAGTGAATTACCAACTGATGAAGAGCTTGAAAGAAACACATAAGATTTACTACCGTGATGTTGAGAAGTAATATGAATGTTTACCTCCTGCGTGGTAACCACAAGATAAATTGTGTGCAAAACCTTTAAAACAAATTCAAAGTGCGCTTAAACTTCACGGTCTGGATCGTTACCAAGTGATTTTTCCCAATATTCAAAATGCTATTAAAGGTTCATGAGTTGGTTCATCATTTAGATCAGAGTAGGATGAGGAAGCATCTGACTCGTCGTCTTCAAAGTACACATTAATAGGGAGCCTACTCTCTAATTCTTCCACAAGTTTTTATAAAATATGACTTTTCATTAATCAAGAATTCTTCCACGGTATTTATAGATTCCAAGGACGCCATAGAAATAAGAATACGGGAAAAGTCCATCCTGTCAAGTTTTTTTTAGGACAAAGATCAACTTTCAGGAGCCTCCCAAACATCGAACAACATAAACTAAGAAATTGAATAGTCCATTCATGCAAAGGAACATTGTAAATCTGTAACCATGCTCATGTTTCATGTTTAATGTTCTCATTATGGGACCATGGACGAAATTCCACAAAGAACAACTTAAAGAATGTATCAACGCCATTAATAACAGATAAAATGTCTTCTTCCCGGAACAAAACTAGAATACATTATCACCACCCATGGAAATTATTTTGTAACTTTCAAAACCAGCATCTATAAATTTTTTTTTTTACTTTAGAAACATGTTCACCATTCACAATTCTTGCAATTGCACTGTTACTTGCCCAAACAATGTCTTCTTTATCTGAATAGTATTTTTGGACCTCTTATGGATCTTTCTTCATACCCACCAAAACCCCCTCAATATTCCCCCCCTTTCCAGCAATAATATCAACATACAAAACATATTTGTAAGCATTCTAGAACCATTCCTTATGCGCTACACAAACATCCAGTTTTTTTTACCATTAACAACTTCTAATTGTAATTTTTCACTTTCACCCTTACTACAACAAGCGTTCAACTTCACTTTTTCTAGTTATGCTTTTCTAAGGCTATCTAGTTTTGAATCCCTTCTCCCATTCTCAAGAAGCTTACCTTTTTATCCCTCACCCGTAACACTTTTTCTCCTTTAAAATGAGTACATCTTTGCTCCATTTAGCAATCCTCCATTTACTCCTTTTCATTTCACATTTATATGACACGTGTCAAAAATAAAATTAAGGGTTGGGATTATAAGATTTAGAAAAAACATTTTTTCCCCTGATGCACAGCATCAACAACAGTTCAAATGCTTCATCTTCCTGTCATCATCATCATTCCTTCTCCGTCTACAATATCCTCCGCCACCGCCGCCACTTTTCGTACATATATCGGCATCGCAAGACATCAATTTTGGATGTTGAAGAACCGGATCAGTTTGATTATGGTGCGGTGGGTAATTTATCATTGTCCCAAGTCTATCTTATAATACCTTGAAAAATCAACCTTGTTTCATGGTGCACTTTCTGTTATTAGTTTCATGACTTCACTTATTGAATTCAAATCTTATAATATGCTAACAAAATCGGGCCATTTTGTTTTAAAATTAGAGAAAGAGATTTTGCTAAATTTTGTATTGTTGGTTAATTCAATTGAATTTTCACTGTTGGCCGCACCAATTCGGTTTTATTTGAAGATTTCCATTAAATTGTCACGGGCAACAATACCTTGACAAAAACAATAGCGACCGTGTTTTGGAAAGACGAAGCGGCGGCAGACGACGAATGGTGTGACGGTGACTCTGATGATGATTTGTGTGAGGAGGTGTGTGGAACAAAAGGGCAGAAAGCTGCCGGTGGATGGAGGGAGAGTGGTGGCGGTGAAGATGATGATAATGAGAGAAGAAGAAGAAGAAGGGGCGTGAGCTACTGAGTTACTAGAGAAAAGAGGAAATTATGTTTTGTTATTCATTAAATGAATACTTTTTGTATACCTTTTAATCCTATCCCTTAGTTTTATTTTTGACACATGTCGCACATCTATAAAATGAAAAGGGGTAAATGTAGGATTGTTAAATGGAGCGAAGATGCACTCCTTTAGAATCCTCTCCAAGTTCTTACAACTTCTACACCATTCCCTCAGTCTCTTTACCAACACCACCAAACCTATCAAAACGAGCCACATTGGCCCATACCCTTAGATGACCAAAGGAAAAATTATTCACAACTCATTACAATTCTTCCACATCCCACACTTTACTAAAACGAACAAATCCAAAGACCTGACCTCTAGCATTTCTATTCCAGGAAACATAAAGATAAGATAGTCGTAGTTAATGAAGTTGTTAGTGAAGTAGAAAGTAGCAATTGTTAATGAACCTGTTTGCCTTGTAGGAGGACTGTTGTTAGTGATAGTCGTAGTTGATGAATTTGGTTGCCTTTGTTCTTGTTCCTGATTGTGCAATTGAAATTGGAACCTGTTACGATAATCATGTGATCGCCCACGTGAAGGAGAGTGATGTTGTTGAACCTGGTAGCCATGGGAATAAGAACAGTAATGTGATTCATGTTGTCCATAAGAAGGATCATGACATCGTTGCGAAAAAGAACATGAACGATGATGCTCACCATAATGTTCACAAGAATAAGGACTAAGGTTCAATTCATGATATTGTTGTTCGCGATTGTGAAAAATTGAATCTTGAGCCCTATAATTTTCATTGATGTGGTAAGTGCTGTCAAAGTCTGAAACGCGAGATCCTATTTGGCCAAAACCTGAAGCGCGAGACCGTATTATGCCAAAACCTGAAGACCCTTGTCTGCAATCACAATTATCTTGTAACCCTGGCTTGCAAACCTCAAACTTGTCGTAGCCCAAACATCCTTGCCGATACGCACCCCTTGGTATGTTCTATCCTCGATCACTGATGAGTCAATAATGAGTCATTAATTAGTGTCTTTTATTTAATATTTAAGTTTATTTTAATTAAATTTAATATGTTTTTATTTCCTTCTAGAACTATTTTACTTCAATTGCAAGTTATTTTATTTTAGGAACAAATATTTGAAAGATGGAGTCTTGGAGCAAAAGAAAGGAGAATTGGAGCTGATTCATGCCAAAAATATAAAGATCTCATACAAAAATATCTTGTGCAAAGAATTTGAAGATCTTGTACAAAAATATAACAAGTGGCGCGCCCCTTTTGCCCTTTTGCTGCTTTTGCTTCTTCGACAAAGCTGCCTATTTTAGTATTTCTGACCTAGAGCCCATGGTTTCTTGTGCAACACTTTAGTGATTTAATTCTTGGGGCTCAAGTCATTGTTAGACTATAAATAGAGCAGCCATCTAGTTTGTAAAACCATCTTTTGTTCTTGGAATAAAAGTTCACCTTTATTTTATTGTTATTTACTTCTATGTTCTTCTTCTTCTTCTTCTTCTTCTTCTTCTCTTCTATGTCTACAATGAACGTGAGTGAGTAGACTCTTCTTGTCTTGGGATTGTTGGATGAGTCTAATGACCCAATCCTAATCAAACCAAGCCTCGAACCCTAATTTTATATAAATCTACTTTCTAATCTATTTCACCGTTTTTATAATGAATTAACAAATACCAAACTCATAATGCGACAACGGAGGGTTAGTATTTGTTAATTCATCATCACAGATATCAATTCATAATGCGACAACGGATCTTTGATATTGGAACAAGTGAAATTAGACAGGGGTTGCGAAACATGAGAATAATCTAGCAAACCTTGAGACATATAAAGTTTTGTTCTTCAAGGATTCTAGTAGTAATCAACCATGAGAATAGACGTGGTTGTTAGAGGAACACACTCAATGACATCGAAAGAAGCTTTGATACGCTTAAGAGAAACTTGTCTTTAGAAAGTAGGTCAAATATAAAGTTTAGGTTCAGGGTTTGTTTGTGAATGGTTTGTTATTATGATGAACCAATAATCTCAAGACGCTTTTTATTATTATTATTATTATTATTATTATTATTGTTATTTTCTAAACCATTAAAAATCACAACTTTATAATTTAATCTTCTTCTAATCCTTATTGAAAGTTAATTGAATTCATAACTCCCTATCGGAACTATATCTTTTATTACTACATCGGTAAGCCGTGCACTTGCGGTTTTACTCATCAATCACCTGGTCATATTGCTTTTCGACATTTTGTACTCACCACAATCCACTCTCTCCCTCCCCCCATATGGTGTCACCCTGACAGGAGCCCTTCCCCTCCTAAAATTCCTCACCTCTGACGAAAAGGATTGTCGGCACAGTGGCCGTAGGTTAGACCTAGGGCCGCCACCTCTCTATATAGCTCTCATTTTCTATATTATTTACTTAGAAAGGGAGCATATCTTAACTAATTTATTAGACTATGGGCATTCTCATTAGTTTTTATGAGACATTTAAGAAAAAATAATTAAAGGAAAAAAGAAAAAAAAAGTATTCAAAAGATAATTTTTTTATACTTTTATAATGTTGATTACACACTCTAATATTTTTTTTTATAATATTTAATTTTTTAACAAATGTTCAGAAGTCAGTAGTTAGCATTTCACTTATATTTACCATCACTTGGGTCTTATTATAAAAACAGTTAATTTGTCAGATTCATCGAATAATTGACTTAATAAATTAAAAAATAAAATTAATTTTTGTAATAAGGATTAAAGACTTGAGGGAGTACAAGACTTCTCCATGAGCGGTGATGGTGGAAATCAGACAGAACCTTTCCAAATCTTGCAAGACACGGAACCTGAAATGACCTATGAACAACCAAGTTCAAAGACATGGTTATCTTGAACTACACAGCTATAATATGATGTTAATAAAGAATCTCAATATGGCCCTACGAAGAATCTATTACATGAGCTTATGATCGTAATTACATAATTTTTTTTACTAGGCATGATAAGTTTGAATAATTTAACTACTATACAGAATCATTATTACTATTTTATATATGAATGCAATGATCTATTGTCACGTCAATTAATATAT
>Ga0228710_1000409_pt1 | contig 52535 bp, 30 predicted proteins | sample MedpolnodulmetaG_FD_177995 | JGI IMG/M metagenome (GOLD analysis project Ga0228710, IMG submission 177995) | Root nodule microbial communities from Medicago polymorpha collected in Santa Monica, California, United States - pink nodules | ecosystem: Host-associated > Plants > Roots > Nodule... | reverse complement strand
AGTTCACTAAAATGTAATATCTGATTACAACTGCTCACTGCTACAACTAGCAAGAGACTTCAAATTACTCAAGCACAACTGCAAGAGATTTCATATGCTCAAGAACACAATCAAGAGACTTCCTATGTTCAAGCACAACTGCAAGAGACTTCTATTCAAACAGAATTACACAGAAATTTGTTTGAGGTTGAACACTTGATATACAATCAGTGGTGTTCACAATGCAAATCAGATACAGACTCTTAAGACTCTAAAATTTCTAAGATTTGAGCTTTGATAAGAAATTTTAAGTGAACTTTTGATGTGAAACAATTTCAGTAGAGTTTTGGCACTTATAAAATTGTTGTATGAGTCTTGAGTATCCAAACAGCAGGTCTTCACTCCTTTATATAGAGGTGTGAAAGATACGTTGGAAATTGCCAGCACATCAAATAGAGTCGTTTGAAACTTGATCAGATCACCAATGATCTTATCCTTGATTTGGTTATTGTCCTATGAATGATCAATTTCAAATCCATTCCAAGTCTGGAGGAACACCGTTGCAGGCACATATGTTGTTCTTGTACTAGCAGACACAAAAACAGAGTAGTGGAGATAGTGGTTGTACACTTTGTACAAAAGTCCTTTTTCAACGTTCTCAACTGAATAAACATCCAATGCCTTCAAATTCATTTGAAATAGTCGTTGTTTTATTCTCCCAATCTTCTGTAATGACATGCGTGATTTAATATTCATTTGAACAACATCTTGAAGTTCTTCAGTCTTCCAGCTTCAGATGATCTTCAGCTCTTGATGATCTTCAGATGCTTCTGATGACGTCAACTTCTGGTGACCAGCTTCTGAAAAGAGTGTTTCTGATGACGTCAGCTTCAGGACCACTTGTCTTCAAAACCTCTTTTCTTCAGCTGCTTCAAGCTTCCTTCTTGTTGATTCCATTACTCTCATTTGTTCTATCAGAACCTATGCTTCTAAGAGACACTAAATTTTTGTCTATGGTCCTGCATACTTGAACAAATATTAGCATATCTAATTGACACTTTTGATACCTTGTTATCATCAAAACTTAAAGGATAATGTTAAACACATTTTGTTTCAACATTTTACTCTAAACTTTAAATGTACCAGGTTTAATGTAAAACTTAAACTTTTCATCTAATCCAAAAGTTACTTTCTTCCGCTTCTAGTTTTTTTGTTGCTTATCACACTTCTAGTTAAAATTAAGATTTGAAGACAAAATCCATTTTGTCTAGCTATAATCAAAGATTAAATTCTATCAAGACAAATCAATTTTAATAGTCTTATTTTTTAGGCTTAATTGCTATTTTCGCTCCTTAAGTTTTTTTAGTATCGTTTTGGTCTCATAAGTATTAAAAAGTGCGTTTAAGTCCTTTAATTTCAATTCTGTTACGGCTTTTGGTTCATTCCATTAGTTTTAATATAAAAAACGTTAATTGTTGTATACGTGTAAAAAAACACTTAAAAAAATTCAAGAAATTAAAATCTTAACGAAATTGAAATAGAAACAAAGAAGATTGAAAATTGATGGAGGAGAGAGAATTGGAACAGAGAAGCTTGTGGTATTGTTAGTGCAAGAGAAAATTGGAGAGTGGGGAAAGGGGAAGAAGATAAGGTTGATGTTTTTGGGTTAGGCAATATGATTCTTAAAGATAATGATGGAAAAATTATGATGATTGTGATTTTGGGGTTTAATTAATGAAGATGAGAAAAAAAGATAATAAGAATTTTCAGAGCCGATACAAAAATGACACGTGTATAATAGTTAACATTTTTTTTATTAAAACTAATAGAATGGACCAAAAGTTGTAATGAAGGTGAAATTAAAGGACTTACATTAACTTTTTTATTACTTATAGAATCAAAACAATACTAAAAAAAACTTAAGGGGTGAAAATATCAATTAAGCCTATTTTTTATTGTAAAATCAAACACACACAATCTTTGTTTCCAACAGATTTGTGAGAAATATGAATGTCCACTATTGTAAGAAAACTGGCAAAAAGGGGAGGCTTAGTGTGAAGCAAGACAATGAAGTGAAGTTTCTAAGAAGTTGCTTTCCTACTTAAAGCCAAAAGTGCTTGTTAAGATGCAACTGCTTATTACTAGCGTCATGATTCATCCAAACTTCCCTTTGGCTTAATGCACGCAACATTTTTTTGGCTTTTCAAAATCCTTCCAAATGCTACAATTACTTTCCCTTACCTTATCACTTGTCAAATACGCTCTCTATTTTTAGACTAGTCTAAAATTATAGCAAACTCTTTTCTATTTTTTTTAATTTTATTTATTCTCTATTAATTGGTTTTTTTCAAGGTTAATAGAGAACTATCAAACATAGATTCTGGCACAGACGTCACATATTGAAAATGTAAGGACATTGTGATATGATTCATGATCAAGAGACACCACATACATATTTTTATTCATATATGCGTATATGTACATAATTAACATGACAAAAACCAAGGTTGAGATTCTTCAAAAAACAAAACAACCAAGGTTGAGAATTAAAATGAATATATTAACCTTCTAAAAACAAAGTTATTGTTATGTCATGATAATGACTTCGCCGCAAGAATACTAAGACTAAGATGAACACTTTATAATGCAATCTTTAGATAAATGATCATAAAATAAAGGAATGAGTCATGCCTTTTATAAGAACTAATTAATCCTACGATAATGAGCCTAAAAAAATTATAAAAGATGTCGTTTTACTATTTGTCTCAAAAGATGGTAAGAGATTCAATCTAGAGTTATAAATGTTTCAAAAGATGGTAAAAGAAGTGTCCATAAATGTTGATATAATCTCTTGACGCGTGTTTAAAATGTGTTTAATAGGTTTTTCGTGTCAAAACAAATATAATTAGACACCACTTTGAGGTGTCATACACATTTAAGGTGTCTCTAAAAAGTTTTGCAGTCTAAAATAGAGTTGTAAGTTTTGTAGCTATAAAATAAATTATTTGATAATAATTTTTTCTCACGACTCTTTAGTTTTTATTGCTTATATTATATTGAATTGAATGAAACAAGTGAGTGATATGTACGTAAAATTTTTGATACATTTGATTTAAAATACATAAACATTGAATATTATTTGTGGTAAATATATGATGGTGTGTTGATGCAGCTTAACCTCTAATAATTTAACAAGTGGATTATACAATCCATAAACCTTGTTAACTCCATTAGAAGCTTTTGTGAAAAACAACCTCAATCATGGAAAAAAACCTGTCAAAATTGAAAACTTTCCCTAAATATCCTAAAATTGATTCTTTATTCTCTTTCACGTTTTCTTTTGACAACGTAGGCACATGTTTTTTTCCCGCTTGTTGGGTCCCACTTGAATCTTGTCTCACTTTGATCAGATCTCATCCAATTTCTGTTATATAAACCCCATTCAACATTCATCTTCTTCATCCTTCACCTCCCAGGTAACTTTTACATTTCAATTCTACTTCTGCATTTGTAAAGTTTCAACCTTTTCCCCAATTTTTATCTCTTTTCTCATGGGTATCTTCAAATTTTGAAATTTGATCTCTTATGTAATCTATGGTACTGGAACTGTTCACTCTGTTTTTGACACTCCATTAGTGTTCATTGCTTAGTTGCTTGAACAGTGATGTTCTATTCTTTTGCTTCCTAATCACATTTTCGTACTAAAATTCATTTTTGCTTCAAGGTTGATGAAAAAGCTTCAAAATTTTGCAGGTTTAGGTGCTTGATTAACAACAAGTTATAATGGCTTCCCTGAATCCTGGTGTGATTGCTTTGTTTGATGTTGATGGGACTCTTACAGCTCCAAGGAAGGTATTTCATTCTTCTACAGATATTGACACTCCATTAGTCTGTAGTTATTTTCTTGTAATCAATTTAGCAATGCTGCAATTTTATATGGTTCTGAATTCATATCAGATCTATTGTCTGCTAAGCAGTATTGTCAAATGACGGCTGTAGCGTTATACCTTAGCAGAATTTTAACAAATCAGTATTGTTCCACAATCTTTTATTTAGTACAAAGGGTTGCCAAATAATGGATATAGTGGTGCTATAACGCTATAGCATAGCAGAATTTGAACTAGCTGCTATTTTGCATGATCCGTAATTGGCAACATTGCTGTTAAGTCATCTAACGTTACTCGTCAGTCCGCTCATCATTAAATGTTGTGATTTCTCCTTGCTGAACGAGACTAGAAAATGTGGATTTGATATTTTTTATTGTTTGGCTTTGGATCACATCTATTTACTGTTGCCTACTCAATTGTTAGGGAGTTACTCCAGAGATGTTGAAGTTCATGCAAGACCTACGCAAGGTATGTGATTTGGGATTTTTTTTGTTACATTACATGCTTTTAGTTTGTTGATGCCTTTTTTCTCCATCATGCAAAAGCCTGTTCCTAAAGTTGTCTGCTTTTGTTGTTGAATCTTGCATTGTTTCGTCGCACAGGTTGTAACAGTTGGAGTTGTTGGGGGTTCTGATCTCGTAAAGATATCTGAGCAACTTGGCCAGACAGGTTAGCTATAAGTATCTCTTTGATTTTAGTTTTTCTTTTCATTACTAATTACTTATTAATTCCATCTTTTTTTCTCTTTCTTCTGTGTTCTATTCCAATCTCCAAAATTGGTTGGAATTATGTGCGCTGATCTAAGCTGATAATTATTGTTTGTTACAGTTCTATTTTACATACCCTACTTCCTTTTTCTTCCTCATCTTTGAGAAAACCTAAATCTTAGATGATCTATTATCTTGAGTTTTGAATGTCCTGTCCCTATTTGCCTGTTGCAGTTACCAATGACTATGATTTCGTATTTTCTGAGAATGGTCTTGTGGCTCATAAGCAAGGACAGCTGATTGAAACTCAGGTACACCACACAAACTCAATCCATAATTGAATAAAATTGCCACCATGACCAGGGATGTATTCAAATAGATTCGGTTAACGCCCTATATTCAACATTTTGTGTAATACACCATGATGAGTTGTGAATTTCCCTCTTTTCAGAGCTTGAAGACGTTCGTTGGGGACGAAAAGCTCAAGGTAAAGCCTATACTTCTATTCCTATTCAAAACATTAGACCATCATTACATTGATGAGTTGTTAATATTGATGAATCATTAATAACAGAGGGTATTCTGCAGGAATTTATTAATTTTACTCTTCATTACATTGCTGACTTGGATATCCCTATTAAGAGGTTAGTGAGATTCAGTGGTTAATCACATTGTTATATCAAGCTTCTTAATCCTAATCTATGAAAGAAATTTTTTAGGGGAACATTTATAGAGTTCCGTAGTGGGATGCTGAATGTGTCACCGATTGGGCGAAACTGCAGCCAAGAAGAAAGAGATGAGTTTGAGAAGTATGACAAGGTGATGATATGTTTTAGTTTTTATCATACAAGAATTTTTTCTTTCTTTAATTTGAAATGCTAAAGGTTTAATTTTATCCTGAAATTTTGCAATGATTTCTCAGGTTCAGAACATACGCTCAAAAATGGTTTCTATACTTCGCGAGAAGTTTTCTCATCTTAACTTGACATTTTCCATTGGAGGACAGATAAGCTTTGATGTAAGTGATGATCTTCATAGTGATATGGTGAATTTATTTTTTGGTTAAGTGATAGGCCAACAGGTATTGATTATATATGTGTACTCTACAGGTTTTCCCTCAAGGTTGGGATAAAACATACTGCTTGAGATACCTTGATGGTTTCAATGAAATCCATTTTTTTGGTGACAAAACTTACAAGGTAAGTCCATAGTTTATGGTGAAATACCACGAAATCAATGTCTGTTTTGTTACATTTCGTACCTCTGTGCATTCCTATGAATTGGGGCAGAAATTTGTGTAACAAGAATGTATTTGGCAATTTAGTTAGTTACCTAAAATCAATCAATGGTTATGGCTATATCACTTCACTTTATTATCTTTTAAAATGAACCCTTCATTCTAGAGGAGACTCTACCGATAATTAATAATATAATGGTGAAATATCTCCAAAACTTTAGTTAGTTGATGACGGTCGCTCACTTTGCAAGAGATTTATCATTTTTGTTTCACTGCTCAATTTCTAGCTTCTACAAGCAGTTCATCTTATATGTGACTGCGCGCGTGAATAGGGTTCTTTATTCAATTCCTATCTTCCTGAATCGCCGAGGAACAAATCAAAGGCCAGCCATGAGTCACTCCAATGTGTGGAACTCTTACCCCAAGGCCTATTGACCTGGTTGTCGCACCTGTTGTATGTGTGGGAACTCTCGTGTGTGTTGCAGGCAGTACTTCCATAGCAATTCCAAGGAATGCCTAGGAAACTGGCTTCATTAAGTATCACTGAAATGTTTAGAATCCTTTCTGTGTTGCAGTATTGATGAAGGATCAGCGTCCACCTGCCCCACCATTTTAGATTATTGTATTAGGATGATACTGATTCCCAGATGATTTTGATTTTTTAAGAACTTTTAACTTTGTGGCTTTGAGTTGTGAGACTCGACTTATTTTCTTTCTACTTAGAACTGGAGTTGCTGTTATTTTCTATTCATCCATCATTGGAATTATAAATTAGATCTTGGCATCTTTGTGTGTGTTGCTGTTATTTCCTAAAAAGAAAATTTCTTTTCATTTTCACTGAGCAGGGTGGAAACGACCATGAAATTTATGAATCTGAACGGACTATCGGGCACACAGGTATGTTGCTCTAAATTGTATCATCATATGTACTTGTGTAGAAATGACCGAATTTCAGTTACATGGTGAAAATTTTGATTTTGTTGTTATAATTAAACTAAACCAAATAAATGCAAGTTCAAAACGGTTTTCCATGTGAACCTTATGCGTTAATATTGATCGTTTTTCAGTTACCAGCCCTGAAGATACTATCAAGCAGTGTACATCTCTCTTCCTGGGACATTAAGATTTCTGCAGTCAGCATATCATTATTGATACTGGAAACAACATGGAGCAATGATTTACAGAGGAGAGGGCCACATGATTCAAATATAATTATATCTTCTGATTGTAATTTTATCATGGTACTTCACATTGTGGATTTAATAAGAAGCATATCATTCAATTAAATTTGGTTTCTCAATAATTTGTTAATTACCCAAATTCATGGTTTCCTCTACTTTCGAAAAGGTTTGATTTAGTTTAAAAGGATAAAAACCATGCAAAAGAATTCTTTTCAAAAGGCTTGATTTGGTTTAAGTGTCGGAGTAATATGTGGGATACAATTACTTGGTTCATATCATGCAAAATATTAACCATCTATCCATACAATGAAGGCACAAGATTATATTTATAAATAAAATCTACAGCATCAAATAGGGTAGTTCGAGTATCGATTTGGATTCCATAATCCCATGATACACAATCAAGCAATATGGATGGCCATATCAAGCACGATCCGCTTCAAAAAAAAAACCCATGCAAACCGTTTCATCTTGGAGAAATTCTGTATTAACCCCCACCACGTCGATTTATCACAAATAGAAGCCTAGGAAAGAAAAAAAAAACGATTAAAAAGTAGAATCCATAAGCTTTTAAAGTAAAAATTATGCAATTGAAAAGTAGCTTCTGATATGAGAGGCTTTTGCAGCAACTTAGGGGTAGATAGAAACTAGCTCTGAATCTTGAGCTAATGATCCGAGTGATGAATGAAGGTTTCCTTGAACACAAGGAGTCCAAATCCTTCAAATACACGCCTACTTGACGATCATGCAAACATCATGCATTGCCATTGAAAGGGTACACATGTAGGAAAGGAATGCCGATTGAAAATCATTACTTCACCAAATGATTGTCAAAAAGGATTCAAGCAAAATCAGTTAGAAATTATGGCAAAAGGACAACAAGGGATAACGAGTTTATGCCCAACCAATGTTGTCATGCCTCACACTGAACTTTTGTAGTTCCCTCCTTGGCACAGTCTTGACAGCTAGGAAAGTGTATCAAGTAAATTTGAGAGAAGTAAATAAATACTAAACAAATGGTTGAGCAAACAATGTTTTTCTTTATAACCAAAGAGCATGGAAGAACAAAAGAGTGAGACCTATGCCTAGATATACTTGCACTCAGAAATATTAGAGACAAAAAGTAACTAGATCAATAAGATTGATGTGAGTTATAAATTTTTCATTAAATTACACCTTTTTCCACAAACATGTCTACTTTAGTACTCTAATTATACGTAAACATTATTGAGTTGTGTACTCTAAGTAGACATGGACGGAGACTTTTTTTCCGACAAATGAACCTATATGGAAATGGTAAACTCCTCCTCCACCTCCAACTTTATATCAAAGTACAATAAAATCAAAAGATAAGGCAAAATCCAAGACTCTTCTAATCAAGAACTGATGGCTCATAATGATATACATCACTTTGTTAGATTATTATTCAAAACTATGGATTCTCTTTGCAGAGATGAGCGTATTTTGTAGAAGCATTGCAATAGTCATTGGACCAACACCTCCAGGAACAGGTGTAATAGCAGAGGCAACTTTTACGGCTTCTTCATAACAAACATCTCCAACCAATTTATAACCTCGAGTACTACTTGGATCCTGTCACAAACACAAGAAAGCGCAATGTAAAACTTGTTCATCATCCTAAAATTTAAGCATCAAATGTGAAATCTGTTCATTCATCCTAGAAACAGTACAAACTCAGAGAGAGCCCTAGCAGCATACTATAAACTAGACCATGAAACAAAATCTACTCACATCTACCGGGTTGATTCCGACATCAATAATGACTGCACCGGGTTTTATCCAGCTTCCCTTAACCATGTTTGGTTGGCCAACAGCAGCGATGATGATATCTGCTTGTCTAATGATCTCTTCAGGGTTAGTAGTTCTGGAATGAACAATACTGACAGTAGCATCTTCCCTCTAGTAACATAAGAGACACATAAAGAAATTGAAATGTATTCATTTGAAGCAAAGAGGAAAGGAACGGATGTTCATACTCAAACAAAACTAGTTTTGAACTGTTAACTAAAAATTTGAGTTTGGTGCAATGAGATATTACTTGCAACAAGAGAGCAGCTGGCATTCCAACAATATTACTCCGGCCAATCACAACAGCCCTCTTTCCTTTGATAGAAACGCCATATCTGTGGAGTAGTTCTATGCATCCCTTTGGTGTACAAGGAACAAACAGGGGTTCTCTCCCTCGCATGGCAAGCCGACCAATATTCAATGGATGAAAACCATCTACATCCTTCTCGATTCTAACAGCATTCAACACATTTTGTTCATTCATATGCTGTCACAAGATCAATGAAAATCAATTCAACTTCCACAAGAAAATATTTAGGTTATGAATTGAAGTTTTGGTTTAGGTTATAGTAAACTTAGCTACAAGCCTACAAGAGCAAGTTATTGTTGAGAATCTCATATATGAGTAAGTTATTGTTGAGAATCTCATATTGGATGAGATATGACATGAAAGGGTGTTTATAAGTGAGAATCCTTCACTTTATAAGTAGGTTTTGTGGGGTTGAGCTAAGCTCCACCCAAATTCTATATGGATGGTATCAAAGCCTATTCATATCTATTAGGCCACCCTTTATCGGGCTACTCAGGTCCAAATGAGAAATAACTTGAAGAAGTGTTTATAAGTGGGAGACATGTCTTGCCTTACAAGTCAAATTTGTGGGGTTGAATTTAATAACTCAACTCAATTTTGAGAGTCTCGCATTGAATGAGATATGACCTAAAAAAGTGTTTACAAGTGGGAGGCACCCCTCGCCTTACAAGCCCTTTTTATGGGTTGAGTTAGACTCAACACAAATTCTAATAGAGTTATTAATGTTATCATGTGACCAATTTGAATATTTGACGTAAATATACAAATAGGCTAATTACACACGTTAGCATACCTTTTCTTACTCAAATACTCTGAATGATTGTATTCTTTACAAGTTAATGTGTACAGTTATATATATTTTAATTTCCTTTATTCTTTGATAGTTTGCGTATACTGTTTAGTTGTTATTAATTTTGCTAATCTCAAGGGATTCCATGCCTATAGGATAACTTGCTAAAAGACACCTTCATAAAGGGTGTCTTCTAGCAAAACCCTATATATATAACTATAACAGCTCTAAAAAGAAAATAAAGTTAGAGAACTAGAAGCATACAGATGGTAAAGGTAGCTGAACAAGAATGCCATGAACCGAAGGATCATCATTGTAACCTGCAATATGGTTCAGAACTTCTTCTTCTGTGGAATCCTCGGGCAAATTTACTTCTAAAGAATTTATTCCAACAGTTTCACAAGCCTTCTTCTTGTTACGCACATAAGTAGCAGAGTCCTTTCTATCTCCGACAAGGATAACAGCTAACCCTGGAATCACACCCGCGGCTTCTCTCATCCTGGAGACTTCAACTGCTATCTCATCTCTGATTTGCTTTGCCACCGCTTTTCCATCAATCACCTTGGCAGAAGAAGCCTCAGTAGCACTAGCAGCTGCATAAAGTCATATGAAAACATATAAACAGGTTAACAAAACCTTTTTCTGATCAATAGCATGCAGAGGAAAAACACAACAATATGAGCATGATTGGAAATAAATATAAACATATAGGCACCGGAAAAAAATTAGCATTGTATTGGGCGACTTATGAACCTACAATATCAACTTTACAAGCGACAACAACAAGTTAACAATAGGCTAATAGCTAATAGAACAAAATAACCTTTCAAGAAACAAATCCCATTCATCCACAACTAAGTTTAATATATTGACTCCAATCTATTTATGGTGTGTTTGGTTTCGTGTTTGGCATGCATTTCTTGCGTCTCAATATCATATTTTCTGTGAATATAAGAAGCCAGGATTCCTAGCTTCCGCTGGATGCGCAAATGAAAGGCATTTGGATGGGGTTCCAAACATGCTATAAGAAGGCCTAACAAATCATAATCTTAAATCTAATAAGCAGTTAATTCAGACATATGACTTCTTACACTAACACCAACCCGCGGTCAAATTGAAGTGGATGCAGTGTTCCGAAAACACCCCAAAACACTCATAATTTATGACTCCAGAAAGCTATATATTAATAAATAACAAGAAGAAAACCCCTAAGTCATCCAATTTAAAGTACTCCCTTTCGGGTTTCAAATTTTGTAACTAAATAGATCATGCCCTTTTTCAGGCCTTTAACCAAGCACTTCACACAAACTTAAAATCTTAAGACTCACAAAAAAATAAAGTAAAAAAAAAAATGTTATGTACTCTAGCAAAAAAATGAATGAAAATAATAAGATTACCCAGAAGCTAAAAAGTGAAGAGTAGAGTAAAGGTGAGAGCTTTATACCAATGGAGAGAACTCGGGATGAAGAGGGAGAAGAGTGAATGGTGAAGAAGCGGAGAGAAGTGGGAGCCACGTTGATAGGGTGGCGGCGGAGGAGGAGGGCAGTGGTGGAAGAAGGAGAAGAATAGCAATGAGTCAAAGCAGAAGAAGAAGCCATTACTGTGTGAGTGTGATTCCTCCTTAAACAATGACTCAGTAATAATAATCTACAGGTTTTCCTGATTTGTTGTGCAATGATTCCTTCTCAACTTTTTATCGATTTTTTCACTCAGAATCCAATTCCCTCTCTCAGTCTCAGTCTCAGTCTCGGGCGATGGATGATAAAAGGGAAAGAGTTTTACTTTTTCCATCCTGTGCCTTCTCACCGCCCTGCAAAAAATGTCAAAATCACCCTTGATCTGGATTTCATTTTCATAACTAGATTGTTAGTGATTTCCGGATTTTAAAATTCGGACAACGTTGATATGAAATTTTAGTGTCTTTTTTTTATGTCAAGGGTCTGTGTTGACCGCTATATAATCCTCGCATAAGCTACAATGCAATTGCAAAGGTCATATGAACGGTCAACAATGACCATGACACCGCAAACACTCCTACAAAACTTTAAAAATTTGAAGAAAATGAAAGAAAATATATGAAGTGAAGAATGAAGAAATTGGTGAACATGCAAGCCTATTTATAACCTAAACCAAGTCCTAGGTCATTCTTTCACCCCGGAAACAAACCTTACCTCAGTAACCCACCCCCCCCCCCCCATTTGACCAACCTTCTTGGGGCAAAGCTATATTGAGTTTTACTTCAGGGGAGGTAGGTTTTCTGGTGGTTTTTTTTTTCTTTTTCCTTTTCTGTTGTTTTAGGCTCTTGGGAGATTAGAAATAGTTTTAGGTTCTTATGTAATAAGCTTAAAAAGCTTCAACATTAATGTAATTATTCATATATTAATAAAATAATTTCTTTTTATCTTTGTGTTCTTTTTAATTCTGTTTTTTTTATGTTTATTTGCATTTTATTTTACGAATTTGAAAGGCTGAAATCAAAAAATTCTGGAAAAAGAGCATTCCGAATTTTAAAATCCGAAAAATCCTAACAATGTCATTCGGAAAACTAAATCCAGACAAGAGGTATTTTTGGAAAAAAATAGGGCGCGCGAGGAAAGCCATAAGGTGGGAAAAGTAAATCTCAAAAAAGGTAACTGAGCCTTGCTAGACTGTCTTAGTGTCTTTACATAAGCCCAATAATAGATATATGACCTGTTTGGATAAACAACTTATTTGCAGCTTACAATATAAGCACTTATTATGATAAGCACTTATGTATAATCGGACACATGCTATTTATTATCGAATTCCCTCTCTCAGGCGATGGATGATCAAAATATTTATATTTTACTATGTCACTTTACAATATCAATGTTCTCTTAATGTTTCTTTGTTAACTTAATAGTACATAATGTATACTCCTTTTAATTTAATCAAATTAATTATTATGCTAGACAATTCTTTAGGTATCAAATGACTCATTACTGGAGAAGGTATTTTCATTTCCAACACAATAGGATTCCGATTGTGCTTGCATTGACGTTTCGGCATAATAAAGAATGGAGGTAAATTGCTCATTCCTATTCTTTAGATATGAAACTAGTTTTCATTCAAACATTGACACTTTAAAAAAGGGCGATTCCATCATAGACCACCACTCTTTATAAATAATGGTTGACTATAGAATTTGTCAAAAAATAATGGTGGGCTATAGAATTTGTAATAAATCCAAATCTTCAGCATTTTTTTTGGTTCTCCAAAACTTCAGATTATATAGTTGCATATTAGTTAAGGAATTTCGCTAGCTAATATAGTAGTTAACAATGAAATTTAATCAGCTACCATGGACCATGTGGTTCATACTAAACATACGTCTTAGCCAAATGAAACACACTTTTTACATTGCATCTTGAAAACCACGCTGTATTATCCCAAATATACATTCCTCACAAAACATGCGACATATCTCTCTCTTCAAAACAATTTCGCTTTCATTAAATAGTGATTTGCCGTACAATTCTACAGTAGCAAGTTCCTTGGTCTTTATCCAGTCTTCTTCCTTTTGAAGCCTTGATGTATGTTTGCAGCATTGTATGAATCTAACTTTTCAATTTTCGCAATGCAATCTTTCATCCTTTTCAAAACTATTGGCATAGCAGCACAATTGCTTGAGATCTTTTCCTTTAGTAATTTTACTTTCTCAGCACTCTCTGGATCTTCTGCTGTAGATGAACTTCCCTCTCTAGAAATGTTTTGTTCTGAAGCACCTGTAACAATGTAAATAAGGTCTACATATCAAATACATTTTGGAAAAAAAATACTAAATATATGGCATCTTGAGAGAGTTAAATAAAGGTGTAATGCATAGAACAAGTCTTAGCCACCAAATGGCACAAGATCATTTCTGCTACACTTAAATCATCTTGATATAGTGAATCACAGCAAAAAGAACAGAATGCAATATGCATATAGAAAACAAATGCAGACACTTGGATTAAAAAAGGTAGCAGGAAAGATGAAAAATACAACAGCCATAGAGGGAAAGGAATACCAGAAAGGCTATATATACATTCAATTTCTGACAAAATATAATCAGTAAACTCTCCAAATATTTTGAAAACTAAACCTTTTTTTTTTTGTTTACAGGATAATATTCAAAATGCACTTTGAATTTCGAACAAGTTTGAACCATCACTACACCAACAACAACAATAAAAAAAAATTCGAACTAGATAGAGTCAACAATGTGGATCAGAATTCGGACGACGCCATAAGAAAGTTTGAAGTTTAAACCATCAGTCCACCATTAACAAGGGATCCCTAGATGCTAGTTTTAGTTTGCAAAAGAGAAAACTTCCAGATTGTATCTCCTTATCACTCAAAACTTGTATGGAAAAGTTTTGAAGTCAGGCAGAAGGTAGGTAGATAAGAAATATTGCTTCAGAACAGACAAAGGGCAATAACATATTTAGTTACGTATGCTAGCTGACGCTAACAAAATGCAGAGTTACTTTTAAGAAAGTGAAAGACACTTGAAATGATAACTTTATTTTACTTTTCATATAGAAGATTAAAACGATAATAACCAACGGGTCATTCAAATACCTATTGCTAAATCAATATCTTAAAGTTTTCATGTTCAGTTCAAAGCAAATTATAGTATCCCCTGCGAATAAGCAGGTGTAGAACAAGTTCGTCACACATGCCACTGTAATCTTTACATAAAAAAACTTAGCTTTACCAACATGCAGATGATGAAAATATTTAGGGATTTGCAGAAAACCTAAAACCTGTACAAAATAAAAATAATATGCTGAACAGTTGAATTAAATCTACTTAAATGTGTTATACTTTTCATGCACTTTAAAAACAGCAATGAGTGTGCAATTACACCACTGATAATTCTCTAGTCGATTATGATTCACCAGAAAATAACACCTATGATAAAATACCTCATGATCCACTTAGAGACACACAAGCTGTTTTCAATTATCCAAGTGATGTTTGGAGGATGAATGAAGAGGGTGCTTTGGTAGGGGATTTTAGAGGATCATCAAGGGAAAACAGAGGCCATTTGATGAAATGGCATTGATATATTAGATGGGGAAGATCTCAGAAGTAACATGGTTTCAGCTATCAAAGATGTTTGATGAGGTACTTCTTTTATGGGATGGTAAAAGTCAATCCATTTTTTGTGCTAATTCTGAATCATCACGTTCTAAGAAAGGTTCAAACAAGAGTAAAAATCTAAATACTAGAGTAGATTTATGGACTTTTTCAAGTGAATGTGCACAAAGCCGTTGGTAGAAATGATCAAATGAAAGCAATGAATATGCATTACCCACTCAAGAAACTATGGACACAAACACCAAACCAAATTTAACAAATCCATGCATGATAATATTACAACAAATACATAGACCTCCAAAACTCACAACAATCAGAAAAATAAACATGGCTTAAAAATGATATGTTCTAAAACCATTACAATAAAGCATGGTCACTTGTTGAAGCAATCACAAACCAACAACCAGATTTTAGCAATCTCAAAGAACAGCAATTTAAAAAACTAGACTACACCCAAACAAACCCGTTAAATTTTCCATAAACCCCCATCAAAAAACACATAAATTGAATATACATAGAACCCGAGAAACTTTGTAGCAACGACACTTCTGATTGAAGGTGTATGGTGTCCAACACCGACACAACACAGGCAAATATTATTATCAGTGTCGAAAATGTATGTGCTGGTGCAGCTTGATAGCCCAGAAAAAACATATTCAAATGGAATACACAATTTAGTTCACACCAAAAAAAAAAATTGAAAAATGAAAGAAAAAACTCAATTTGTGGTGAAAGGGAAAAGAAAACCCTAGAATATAAAAAAGGGTGTAGTGTACCTGAATTGAGTTGGGGAAGAAAGGGTCGTTGAGATTGGAGAACAGAAAGGAGTGTGGATTTGAGCTGATCCGGAAGAGTTGATCGAAATTCAAGAATTTTGTGCGACAATTCCTTCAAATCAGACTCTAACCTCTCCAACTCCTCCGAATCTGAATCTGAATCTTCGGAGCTGCGAAATGCTTCATGGGTTTTCGAAATTTCTGGAGCCATATTCAGATTCAAATACTCAAGTTGAACAATAACAACACAGAGAGCGTTTTTTTTATTAACAGCTAATGTTTTTATTTTATTTTTTTGTTACAATTAACGGCCAATGTTTGTGAGAGAGAACCTAAAATTTTATATCAACAATTTTTGCTCGGTTTTTTTTTTTTGGCGTCATAATTTTTGTTTACGAAGTATAAACTTTATATTTATTCTCGAGAATGAGAATAAAACACAATTATCCTATTCTTTATTTGACAAGTAATTCTTTATTATTGCTCCTAAAAATATTATGATTGTTATGAATACATAATTTAGTGGATGTTCATCTTAGCCTTTCACCTTCCTATAAGGCTATAATGGCATAAATGAATGGATGGTTAATGATCCTTAATTATTTTGATCATTTATTTACTTATAGGACTTATATTTTAGTGTAAATACACACTTGTAAAGAGAAATACACAAAGTTTTTATCTTTAATCTTGTGCTTTTAGTTTATTTTATAACAATTGTTTATTCATTAAACACATTTGTGAAAATGATATTCTCTTTTAATAGGATTCGCACGTGAATTTGAAAAATAAAATTTTAAACCATGAAACAAATGTTTCAATTATATTTTTTTTGTGCAATTTCAACTTAATTATTCGTTTTCATAAAATACAATAAACTTAAGACAATGTATCTACAAGCCAGAGATAAACAAGATATTTGAGGAATGGATCATCTGCAGTGACCGCAAAGTCCAGTAAAATCTCAGCCTTTAAACAATAAATATTTGAAAGAGAAGTGCTAGCAACACTCTCTTTTGGACACTCACTCTTTCATTGAGTTAAATCAACGTGGGTCATACACTTTGAAAATGAAACTCACATAAAGTGATGGGAAATACTTTGATTTTATCGAATAAAAGAGTGAGTGTTAAAAAGAGTGTCCAAAAGAGAGTGTTGTTATCATTCCTCATACTTAAAAATCTAAATGTTCAAAACTTGAAATTAGGTGAGATAATAAATTTAATGGTATAGATTCCCACACTGCACAAAACAGGAGAAAAACACACTTGAGGAAATCCCCTCCCAAATATTTGTAAGAACATCATTATATATATTGACGGTTTATCTACTTTTTTTGTTATGATTAATCGTATATCTATTAATATATCATAAAATTTAAGGAGATTTGTCACTTTAGTCCCTGCATAGAAAATGAGTTATCACTTTAATCCCTGAATGCAGATAAATTGCAAAATAGTCCCTGAATGTAGACTCTATTAGTCAATTTAGTTCCTGAATGCAGATTTCGTTAGTCAATTTAGTCCCTGAATGTAGGCTCCGTTAGTCACTCTAGTCCTTGAAATTAACCAACAAAGTCTACATTCAGGGACTAAAGTGACTACTTTCCCATTCAGAGACTAAAGTGACTAATTTCCCTAAAACTTAAGTCATTAACTACTTAAGAGTGTTTCATTTTAGCAGTTAATGAAGTACTCTAAATGACTAATGAGATATTTATATTCTTCAAGAAATTGGGGGACAAAATGGAGTGGGAGACTAAAACTCAAAAAATCAAAATTGGGGGACAAAATGTTGTTTTTAAAATAAGGGGGATCAAATTTTCATTTTTCTGAAAATAGGTGAACCAAAAGTACATTTAAGCCAATAAGCAAATGAAACCCCGAGTATGAAGTGGAAGGTTCAAGTTCAAGGAAGTGACGAACATGTTGAATCAAAGGTTAAACCTATTGTGAAGAAAGGCATGAGAGCCAGACAACATCCAAGTATTTGAGACACTACAGTTGATCTACCACCCTTAATCGCTTCATCTTCATCAATTGCGATTATTTCACTATGATTGAAACTCCATTTGTAAGAACCGAATTAGAAAGTGAAAAAAATACAAAAATGGGGGACAATGTCTTCCAAAAAACTGAGGCAAACAAATGCCATCAGCATATACAACAGCAGCAACAGAGAAATTATTCTCGACAGGAATTTGACAAATTTTGGAGCCAAAATTTTCCGGCAAGAGAGAAAAGATGACAATGAGATGAAAATATATTGCATCTCGTTCTATCCCGCTATATTTCTGTACATAATGAAACTTACAATCTGCTATACAACTTTTTTTCCCACAATTTTTTTTTTCCTTTTCCCTAACCTTTATTTTCTTCTGCTTTCTACTTTGTATACGTGAGGTAAGTTCATACTGCCAGTGTCCCTTCAGAGACTTGGGCATCATCTAAATCTAATGCATCTGGAGATTGAGATTTGGTTTTGCTCATAATTCTTGTAAATCCATAACCAAGAGAACTTCCACTTGCTTCACACAGCTGCATAAATAGAACAAGAACAAAATACATTCATTCATACATCATTTGAGTATTTCATTTAAAAGAGAAAATCACTAATTTAATCTCTAAAATAATGCTGTGCAATCAATTTAGTCCCTGATTTTATTAGTATTTTAAAATGGTCCTTACAATTAAAATTTTCTGATCATATTAGTCATTTTGGATCAGTCAATTTAGACACTGAAATTGTCTAGCAAGTAGCAAGGACTAACGTGATTGAGGATTTTAATTTGAGAATCATTCAGAAACTCTTCAGTTCCAGGAACTAAGTTGACAACGCCCTACTATTTCAAGGACTAGATTGGTGGTTCAGAATGCATACCTCTGAAAGCTCGGCTAGATGTCGGCATCTGAATTCATTTATAGTCGCTGAAATCTCTGATGCCGGAAGTTTAGCCTGAAGAAAGAGAGAATGCTTAGAAAATTGAAGGCCAAAGATCTCCATGCTATATTACTGTTTCATATATTCATATAAGCTGGTATAACCAAAACTTGTTCTTTGAATGATTTGATTCTCAGAAGGCCTACATTAAACATTACCTGACATATTCATTTCCGTTTTTTTTTTCCTCTTCATATTTTTTATGAAGTACAACTATTGTTCCTCAGTAAACTAATATGAGAAGGGAAATTTTCAGATAGTGTAACCAGGAATTCATTTCAAGAAGAAATGACCACGATCTTTTATCTCTTAATAATGTCATAATCAAATAAAAGTGTTAACACATATTACCAGCGACAGTGAGACAAATATTTTCATTTGATCAATATTTATGTGGCAAAAAAAATCAACTCAGACCCTCTTCATCTGTACAGCTCGTCCAGCCAAATCCACATCGTTGAATCCAAATCATATAATGATCTAACAGTCAAGATTTGGCTGCACCGGATGCAGAGCATTTGGTTGGAGCATTCAATGAAACTTGATTTACCTGAGCAAGCACAGCAGCTGCTAGTTGAAGACTTGGCTCCAAGGTCTCTGGGACCACCTGCAAATGACAGAAAATTCTACAGTAATCATTCCACTAAAAGCCAGTTTTGCTTTCAATTTGCTATAAAAAAGCAAGAATTAAGAGCATGACTCTTTTCCTACGGTTTTGGAACTGTCCTGTAAGGTAACTAAAACACGAATACTAGAAGTAGGTATGAGAATATTACCGCAGTAGCTCCGGCCTTCTCTAAATTCACTCCATGATCAACGTCATGGGCGCGAACAAAAGTCTTCACATTTGGGAAGTACTTACTCAGAGCCCAAACTGTTCTATAATTTGCTCCAGGCGTATCTAGAGTAATAGCTGCAGCACATGCCCTTTCAGCCCCGATCTTATGAAGGACCTAGTCATCCGTTAAAAAGAAAATCAGGTAACGACAAGTATGTGACACATGTACCTAAGTTGCAAGTACTACCTCTCGACTGCCAGCATCTCCAAAGTACACAGGGAGATCGAGTGCTCGTCCAACTGCCACTCTTTCACTGTTAATATTGGCAAATATGGATAGCAAGTTAGTTCATCATCTTCTGTGTCCTACCCAAAATTGCACAGACATCAAGGGAAGATGGAAGATTTATTCCTACAAACCTTTGAACGAAAGTCAAAGGCCTTAATTGAACTCAAAAAGACTTATACTAAAGAAGAGTATCTATTATCTAAACTACTCCTATTATAAAACAATTTGAAAATTTAAGATAAAAGAAGTATCGAAAAGTGTTGAAGATATATGTTTTAGATAAAAGGATGAGAAAAATAATAAGAACTTCGAATATTATCGATAATAACTTGATACTAACTTCATACGAAAGTTTAAACACTAATCCCTATTTATAGGGATACGTAGACTCGATCCTAAATAAATAGGGAAATCAAAATAAACTAATTCCCAAGAGATAACGTAACATATTATAAGCTTCAAAACATAGTAATAGACATCAAATCATTCATCCATAAGAACAATTACAAGAAAAGGATAGAAATTTCAATTAGGATGTTGTGTTACCTTCTCACATCTAGTGCGACAAATGGAATAAGTCGCTCGGAAAGAAGTTGTGCAATGATCTGAAAATAACAAAGGTAAATTCCAGCACACTTATGTAAACTAACTAATCAAACCAAAATATAGAGAATTTACCTGGCCAACTCGTCCAAATCCACAAATAATGATATGATCTTGCAGATCATCTGTCTGTAAAAGATGACATCCGAAATTCAGTAACTACTAAATTTGTACGTCAACTCCAAATAAAAAAATGTAAATGGCAAAACTACAGGTGTCAGTGTAAAAATTTATGAGATTCTAAGGCTAAAAAAATGTAAATGGCAAAACTAACAAAGTTACTGGGCTGCAACCAATTTAAGAGATTTTACCTCACTTTCTACTGGTAATAAACTTCTAACATCATTCTGCTCGAAACGGGAAGCAATCAGCTGGCCTCCTGCAGCTAGCCATGGAGTGATGGCCATTGAAATGCCCACAACAAGAAACAACAAAGAAGATAGCTGGGAAGACATTATGCCCTGGAGAAATGTCAATTAGCAAAAGGTCTTTACATATCATCAAGAAAACGAAACTTCTCCGCAGCTACTAATACACAAATAATTTTGTATTTTTCAACTTACAATGATGATTGATAATACACAAAACTAAAGGCAACGAGATGCAAATTTAATTTTTCAGCACTTTGTCTGGCACTCTGACCAGCACCTATTATTTATCCATTTATTAAACTAACTCCAGAAAAATGACTTATTTTACATTAATATAAAGATCAAGAGCAAAATAGTATTAATAAATCACAGATTCTTGGTAAGGAAAACAGTAATAAAAAACAAAAACCTGATTAACAGCTTCTCCAAAAGCCACAAATGCAAATTCTCCACCAGGAGCAAGAAGAAGTCCAGCTCTTAAAGCAGAAATGACGGAAATCCCAAAGATTCTACCCATCAAAGAAACTAAGAGAGTCTTGCCGCATATTAAGAGTGCCAATGTCCCCGTGACGACTGTGAAGTTTGAAACAAAAAGTTTTGGATCGATTGACATTCCAACCTGAAAAGTCACAAAATATAATTGCTATTGATTACACAACTTACATATTGACATTGGGTTGATCGTTAACTCATTTGCAACAATAATACTAAGAAATCCAAAGACAAATCAACAACAAAAATCAATATTTTTCTGGTCAATTCAACTTAGCTGTTAAATCTGGGTTCTAGATCAACCCTTCAGCTTGCTTGAAAAAGATCAGTTTTCTTTCTAGTAATAATATGAAGTTATATCTCCAACGCAAATCCCACTTAAGTGTGATAAAGTTCAGTTAATGTTGTTACATATGTAATGCTTTTGTGAGACTATCAGTCCACAACAAGCATTTACAATTTATTGAATTTAGCACTAAGAAATACTCTACTTGAATTCTTTTTTCAGTTGCTTTATAATCTTAAACTTTGAACTCTTCTTCACACAACTGTTGCTGAATACAAAACTAAATTAATAAAAAAAATTAGAGCAGTTAGTTACTTTGTATAGACGAAGCAAAAGAAAATGTTTGATATCTAAACTTTTCAACTTCAAATAGTTTTTCGCTTTTTCTTCATTGAAGGATCTAACTTGGTTTCCATTTTGAACTATAACTTAGTGGCACGAAATCCTGATCATAATCATTTATGGTGAATAATGAAGATGGAGATAAGAAGGTGAATCTTTCAAATTTCGATCTGGAAAGGAAACAAGAAGACAGAGATGAACTGTAGAGTTTGTATTCAATGCAGGAAATAAATTTTCAGAAGAGGACACATATAACACAAAATCAACTCTGCTCTTTGAAAAAATTTACTGTATGATTTCATCTCTAATGTATGATTTCTCAAATGGCCGATTCATTGCTCGTGAATATTCCTATAAGAATAATTCACATATAGGTAATTGACAAGATGGTTTTAAAATGAAGTTTGCAGCCACAATTACAGGGGAAACGTTGCAGTAATGATGAACTCGACAACCACAATTGTAGTCACATCAATAGTAACTGTCTGCAACTATTGACATCATAATGAAATTGTAAGGATAGTTCTTGTTGGAAATTCCGCCTTTATTGTGTCCGCCCCTAGTCGCCTAAATAGCGGCTTTTGGTTTGCTTTCATTGCAGCCTCCAACACCTTCATTGTGTTGGCTTTGAGGGGGTGGATTTAGTCCCACATAAGATAGATAGGACTCTTGGGAAGAGTTTATAAAGAGGAGGCACTCCTCACCTTACAAGCCGGTTTTGTAAGGATGAGTTAGCCCCCAAATTTCAACAGTTCAAAATGAAAACAATGTTTGTCACATGAACAAATAAAATAAAAAATTAGTAAATTTGCAAATTTTTTATATTCAGGACTCACCTTACAAGCCGGTTTTGAAAGGATGAGTTAGCCTCCAAATTTCAACAGTTCAAAATGAAAACAATGTTTTTCACATGAACAAATAAAATAAAACAGTTGGTAAATTTGCGAATTTTTTATATTCAGCACCTACCGTCATAAAGAAGAGCCCCAAAAGAAGGCCACGATATGGAGCAATATCAGATTCAACTTGTAAGGAAAATTCAGTTTCTGCCAGTAGTAAACCAGCTAAAAATGCTCCCAATGCCATGGAAAGTCCTGCCTGTTATAAGAAAAAAGGAAAAAAATGTCAAAGTCGAGCTAATGGACACAAGTAATGAACTTAAACCCTAAGTTTTGAGCATTAGACCAGTCATCGAATCGGGTTATGGTATGATGGTCTAACAAGAAGATACACACACATGAACATTATCATTATTTATATGATTAACATTTAACAGTATTGAAGTTTAAAAAAATATTGGATTTCTTGTGGTTCAAACAACACCATAACTGGTGCATCTTGTGGTTAAAAATCCGAACAAGTTCAATTTTTAAAATGTAATTAATTTAAGCAGTCAATATCTAATGCACTGGTGAGACAAGTTCTATAACAGTTTCAATTATAGAGGCTTGATCGGTCATGACACTAGTTCTCTAGTTACAATAATGAAGGCTCGACTGGATTCGCTACTGGAGCAGTACACAGGCTTGACTGGATAAACTACTGGAGCAGTTCACATTGAGCTGGTCCGACGAGTTGGTTCAGGTTTCAGAGTAATGCTTAAACCAAACAATCAAACCTTGGTTAGCCTTCTAATTTCTCTTAAATTATTCTAAGATAATATTACAGAAAACATGAACAGTTGCTTTTATAATGAACAAAAACACTAGAAGAAACTCTTCAGCTAGGCAAAAATCTAAGGAAAGGATTAAAAGCAAAGCAATAGGATAATCACGTACCCTGGCAGTCAAAAGACTGGTCCCAAGAATAACAAGAAGTGTATTGGCTGAGAATATTTCAGCATTTTGATTTTCTGCGACTTGCTTGTATATTGGCCGAAGGAGCTGTAAAGAAGAAGAGGAAACTCAGTACAAAGCCCACACTATATCTGCAAATGAAGTATCACTATCCAAAGCCTTCTAATTGAACCCCAAAAGAATATCACTTTTCCATTGAACAAATGGCTTTTTTATGATTTATGTTTTATCATTAGGATCCTGAATGGCCACAGCATTAATCCACTAACACAAGGCACAAAAACTATAAACAAACTTTCACCATGGCCTCATAAGTTCGACAGTTATAACATGGTCGGTCCAACGTGTTTGGAGGCCTAAAGCAAATTGTTAAATAAGGGCTTTTTATTAAATTAATGATAATTTTTTAAAACACTGTATTATTTGTTTGTTATAAAATTGATATTGTATATATGTGTAAATTTTAAAGTTATATAAATTTTTGTTATATATATATAGTAGAACTTAACCATTATTTGAGAGGTCAAAATGGTTAAATAATGTATTTATTATTAATAAGTAAATGTGACACAAAAAAAAAAAGTATATGCAAACAAGATATAGTGATAACACTTCTTCAATTGTAATTTGTGATTGTGGTGATGTCACTGGGTTTTATTAATGTAGATCATGTGTTCAATTCTTGCAAAATGCATTTTAGTATTTACGGGCCGTTTTTTAGTAAAGAAGATTAAATAAAAATTGTTAAAAAGTCACAGATGGGATTCAAACCCATGGAATATTATTTTTTGAAAAATCGGTTAACCACAGTGCCACTATACAAGAATTGTCATAATACGGAAAATATATTATATAATATGCAAACTTTTGGGCCTAAAGCACTAGCTTTAGTGCCCATAGGCCAGGGCAGGTCATGCGTTATAAACAACCAGGCACATTATATTATGGACAATGTTAACCAGTGCCCCCGGGGCATTGGTCGAGGGCACTGGTTAAGCAGCCAAAAGAAGTAAGATTTTATTGAAAAGTGGTGTAATAATTAGATGGTCAAAAGTAACAGTTTATATTTCCAAGACAATTTTTCTACTTTTCGATTCCTTAACCAGTGCCCCGGGGGCACCGGTTAACAAGACCCTTATATTATTGCAACTGGTTGGTAACTTCCATCAAGCATGACTAGTTGAATATCTAATGGTGCTTCACATGGGCATCTATATCACGTGAAACTATAGAATTGATTGCCTAGCTTTATGCCCTATACACAATTGATTTGAAAAGCACTTAAATTAATATTAGTAACAAAAATAGATATAGCAATTCATGAGGACAAGTATAAAAAAGCATCAGCTACAAGACTAGGATTATGTAATAATAATTAGAAGTCGTACTGATGAGACCTCACATGTCATTTTGAAAACCACTTACCAATCGTCCACCTGCAATTATGGCAGTAATGGCAACTGCTGCCTTAACAGCAGCCAGTCCAAGAGCTTCAGCAATGGCTTGAAAACCAACCTGAAAACAAAGACTGCCTCTTTTATACGTGACAAACTAAATCATTGAACTTTTCATGTCATAAATGTTCTCACTCTCCACCGAGGTTCATGCAATTTAAACATATTCAAAACAGCTAAACCTCATGACAGCAATATATTGTACCTATCAGAAATAAGTAGTTTATGATGACAAGGGAGTGTCTAGAAAAATCTTACCCCTCCTTTGGAAGAATTAGGTGAAATAAGAGGTATGAGAATCAGTAAGACTACGACAGCCAAATCCTGAATAGAAACAAGAGTAAAATAAATTTTGGGTCAAATTATTGCAACACCGATTAAAGAAAGAAATGTAAGGCATTCAGAGCTAATAAAAAAACAGGCAAAATATGGAATTTCAAATTCACAAAACAGTTGACCAGATAGAGCAACAAAGTGAAGGATGCTTATTGAGGATCTTGACAGAATAATGGTTATTCATCTTGGATAGCCGCGTGTAGCGGCTGACCCAAAAAACACTATAGCAAGATAGCGCACACTGGTGGCAGCTATTTTTAATAAAAAAAAGTTACCAATTAAATAATCTATATTATCTGTATATTAATGCTCAAAAATAAAAAAATAAAAATAAAAATCCTTTCCCCATCAGCTTACCCTCCTCAATCTAATTTTCCTTTCAGAAAAGTGTAGCAATCACACTTCTTACTCCCTATTGCTGTAGCCCCTGCTTCAGCAATCCCAAAAATCTAGAAACCACAATTCCTCCTTTTTCTCTTCTGCATATGACAACAACTCTCATCCACATGCAACCACTTCCCCTCTTTTGACTACTTTTGTTTCGCCTTTACCCACAGGATCCAAACACCCATTATAGCTACGTCAGAAGGATCTCGCAGCGACTACTTCCACTTTTCTCTCCAAAAGCACGCAAAAAGTTGTGATTTTCATCGCAACACCAAAATGTGATGCGAAGAACCCTAGATAGTGGCCAACTGTGGCAACGAGGCGCGATGCCGCAATAGCGCCATTATTGTACCCTGTTAATAAACTAGTACGTAAAAATCTTGATGGGCAGATCTGTAAATGAGTGCAGCCATTTTCCCCAACATTCAACAGCAGATGCAGATTTTCAGTTTTGCAGTTTATTAGGAAGATCTCATGATCATTAGGAAGATCCTTGTTTATCATCTGTCATGAATTAACTCTCTCATAACATGGTACTGGCATAGAATCAGTATGCACGTATAATTGTAAACTATTTAAATTGCAAAGTGCAATGATATTGATATGATCGCTCAAATAACCTCTCCTGCAACTATGGGAGATCCTGTTTAGCTGGAAGATACAGGCGACGGTATGAGGTACTGAAACAAACTACATAAATCACTCACTCATAAGACAAAGTTCCACCATCTATGTTTCACAATTAAATTCTCTGTAAACTTTAGTACATCATTTGACGAGAAATTTTTTAAGCATCCATAAATGGGCAAGAAGCAAAATTACCTGAAAAAGTAAAACAGAAAATGTAGCTCGCCCATGTCGTGATGTGCTCTCGCCTCTTTCCTGCAACACCTGCAAAACAAGTTCACTGAAACTATTACAGCTTGACAGACTCACAAAAAAATATAGACAGAACGTACAGTGTCTTTTCCCATTTAATGACAAGATAATCTTCATTGCATATATTTACTCATCAAAACCTTTCAACAAAAAGTATTTGTTACAAATACAGGCATTTATTAACAGATGCAAGCTACACGAAAATTGTTAACATTTATTAGCAAATTTTTTTTTTACATTTAATTGTTTTTAAAAAGTTTGACAACAATTGCAAAATAAATAGAAACAAATGCACAGTTTCATGCATGTTAAAAATAAGTGTATACACATATGTTTCTATTTTGTAAATTTTATACATATCTACTTAATAAATTTTAGATTATAAAAATTATATTTCTAATACTATATAGCATAATAAATATTATATACTATTGTTTACAGTTAAGAGTCATTACATACATTATGCTTATGACACAATATATCATAAAATAGTGTCTCGTCTCGCCTGTGTTGGAGGTGTCAGAGCAAAAATGAAATAAAACAAAACTAGTGGACACTATTGACACATGTCGTTGTAAGGGTGTTGTTTTGAATACGTGTAAGAAAAAGAACGTGCGGTGCCTAAAACTAGCAGTGTTTGTGCTCCATAAACTGGAATTCATTTTTAAAGAATAAAGCATAAAAGAATTCATTTTGAAAGAATTGGGGTTATAAAAATTGTTTCATATTTGCGAATGATATTTTAAAATTATAGAAGAATTAGTAAGTTTACTGGCCATAGAATTAAATTTCCAACTCCAAACTCAACCAAATGCAAGAGATATTATAGCTACATCACTGTGTTGCCCACAACCTCCATTTGGATGATTTCCAAACAGGAACAACTTCGCTTGTTTTTCCCGAGTCGTTGGAAGAGATAAAGTAGGCTCTTCAAAGTGGGTTGTGAATATTTACATAGTGATGTTTTTATTTGATTATTTCTCTTGATGAAAGAGACAAAATTTTCCAAGAATATGGATCTTCTATTCAATTAAGTTATATGATACAAAAAGGTTAGTATGCTTTAGCCTTAGAGGGAATGTTAGATGATAAAAAAATCTAATAATATCTAAATATCTTTTTAAAGTAACAAAGATTATCTTAGTGTTGGTTTCCGTATGTTTTATTAGTTATTGTGATGCTTTGTTTCCGTACTTTATTAGGATATGGAGTCTTATATATTACTATAAATAAGAGCTAGTATTTAGTTTTTTTCATCAAATCACCTATTATGTTAAACCATAATCATAACATGAAGTTTTCATTCTTTTTCCCTTTACTTAATATTTGAAACCCTACTTTATTACTTCAATAATTTGTTTATTTTTCACCAACCTATATTCCATGGTTCTCATTTATTTCGACTTCGCTAAATTTTTAAAATTTGTGGTTTTGATGAGTATATGATTTGTGCTAGTTCATTGGAAGTAACTACTGATAGCATTGAATTGTAATCAAAATCTAGAAAGGAATGTTCTTGGCATTGATGGATTGGGTTTAATTATCACTTTTGCTCTAACTACAAGCGTCAAATATCCATGATGGTTTTTGATGTTACAACGCCATTTGTCATTAGCGAGGAAACAAATGACATAGGTGTGCATAATATATTCGGATTACAGTAAAATTTTATTCCTTTAGTTACATTACGTCTTGGGTTATGTTAGGGTCTATATACTCATGCAAAAACATCCTTCACCTTCTTGTATATTTTCTTTATTTATTATTCCCTCACCAAGTTAGTGTGACCTACCCCATTTCTCTCCTTTAGGTTTGCAAGTAGTAAAGTAGTAGGTTGTGAGATTTGATGATCTTACCAAGTCATTATTCTTATCAACAGTTCATGGCTTGCGGTGGTTTGTGTTATGTTAACACTAGTATATGAGGCTATATGAGATAAGGATAGTTTCTTATTTTAAATGTTTATAAAAATAGAGTTTTGATATGTTCTTTGACATAGTTGCCTTTAGGTAATTAAGAGTTAAGACTGACATAATATATAGATTAAGGATTTCAATTCTGGTTGACGTTTCTAATTTCTAGATATGTGTATTTATGTTGTTGAACAGGTTAAATTGAAATGAACTCTGGGGGAAATTCTACCAAAACATTGGAAGCATAATGATGAAATTATAAAATCAGACCGTGACAAGAAACGGAAAGCAGCGATGTTAAACTAACTAGTGTGTGAAAGTATACCACAAGGTCAGAGATAAAATACCCTTGAAAAATAAAAAATTTAAAGCATATAATGATTTGTTTGTTAACCTGCAGAACAACGGCGGTGGATGATAAAGCCAGGCCATTCCCGATAACTATAGCAGCAGGGCCAGGTAGGCCACAGATATAATGAGCCACCAAGCCAATAACTCCAGCAGTTGCCAAAACCTATATTTGTTGCAGCCATACATACTATGAATCGTCAGGCATTACTATAGTGCAACAAAAAATTTGAGGTGAACAATAATAACAAGGATGGAAGATGGAGGTTCCCAATCACCTGCGCAGAACCTAATCCGAAAACATATTTCTTCATAGAACTAAGCCTTTCTACAGAGAGCTAAAACAACAAAGCAATTCAAATCTTCAGTTTAACTCCTGGTTAGTTGATAATGGTGATGTTCGAAGTTAAGGTAGAACAATAACTTATAGAAAACCCCACCTCCAGGCCAATATTAAATAAAAGGAAAACAACTCCAAATTCAGCTATTGCTTTTGTCGCATGAACATTACGAATGATGGAGAGACCATAAGGCCCAATCAAGATACCAGCAGCCAAGTAGCCAAGAACAGGACTACCTAAACATTGTTGCAAGATAGAGAGCATAGCATCAGCACAATGTAATGTGAATGAAGGACAAGAAATTTTAGTATGCCTGGCTATTATAAGAGATATTTAACACATCCAGATAATGGTTAGAACCTTCTGACGAAAGCACCAATTTACTATTCAAGTGAAGTAAAAAATTTCCCAAAATATAACAGTTTCATAATGCATAATGTCATAACCATAGTTTACAAACTCTGACCAAATCAGAAAGCTAGAGCAGGTAACCCATGAACCAGTCCACTGGTAGGTCTAATAAGGCCTCAGAAACTGTGTTTGGAAACCATTCTGAACCAGAAAACCAGTCAAACCATAAAAACTGGAGATGGTTTAATGAGGACCAAACAAAATGTTGGTGCCACTAAGCCAAATTATGGGCCCGTTTGTTTTAGATTTTTTAAAAAAATGGATTTTCCTTAGTATTTCTAAAAGTGATTCTTTTTTGGAAATTTACTTAAAAATAGTATAAGTTATTTCAAACTCATTTGTCACAAGTTAAAAAGAGATTTTGACATTCACTATCTTAAATATTCATTGTTAGAGATTTTACATAATAAAAATCACATTTTTTTTCAAAAAGACATCTTTCAAAAATGATTTTTATGAAAAGCTATTTGAAATAGCTTTTTATTTTTAGAGATTTTTTAAAATTTTATTATCCAAAAAAAAATATAACAAAATGATGAAATATTTAGAATGACATTTTAGGATAAGCTATTCAAACAAATTTTTTCATTGAAGCTTTCTTTAAAAAATTCTTTCTTAAAAAAATTATAACAAAAAGATTTTACATTATAAAAATCTATTTAAAAAAAAACTATAACAAATGGGTCCTATGTCTAATGTTTAAATATCACATTACATTCTATATATTAAATCCTTCAAATGAAGGAAATTTTAGAATACTATTGTATTTATCTGTAGCTAAACTTGATTATTTATAGTAGAATATTATATCTTATTGATATAAATGTATTGTATAGGTAGCGTACTATTCTTATCAATTGTATATATTTACATATATTGTACTCTTTCAGTGATGCTTCAATCTTACATGTATATGCGTATGTATGTTATAAATATTAATATTTTAGTATATGTTTTATAGAATATATAGGCATGTTAAAACCCTCTTCAACCTTCACCAGAGCTCAAAACCATAAAAAACAAGTCTATTTACCAGTTCAAGGGCCAATCCAATTTTGAAAACATTGATCATAGTCGGTTATCATCAAGAAACAGAACAATGAGTCAAATAGAATGGAGATTATCTATACATAGAAGTTTCATCGAAGCAACCGTGTAGTTTGGTGGCTTATCACATTCTGTCTAAAACATCTAGTCATAGACAAGCAACCTTGAATACTGTAAGAGACTATGTTCAATTCAAGACTCAGAAATCATGGTAATTGAGTTACCTCCAGGGATTTTTTGAAATATTGGCACAAATATAACACTTGCAAGTAATAACCAGAGCATGTCAAAGAGGGAGGCTTCTTCCTCATTCACCTGGGATAAATATTTTATGCTACAGTTAGATGAAATTTATAAAATAAAGCATCAAATTAAGCGAAAAGAATGAAGAAAAGCAAACCTCTTGATGAGGTAACGACGCAATAATCTTCTTAATTTTCTTGGGGATTTTCTGGAGTTTTCTAAAGACAGGCTTTGCATTAGAAGAAAGTTCTTCAGCACTGGTCATAATGACATCTGCCGGTTGAAGGAGCTGAGCATTTTTCTCTGCTCTATTGGCATAGACAGCGGCTCTGAAATAAAAAAGTCCATCATATGTTGAATACTGGATATGTTCATTGTATATAATCTTTGCATATAAATATACATGGCAATGAGGCACAATATAGTCTCCTTTAAATTTATTGAGCAACTCAATTAAAGGTGACATGTATCGTATATCTATGAGATATCCTTTTGTACTTGATATTTTAAATCATATTGTCCATAAATCTTAAAAAAGTCGTCCTAATATTTAGAAAGTTTGAAATAGATAACAATAAAAGAATAAGATATATGAAGATCATACGGACCCTGCTCCCATTAACAATAATCCAAGAACTAGCTTGGGAAACTGCTTTTTTGCAGATAGTATGAGGCCCTGGAAAACCGATGTTGGTGTGGACTCAGCCTCCTCTTCAGGAAAAGAAAAGAACGATGCAGGAAAGAATCGAGATGACTTCTTCAATAATGCTTTGGGAGCCAATGGTGAACTATCTTTAGTAAAATCTTTTTGTGTGTCCTGCTTTTTTGTTTGGACGCCATTCTCATTATCACTTATATAATCCAACTGTGTTGGTTCTTCCAAAATTTGGCCGGTTTTTTCAGGTTGTGTTTCAGGTGGTAACTTGGCAAGCAAAGATGCATCATCACTTGTGGCCAAATCTTTGTCACTACCAACTGTGACATCATCAGAATAACTTTCTACCATGTTCTCCTCAGAAACAAGAACGACGTCTTCTACTTGTATAGTTTCTACAGCGTCAGCATTCAAATTTTGAAAAGACTTATCAGCTCGCTGTAAAGAAATCTCAGCATCGTTCACACGTTGTGTAGCCTCAAGTTCAAACGCAACAGCTTGCTCTGCTAAAAGCATTATGTTTGTAACATCCTCCTCAGCTTTCACTGCATCCAGTTGTGCCTTTTCAGAAATTTCTTGCAATTTGCTAACTTCCTTTTGCAGCTCCTCCTTTTTATTTTGCAAGCGCCTCAACTCTACCTCACAATTTGTCAAATTATCCTGACATTTCTTTATATCTTCTTGCGCAACAAAAAGCGTGCTCTCCTTTTCTGTCAAGTCCTTATCGCCATCACTCTCATTAGAACTTTCATGCACTTCTTTCGCGGCCTCTAAAGACTCTATAGCTACCTGAAGTTTTGCCTCGGCCAATGAAAGAGCCATTGTAGCATTTTGGACAGCATCTTTAGCAATATGTTCTTCATTTGCAACTTTTTGAATGCTGTCAAGGGTAGAATTAACATCATTCAAAGATCGGGCTGCTTCATCATGCAAAAAAATGGCAGTCTCTGATATTTTTTTAACCTTTTCTTCAAACATAGTACTATTTAGTTGTGCTACCTCAAGCTCTTTCAAGGCCTTTTGCAATAGTTCTTTCAATTCATCAACATTATTTTCCTCTACTCCTATTTCCCTCTCAGCCTTCCCTCCTTCTTCTTCCCCTAAAACATCCAATTCAACCCCTACATCCTCACCCAAACCTTCCACATAATCAACATTGCGGCCATTTCCATTAACATAAGCTAAAGAATCATTACCCTGACACTTCAACCAAATCTTTCTAGATCCCATAAGAAGTTTTTCATTCTTACATGACACACTTCTCTTCGTGTTCAAAACTTTAAACTCACCACCAGAATCATTCAAAGCAGAAACACAACTAACTTTGTTCTCCACACTAAAACGCGACCTCAAAACACTTTTACCCAATAAACCACAACCAAAACCTCTCCTTCTAAAGTCAAAACAACCTACTTGACCTACATATTTTTGTCCATAACTAGTCCCCGCGCCTCCGTGTAAAATTCTTGACTGTGGCAAACTACAACCTATATCAATACTCATATTTCTCAACCTTCCACAACTCAACTCTCACACAAACAATTTCACCAACACCAATCAGAAATTCATCAATAACCTAATGCAAACAAAATAACAAAGTCAGATATGTATGAATTCATTCAAAGCAAAATAATCACTAAATTTTGTAATGCGCCAGTGATAACAAATTCACAACTGAAAAACTCAGATACAACATTTTCTAACGAAATTTTTCGTAATTAATCAAAAAAATACTATCAAATCTAACAAAATTTTGAGCATTCATTCGTCAGAGACAAATAATTGAGTGAAGTTAGTGAGAAAACGAAATTGAAACAAATTGAGAGTGAATACGTTGCAAGTGTGTAGGAGTGCATCCAAGAGTGTGAAGATTGATCGAGAAATGTATATAGAGAAATATGAAACGACGTGGTGTTCGAAGTTCGGAGCTCAGTTCAGCGAAATCTAAGAAATGGAACGAGAACGAACCTAAGACGGCAGCAACGACAGAGTAACTCGGCGATGACGGCGGTGGTAGAAGCTGCCGGCGTTGAGACGATACGAACAAGGACAACGGCGCTGGTTAATGTGCTGAGTTAGTTAAGTTGAAAAATTTTTTCTTTGCTCAGAGATTTTAACTTTGCAATAAGCTAGTGACACATTTGTTTTTTGTCAGAAGAATCAAAACTCTGAAACTTTCTTTTATATGCAAAAAATAAATGTAATAATATTAATTGATAATAATATTATCAATAATAATGAGTCAATATTTTTTTTTAAGGTAAACGACCCTTTTTTAATTTTCGAAATACCTGCAAAAACGGCCATTGGGTATATGAGGGGATATTCCTAAGCTCTTTTGTCTTCTCTATGTTTTGATTTTCAAAAGAAAATAGGAAGCATAGTAAAGTGAAAGAAACTAGAGTGCAAAATTAAAAAATTTCTTCATTTTTTATTTAAGATAAGGAAGTAATATAAGGCTGAATAGGATACTCTATCCGTCTTAGACTAAATTAGTTATTTGCTCATTTCATTAAGTGTTTTTGTTAAGTATTACTATTATCATAAATGCAAAGTATATTGAATTGAGAGTGATGAAAGTAGTATCAATTAAAATTATAAATGGAAAAAATTAATTAATATTGCATTAAAAAATGAAATAAGTTAATTATTTTAGTATAATATTGTTTTACAAAAGGCTTACTTATTGTGGGACGGAAGGAAGGAGTATAAAAATAGGACATTAGGACTAGTTGTGAACTAAGTCGATCTTGCTAGTTAGTTAACAACTTTATAACTTTGTATTGAGATTTTGATTACTTAACAAAATAGATCCAATCATTATATTCGTCAATTAGTATTGAAGAACAAAAAGGAATACTAGTTGATAAATTGTCATAATTTTTGTGTGTTTGATACGTATATGCATCTCTATCGACATGAAGTCTTGGTTATCATAAACTGTAACATCAATGTTGCATTTATAAGAGTTCATTGGAGGAAGGCTCCATTGAGAAATGGAAGTAATTTGATCAATTTACTTATCGATTCGAGGTTTAATGGTCTTTTGAAAAATTGGACGGGTATGGACACAAACTTTATTATACATTGACTACTCAACATATTCAGCTCAACTCCATCTTCAGAATGTCTACCTCGGCTTGATCGTTCAGGTCGCACGAGCTCCACCTGCAACATGTCTAGCTCAGCTTGATTATTCAAGTCGCATGAGTTCCACCTTCAGCATGCCTAACTCAGCTTGATCGGCCAGGCCAGCTAAGCTCCACCTTCAACATGTCTAGCCCAGCTTGATAAAAAATAATGTAACTTTCATTTACAACTTTAACGTTGTAACTTACCTAAAACAAAATTAACGTTGTAGCTTTTCTTTGAGAGTAAGAATTTTTTTTTTGTTTCAAGTGCAAGACATGACAATTATTTAATGGCTTAATAGAAGTTTTAGCCCCCTAACTTCTCCAAAGTTGCGATTTTGGCCCCTTAAAAAAAACTACAAAACTGCCCCCTAAGTTTTGCACTTGTGGCAGTTTTGGCCCCCAAGGCCAATTTTGACTCGGTCTACGCTGACGTGGCACCCTATGGGAGGTGCCACGTGTTATTTTTTTTTGGCCTTGGGGGCCAAAACTGCTACAGTTGCAAAACTTATGGGGCGGTTTTGTAGTTTTTTTGCTTAGGGTGCCAAAATCGCAACTTCACGAAAGTTAGGGGGCTAAAACTACTATTAAGCCTTTTTTAAACAAAAAACAATAGTGTTAGTTATGTGAACATAACTCAGTTGATAAAGACATTGCAATATGCATAAATCGTGGTTCGAACCTTAAATTTTTCATTTATTCATCTTAATTGGGTGAAATCATGACCATTAAACTACCTGAAAAAAAACAATTGAGTATTAATTATGATGTTATTACATCATCACTTTGTTAGCAAGCACTAGTTGAACTCATTCATCTTGATATTTTTTTTTGGATACACTCACTCATCTTGTTTGATTTGTCTCAACTTTGAATAAAATAAGTGTTGAAGAATGGATTAGAATATATAAGGATAAAATTGTAATTAAAAAAGACCAATTTATGTAAATTGTAATTAACTTCATGATTTTAAATTTCGTTTCTCTGTAACTTTTTGTTTTTGGTTTTGGTTCCTGTAATATAGTTAGGGATCTCCTGGAAGGCCGCCTAAATTTCAAATTTTGTTATTTAGGTGTTTTTAATTTCGTCCCTCTATACCTTTTCGTTTTTGGTTTTGGTCCCTGTAATATAGTCAGGGATCATCTTTCAGTCCACATAAGCGTGTTTGGCCAAGTCAGCACCCACCACGTCACTCGCCGTTAGCCAGCATGGCGTTTTTGTAACAAAGTTTGACGCGAGGGGCGAAAAGCAAAAAGTTATTAACTTACAGGGGTTGTTTTAAAACAAAAAAAGATACAAGGACGAAAACCAAAAACACGCTAAATTACAAGGACGATTTACATATTTAAGCCATTAAAAAATTATAAAGTTTAATTAGTAAGTGATTCCATTCCATACCCTTCAAATAGGAGAGGGAACACAATGAGAAAAAACAATGGAATGAGACTGAATGGATGCCATTAAATTCCATTCATCATTTTAAAAAAATACCCGAACAATGAAATACTATGTCACACCATTTCATACCATCCTATTGCATTCCATTTCATAAATTCAAATATAGGCCAAGATCATCAAAAAGATTTTGACACATCATCATCCAAAATTGAGACATCAAGCATATAAGTCACATCTTTTATAAAACTAATCACTCAGACCTAAACCAAACATGAACCATCACCATAAGCCACTCTCAAAGAAGTTTATGCAAAATGATATGTTCTCAACAGTGAACATTAGTTTTGTGCACGTAACAACGAAAAAAAGGAAGTAGGAACAAAACCATGCAGTGGTTACAACAACAACCACCAAGCCTTATCCCACTAAGTGGGGTCGGCTACATGGATCAAATAACGTCATAGTGTTCTATCCATGCAGTGGTTACAGCCAACAAAATAATACTTGTTTCCTCTCATTTGTCCATAATTAGTATTAGTATTAGTATATCACAATACAACATTGATAAGTTGTAGAAGACAAATCATGCAAAAGAAACCAAGAATGATTTTGTCCAAAAATAAAAAAACAAGAATCATAGTTCAAATGGTGCCAAGAACAGCTTATACAAAAAATTATATCCAAATTTGGGGAGTATGTGATTGGACGTGCTAGTATCTCTTATCAAGTATTCTATATTGATTGCTAACAATGTAATATGTATATAAGTTTCATGCTGTATATTTCCTGGAACTTGAGTGCAGCATTGTCTAGTTACTAACAGTTGAAAGATGTGACTGGAAGTAAATATATGGGTTCGAAAAGAGTCAAGGTGTCTGCCCTTTCAATACCCAGGTGGATAAAATGGTATCACAGAAAGCAGAAACTTAGACAACCTTTGCCTCATAAATTTGACGATGTCCTTAATGTCATTATCTCGAGCTGCTATATGGCTGTCCTTTTTAAGAGGTTTGTCGTCTTCTACTGCAACTTTGATGAGTCATTATGAAGCGGTATTATGAGGTAACAGCAGCCACTGGTGAGTTCAGTATGAGCAAGGTACATTAAGACACATTCTTAACAGTTAGATACAACCAGGCATCATTAATCCTCTGCTTGTTTAGCAATTTAATCTCTAATCCACATCAAGCAACTCAACGTGTACCATGTGGCGACAGATAGAAGTCACTTGTGAGAAATCGAAGACGATTAGGCCATCAAGAGTCAGGTGTAAATCTCAAGACCATTTGTTTTTTCCCTTCTATTCATCCTGGTGTCCCACAAAAGAAATCAATTTATAAAGTAATAAATGATTCCTCTACATGACTCTCAATAATTTAGTTTTCTCTTGAACTTCAACAAAATGTGTATCTTGAGAACTGTCTGAACCGTTTATTTCTATGGAACTGGTAGCTGATGGTTTATGTACATTACTCTCCTCCATCAGTCTTCTCATTTTAATAACATCTTCCCACCTATTGGACCCTGCATAAGTATTAGAGGACAATATATAGTTGCCACTATTAGAAGGATCCATCTCTAGAAGCTTCTTTGTGGCAATCTCAGCCAAGGGTAGATTTCCATGAACCTGAGAAGCACTCAGCAATATCCTCCATACAACAACATCGGGATCCACGGGCATCCTCTTTATGAACTCATAAGCCCTTTCTAAATTGCCAGAGCGACTCAAAAGATCCACAACACAACCATAATGTTTCATTTCTGGTGTTAGTCCATAAACTCTTTCCATACTTTCGAAATATTCCAACCCCTTATCAACCACACCAGCATGAGCACATGCCAGCAAAACTCCAACAAAGGTTCCATGAGTAGGCCTAACACCTTCTCGCAACATCTGTGAAAATAAATTAAGTGCGGAATCTGCAGAACCATTAACAGCAAGGCCTGCAATAACCGATGTCCATGATACAGAGTCCCTCTTCCCCATCTCTTCAAACACCGACAATCCTTTCTCAACCGCACCACACTTGCAGTACATATCAATCAAAGCATTTCCAACATAAATATCCGTTTTCACGTCATATTTCCTGATATACTCATGAATCGCCTCTCCAACATCAAGTGAGCCGATATGTGCACACGCAGAGAGCACACTTGCAACAGTTATTTCATCTGGCTTCACCTCAGCAACCATCATTTCTTTGAAAAGGCTCACTGCCTTTGCAAATTGACCAGCGTAAGAGTAACTGGTGATCATAGAAGTCCACGAGATCACATCCCTGTGCGGCATACCATCAAACAATTTCCTTGCAGCAACCAAGTTTCCTGCTTTCCCATAACCCATGATCATAGCATTCCAAGAAACCATATTTCTATCACACATTTGATCAAACACTCGTCGAGCCAAATTAACCATACCGCGCCGCCCATACATATCAATCAATGTATTTCCCAAGTAAACATCAACCTCCACCTTATTTTCCTCAATATACTCAACCATAGCATCAGCAATACCCCATTCACCCAAAACCGAACACGCCAAAACAACTTTCACCATCGTCACAACATCACCCTTCACATCAGCCATCCTCATTTCTTCAAAAACATCCAAAACCTCCCTATACCTCCTAAACCGACCATACCCACAAATCAAAGAATTCCACGAAACCAAATCCCTTTCAGACATTTCATCAAACACCTTACGCGCAAAACCCAGTTCACCAAATCCTGCATACCCATGAATCAACGCATTGGAAACAAACAAATCCGAGTCAAACCCAAGTTTCAAAACACGAGCATGAACCATTGTAGTGCATGAAACATTGGGAATGCGTGCACATGCTTTGAGGAGAAAAGGGTAAGTAAGATTGTTACCAAATAAGCCATGGCTATACATGAGATTGTAGTTGCGAATGGCTTCAATGGGTTGGTCGGTTTGGGACCAACCACGGATCATGAGGTTCCAATGGGATAAGGTGGGTCTGGGAATTTGGCGGAAGAGTTCATTGGCTTTGAGAATGTTTGTGGGTGAAAGTGCGTAGGATTTGAGAAGGTTGAAAATGGAGATAGGGTCTGTAGGAAGTAACTCTCTGATCATGTTTGAGACAGAGCAAGATACTAACCTTCAGTTGTGAAATTGAAGAACTTAAAATCAATTATGATGACATATCTGAAACAATTTCTCAAATTGGACATACCTTGTAACAAATAAAATAAAAAAGGATAATTGTTCAAATAATATATGTGAGGTAATATAGTTCTTATAATAATAAAAAAAAATATTAATGTTCTAAAACACAATTTTTTATTCATGTTTTGGTCGAGCTCTTGACTAATAGAATGTCCAGGGAATGAAACTAGTTACAATGAAATCTCTTTAGGATCACTTTCAGAAGATGAAATCTCTTTGGAATCACTTTCGTCATCTTCGTCCTCACTGGCAGCTTCACCTTCTAGGAGGCTAGACTCACCATCAGAGATGACATGTGCATCTTCTATAATATTTGAATTCTGCTTTTGTTGGTCTATGGCGCTCGTTATACGTTGGACAGCCTCCTCAACATTCTTAACATTGACTAGTGTATTTGCAATGTCTGACTGTAACAAGAGTTCAAGAAAATAAACAATGTCAGAATGGAGAGAAAAAAAGGTCAACGTGCTAAATAGTAAATAGGCCAATATGACTAGTGACCACTATCTCTGTTGTCAAAGCGGAAATGCAGCGTGGCGCGGCCACTCCAAAAATTGGTGCGGCGCGGGAGCGGGTGCTATTTTGTGACGCGGACACTAATATATTTAATACTAAAAGACCATATTGTTCAAAAAGAAATACTAAAATACCTTAAACATTACTTAAAATTCATGAAGTATTCATAATTCATGAAGTTAACGTTTCAAAAATTACAAAACTACCCTTAAAATGGTTTAAAGTAATGGGCAAGCCCGTCTTTCTACGTGGTGTGTGTAGAGGCCACTTTGACTCTGTCGCGGCTAGGAGCGGTGGGCTGATTTTTTCCGCTATAGCGGGTGGCGTGGCCGCTATTGACAACATAGACCACTATCGTATAAATAAATTGATGTCAAATTGCTGCAGGAGTATCATATTTAAATGAATACTAAAAAATTTAGTATCAGTTGTAAATAGAAGTGTTAGAATAGTTGTGATGCTTATACTCAACGAGTGGATGTAATTAAAATCGTAATCTTGTTCGTGGGATTGCACAATTTCACAATTCAAGGCCCCCACTGTGTGCTGCGTAACTGTGTTATACATGTGATCGAAGAAGGCGGAAAGCCACAAACATTGGCTTGTTTTGATATCCGGGTCAGTATTTCACAAAATTGTTCCCTCCCGATCCTAGGTAGAATCTCAATTTTCACCGCATTGCATATAATTTATGTACTTTAGTGTCTTAAATCTCATTGTTGTTTTTCCTGCATGGCAACTGTTCTAGTTCCTGTATCCTCCTAAGGGACTTGCTCTCCATAGTTTGTTAAACCTTTCTGCTTAGAGAATTGTATCAAGTATCTAGTTTACCTTCCAAAAGCTTTCTAGCAGTATAAATCTTTGCCACAACAATACAAACTGCAAACATCTAAACATTACAATCCCTAAAAAAAAATTCTTCGTTTTCTTGCATTGTACTTTCTCAAATTCAAACAAAAGGTAACTTAATAAGGCAAGTAATTAGCGCAAATACCCAGTTTGAATTCTCATCCTCTTCAGATACATCTCCTCCGGCCAAAAAAATTTGTTGCACCTGAAAATTATTTAGGACAAAAAAAATGTTAGAAGCTGTTCAGGGATTGCAAGTAAACAATGACAAACTAATGACAAATACCTCTTCCAAATAGCTATCTACGGCATCATCAGCAATGGACGCATTAACAATAAACTTAAACAGTTCTACTTTTGTCATGACACCTACACCACGTTTCTTAAAGAAATCCTGCAAGTAAAACAAGTACTTAATCACTCTTTGGTCCTTATTAAACCCGCAACACATGAAGAAGAAGACAAGAGGCGTGTAATTTACAGCTAGTTCCTAGGAGAACTTACGGATACATGTTTACAGTCTTCAAGCAGTAAACAATGAGCGCAAGGATGGTCAAGGTCAACCGCTTGAGAAACATCAATAATATACAAGTGACCCTGGTAAGTAAAGAATACATAAGTAAACAATTTACAGAGAGACATTTAGTCACTAAAATATACACACCCAAAGAAGTATTCACCTTATAATAAAGTATATTATATTCACCGAGGTCACCATGCACCAGTCTGCACTTCTGATATAATCTCCGCATTGCAACAATCATCTGAAATACATGCTCATAATGTCATAGCAGAATAAACCTTAGAACCTTTATAATTTATAAATGTATAAGAAATGTGTGAGAAGTGCTTAATAAAGAATTCTTAAATGATAGCGGTTTAGAAGACACTGTAGACTTCTATATAGCTTTAATCACACATGTGAGCTTTTAGGGGTGTTGTCAATCGTGGGCAGCATAACATAGCAGTTTATTCAAATTCCGCTACGCTACAGTGTTACAACGCAACTATATCCGCTGTAAAACAACACACTGTATTAAATAGGCATCGCGGATCAGTATAAATTTATTGAAATTCCGCTTCGCGGTAGCCCTCAAGGACCTCTATAGCCGCTATTTGACAACTTTAGCTTTTAGTAACCATTCTAGATAAAAGGCTTCAGAAGTTAAAACAGGAACCATATATTAAAGCATCCCAACAACATACTGTCCAAGAAACCTAATTTCTAACTTCTAAACCGTTGTAAATTTACTATTCTATTGTATGAAACACCTCAACATGGCCTTCCTGTACTTCCAAACCATGCTAAATTTACTATACTATTGTACGGCACACCTCAACATAGCCTTCCTGTAACTTGTCTAAAGATAAATTTGCGTCTTTGAGACGTGGAGCGGCCCAACCATCCTTTTCTGCATGAATCAAAACCAGAGAACTTATGTTAAACACCTACTTGAATTCTTCTGTCTAAACTGCAGTATGTATTACCAGAATAAGATGATATGCTACAGCAAGAAATTGGAAATTTATAGTACTAATAGTAATAATTCATTTGGTCAATATTGAACCATGCATCCTTTACTTAACTTTCCATCTATTTTTTTAATCAAATGAAGACATATATCACTGGCATTCAATATAACAAACACAGTTGAGAGCAATTGATTACAATTGGACAATCAGATTGTATCAAAATGCAAGATAAAAGCAGTACCAATAAAATCCATAACCGCTATATGTAGCTTTTGATGACGTGGAACAGGGCACCTAATTCCTTTTGCATTTAGCCTGCACTCCAATCTAGAACAGCTTAGGCAAAAAAGTAATAGAACTCTTTGTATATTGGAAAAATATGAATGAACAAACTAAGTAATCGGGAGCGTACATATTGGACCCCATTTAACGACAGAAAAATATAATACAGTTGGAAAAAAAAAATAGTTGATGACTTATGTGATTTCCTCCTTTCTTCAACTCTTCTTTTCATATTATTTTGATTGATAGTGTAATTTATTTAGTATATCACATTTTACAACAGTATTATTTTAACATTTTTTTTGTCAAGTACATATCCAAACAGAAGAGAGAGAAAAAATAGCAAATGCAAACCTATAAAGATTCTTCAGCTCCTTTTCTGCCCATGTTTTTCCCATTTCTCTGGGATTACGACTAGAGTAGGCACGTTCAAACCGGGTATCTCCTTCCACATATTTATTTCTATCCCTGATATCAATCAGATCATAAAAGTGAGTTCATAAAATAAAAGATAATAGTAGCCTGTGTAATTTTTTGTTACTATTTCAGTGTTCAAGATAGTATGTTACGACAGAAGTTGGAACAATCTCATACTAGTCATGGTATACTTACTTAAATCCCAGAACAGATGTTTTGTGTATTTTAATTGCATATTCTTTACCATCGGAATCGGTAGCATGATAAACATTTGCCTGTTAGAAAGTAAACCTGTTAGAAAGTAAAAAGAGAGTAAAAATCAGAAATATGATAATAAATGAATAGAATCAATTATCCACATGCATCAAGTCACTGTTATAAAACCATAATCACAAGAAAACCGAAACATTATTCACAAAATCACGAAACATTATTCACAAAACCGAAACATTATTCACAAGTATAGTAACAAATAGACTCAATTATTCACATTAAGTTCCCATCATAAAACCTTAATCACAAAATCACGAAAAAAAGAAAAATAAAATCCGAAACATGTAAATAAAAGCTTCTGGTGTATGACATACTTGTCTAGTTAAAATGCATCCATTGGAATCTTGAAACCAACGTTTGTTCATCATCTTGTATATTTCCATGCGCGTTCTGGGATCAATTGCCTAGGGGAATTTTAGCGTTAGTTGCACAAGAATTATTGAGAATGAATTAAGGCAAACAAGGAAACCTTAAGTAAAAAATAGAAAATTTCTATTGACAAGTGCAGCTTTTGAAAGTACTAATTAATATTGATTTCTTAACCAATGCCCTAGTGCAAGACGTAAGCAAAATTTAGGTACTAAATGCTCTGAAATAATTATTGTTTACATTCTCAACAGTGGCTCGATCAGCTTTGTGAGTAGTTTTAGTTTTACCAATGGCCATCTCTTTCACACATCCACGAATTTCTGTTGTAACACTGTTAGACATGGCAATATTCATTCTTCCTTCCAAATCCTGCAACAAGAACTGACTTAGCTTAAAACTAGAACCGGAAAACACATTGCACAGAACACAAAATCAAACAAATCATCTCACAACTGAAAAACCAAACCAATATATTCAAAGAAACATTTGCGAATCTATAAAATATATGTCACAGTCGAAGACCACATACACACGAAAACAGCTACAACATATGAAACTCGCACACAAATGTGATGTCTACAAATGAAATTAAGCATACAAATATGCATGGTATTGGTAATGTCGTTAGAGAGAGAGGGTTATGAAGAATGGAACCTCTAATGTGGAAGCATCATCGAATTCGGAACCTGAGGAAAACGAGTCATGATCATCGCTTTCTAATTCATCATCTTCATAACTGTTTTTGTTAAGGATGCAACAGTCATGCAGACAAGTCAAGACATTTAGTTTAATTACTATCAAGTCAATGCCAATATCATATCTCTCACCATAACTTGTAATTAATAGAATGGTTCTCATGTTTGGTCTGGTACTGGTTTTGACTTTGTTCTACCAATTATTATCCATAATGGTATTTGTCTCAAGTCATTATTCCTTGTAAACAATCACTGTATAAATGTATCAGTAGCAATATGAATAAAATATCGATTCATTCATTCTCTCATAGTTTTGTTGTTCAACCTCAATGGCCATTGCTTCATGTTCATCATCATCAATTTTCTGTTCGACCTCCATGACCATTGTTATGGTCGGGATGAAAGCCGAAAGAAACAAAGAGGCAGAAAAGAGTGATGATGCAAAAACCCTAATTTGCTTTAGTTTTAGTGTGCACAATTTAGTAATAATTCGGAAACGTGGGCGTCAAGCTAGACTGCTGATAACCAAAACCCTAGAAGTTTTTACCTTTCTTTAAAAAAAAAAAAATCAACATTAGCCCCTCCTCCAATTATGGGCATGTTTGGATTGACTTAATTTTGAGCTTATATAAATAAATAAGTTTTTAGCTTGTTAAGATAGTTCATGAAAAAACAACTTAAGAAGATATAATTTTCGTCAATGACAACTTATGAATTCACATAACTTATTTATTTGCTTAATCTATTTTTATAAGCTCAAAAATAAGTCAATCCAAACAAGTCTTATATACACAATTATGCCTTTTCAATACTCCCTCTAATCTTTATTATTAAAAACAATTGACTTTTTAGATTCATCGAATAATTTATGTATTTGATTGCGCTGATAATCTAGGTAATCTTAGTCATAATGGACTCTTTGATTTTTAAAAATTGTCTAATCCTCCCTTCTTTTTCCAACTTCTAATGGCTAATGATTGTAGAGAGAACTTTTTCTCTCGTTTTGTTTCTTAGCCTTCATTGTTATTTTTCCCTTCATTTAAAAAAAAAAAGGATTAGTTTACATTGATTTAATGGTTGGGTTATATTCGATTCATAACTTGAATTAGGATTACTTTAGATATAATTTGTTAAAATTGATATAAAATTTAAATTATATTTTATTTAAAATTCAAATTAGAACCGGTTTGGCTTTAATTTGTTAAATTTAATTATTAACGAAGAAATTTGATCATGTAGATCTTGACACCTCATATTCATTCAAAACTTAAATATTTAGGTGGAGATGTGATCTCTCAATTTTATGGTTATCTTGAATCATTAGTCTATTGTTGCTTTGTTTTTTTATATGCTAGCTGAATTAGTAGAAAATCAAAGACACATAAATCTGTGGACAATATTAAATTATCTCACTTTACTATACAAGTTACTATTACATGGTAGTGGAATGACTCCACGAGAATAACCTCCAAAAAAATGAAATAATATAATTAATTAATATATTGTATATATTGAACAACTCTTTTTCTGAATACATAAATTAAACTCGCAAATTAGCTTATAATTAAAACTAATTTGTTAAAAAATGTTAGGTACTGAAATTCAATCAAAAGGGGGTGGAAGAAGCAATTCATGTTTCTGGTGTTTCAGTCTTTTCTTCTGCATGTTCCTCAGTTTCTTCTGGTTTTGATGGTTCCTCCTCATCAGCTGGTTCAGGTGGTGGAGTGGAATTCTTTTTGTTTGCAGCAGCTTGAAGTACATGATTGTAGTTTCCTTTCTCCATGAAAAGCTGTTGAAAATGATGCTTGCAATAGAGGACACCATCTAGGGCAGCATAGGAAGAATGTGTAAGGTGGCAACCTCCATGAGCACACCTAAAGCAAGTCTTGTGGTAACATTCCCCTTCCAATGACATCTATTTCACAAAGCAATTATAGAATTTCTTTATGAATGTCTTGCAAATTACGTGCATATGCATAACAAATCATGAATACGTTCAAAAGTTAACAATTGATTTCCTTATGAATGGTTGAGATTACTTACTTTGCCTTCTAAAGTAAGTTTCTACTTTAGAGGAGTCAATTATAGAATTTAAATCTTAAATCATCTTACAATAAAATTGAGTTTGGTGATATTACAAACCTTTTCCAAAGGATAGACAGTTTTTGTGCAAACTGCACATTTGTCTAGAGTTCCACTGAACATAGAGGAGAGTCTACTTGGTGTCCTGTTCTGTAAAGGAAGAACATTATAACGTATATGTTAGAAAGAGTATAGAAGAATACTTAAGGACGTTGAAAATCATGATTTTTAACTGTGGCCGCGATATACAGTATTTTAAGGCTTCCACAACAATACCACATATGCAATTTTGGCTGCATCAACTGCATTTTCCAATAATATAAAAATTTGCGGTTTAATCGCGACTGCAATTTAAAACCATGTTAAAATAGTAGCACTTATGCTTAGGTTGGATAGTGAACATACCATCAACTCATTTATCTTCTCAGAAGACTTTGCTGCCAGAATTAAGCCATGAAAATAGCATTATATCATGTTAGCCAAATTAATACAAAGTGACAAGTGCATGTTAATTTGTGCTTAACAAGATTGTGACTGAATAAAAGTAGAAAACGAAGAATCGTTAACAATTAACAAAAGATGTTTTACATCTTAAATCTTATAATTACCTTGAAAGTTCTTGCTGAAATTTCCAGATTCCTTGAAAAGTTGTTCAAAATGGGGCTTGCAATAGAGGACACCATCCATTGAGGAGTAAGTACTCATCTGACCAACATATATGAAACCCAACTTAGACACAAGTTTAAACTATACTTTTTTTCTTCTTTGAATCAAATCATATCATTCATTACAAAAATTAAATTATGGCACTAGGACTCATAATGATTCAAATATGAGTCACGTATGAAATTCAATTATATGCTAGATGCCAATACCTATATTCATAACCCTATGCGCAAATCGAACCTTAAAAATGCAGTAAAGTTAAAACTCTTGAGAGAAAACTTTGTTGCCCATACTGTGGTCCTACCCGACATAATCAAATAGTCATAACCATATTTCACTCTATGTCAAATGCGCATGTAATTCGCTAAATAATTGCATGTTTCGACAAGATAGGAAAGAGAAACCATTGATGCCAAGTTCAATCATAATGACTCAAGAATCAGAAAATATAAAATTATAAAGAAGCACGTCATTGAAGCATACCGTCAGATTTCCCTTGCAGTGAGTGCATTTTAAGCAACTTTTATGGTAAGGTATACCTTCAAGAGTTAGCAAATCAACCACATAAACAGTCTTATCACAAGCCTTGCATTTATCAAGAGTTCCTGTGAATGACATTTTGTTGTTTCTTAAATTATTTACTCAAAAATGACAAAAACAAGGGTCAAAAAACTTCTTTCTTGCTTGTTTTTTTTTCCTTCCCTTTAACACTTGATCTGAGGATAAGAGAAAATGAGACTCATTACTTGCATCTCATGATGATAAATATGGGATTGGATAAAGGTCTTTGATATTTCTAAGCAAAGTAATTTACATCAGATTATAGCGGATTTGATTGCTGTGGTAAATTATTGACAAGTGATCAGAGACCTCACAAAATTAAGGAAATGATGTAAAAATAATATGTTGTTATTTGTGGATACAATTTAGTTATTTAGAGTGAAAACAGGTTGATCTCTGACCTTTTCAACAGTTGGAAATAATTGTGTATATAACAAAAATAACTCCAACTTTTTATTTTGCTATTCATTTATGGCTCCTAAATTTGTCAAATAATGCATGTCTTAGAATTTCATAATTAACCTGCCATAATACCATACAATATCAAGAAATGAATATACACACATATGTATATATTACATTTTTATTTTTAAAGTTTAACAGAATATATTATATCTTTTATGCTATACAATAATTATCAAGTTCTTTACATGTTCATTTTCACACTCTTTTTTAACTTGGTTTTGTGCCCGTACGCGGGTTCTCTGGGTTGCATCGGTGATTAGTGAATTTTTGTTAGGATAGATTAGAGTTATCCACTTTAGCCTGTTTTATAACGTTGTATTCTCGTTTGAGTTTCCTGGGTCAGGTATCATGTCCCCCAGTCTTTGTATTTCTTTCTTTCTATTTAATATATTTTCTATTTTGCCTAAAAAAAAAGTGTGGTAAAAAATAATAACAGAATATTATCAGTAATAATAATAATAATAACATTAGTAATACTTTTTTTTGAAAGGAACAACAATATTAATAACAACAACATAATGAAATAAAAAAGTTAATTGTTGGTCTCTATAAATATCTCAAATTTCCTCCTCAAAAAAATCTTAAATTTTGTTTTTCATCCCTTTAAAAAAATTTCAACAAATTTTGGCTCCCTAAATACTTTCTGTCACGACTTTTTGTCCATATTTTTAAGTCAACTAACTTAAAAATTCATATTTAATTTATTTCTTGTTAAAAAAATTAAATTTTTTCAAACGAGATTTCTATAATGTAATAGACATGATGAGAAATAAATTGATATAATTGGGTTAGTTTCTTACTTTGCACTAATTAGGTAATTTTTTTTTTATCAATTACTAATAGGCAAATTCTATGGTGCACCTAAAAGTTTGGGTGTACTGGTACATCAAATTGTTAAATTAATAATTAAATGAGTTTTTTTTTGAAGGAAAAGAATTATTTTTTATCATTGACAATTATAATAATTAAATCTTATTTACCAAAAACGTTCATGAAATAAAATTTAATTTTTTTGAATTTTTAGTACTCATAACAAAGAATATTGATTATTTTTTATGAGAAAATGTAAAAATTTAATATAATTCTTATAAACAATGAAATGATGTTTTTCTTATAAATATTGACAAATAACTACTTATTTCATAAAAATGATCGTTATTTTATAAATTTATGAATCAGGTGTATCGGTGCATCTAAATGTGTGAGTGTACCATAGAAGTTCCCTTACTAATACCTTGGTTTATTAAAAATTTGCTCAATCAACCCACTTGGGTTGACCTGGTGGTATTGGCTTGGGACCTGGAAGTGTGCTCTTCCTCGAGATCTCAAGTTCGATTCTCCCGAAGGCCAATTTAGGTGGGCTAATTTAACTTTTTTTTTTAAAATTGCTCAATCACTTTTCAAGAAGGCTACAGTGACATAACTCTATATTATTGGCTCCAAATCTATGATGTATTAATGCTTTGAAATATCAAAATATTGATGGTCAGAGTTTGAACTCTGAATTTTTTTATTTCTTCATACTTATAGTGTGTGTATGGGTTTAATCACTGAATTACTTGATAAAAAAAGACACATCCAAACATTTCCTGATACATCTTTGTTACATCATAATAACTGGTAACTACAGACACATAATTATAGGTTTTTTGTGACACAATCATAATAGTAAGAATATATTTTGATATATGTGGGTGAAAGATATGAAACTAACAATGTGTTTGGAATCACGGTCATTGCAAAACTATAACTAGACTAGAAGCTCCATATTAGCATGTGGTAATTAAAAAATGTTGCAAACTTGAAAACAAACAAAAGTTATAACTACTTGTATGATTTTTCTAAGCAACCTACTTGTTATGATCAAGAATAACATTTATGTGAATAGTGATAATCATAAATTGGCTAAGGATAAATTTATGTATTAATAATTAGGCATGTCAATCTCTCTTAACAAACTTTTTAGCTATCTTGATCGTACATGCATCCTACCATGTATTCAGACTTCTTGGCTCCAAAGTCATGTTAAATGTAAGATGTTTGAATTAAACTTCTTTTTTATAGATGTTTAAATTACACTCTCATTTTTTTTTATGTAAAAATATAATATACATTCGCCTTCCTTAAGAAGTTAAAGCCTAGAGTAAATTATACTCACATCATGTATGAGATGTTTGAATTACAACTCACTTCCTTAATAATTAAATATGTACTACACTTTAGTCCATTTTAACATAAATAAATATTTTTATGATGTATCGACTAACATTGAGCCACAATTTTTTTTAATTTTAAAAAGATTCATTTATTTATAATTTCAATATCAATGATAGTTAAATTTAAATATTTTATTATTAATTTTATAATTTAAAATATCAAATTTACTTTTAAATAGGCATATTTTATCGGCTTTAGTTATTTTTCACATATTTTTGTTTTTTCATATTTTAATAGGGTTTAAAAATATATATTAATGGTATAGTGAGTAAAAAATAGAGAAAAAAATGCAGTTAAATTTGTATTATACTAAAATGAACCAGTAATATTATTTTTCAAGGCATTTTGTGCATTAGATTTTTGTCGATAGATTATTAGAAATAAATAAAAAAATTATTAAAGGAAAAAAGTGTAGATTTTGATATAAGAGAGGAGGTGAGTGTAATTTATATTGTTCTTTACACACGTTGATACACTATCATGTATTAAATATGAGCTAAATTGACGAAGGATATTTTAAAAAATTGAAAGTAGAGCCTCTTTCTAAGAAAAAAATTGACACCATAATCACATATATCCTCCGTCTCAAAATATAAGAAAAAAAAAACTAATTCACACTTATTAAGAAAACTAAAATATTCTCCTTGAACTAAATATGTGGAAAGATGTTAAAATAATTATTATTGATGATTGGTTATGGAGAAAATAGATGGGAGAACAAATTGAATGTTATTCGTATTTAATTTCACTTTGAAAAGATAATTTTTTTTTTAAACAACATAATTAAATAGGATAAAGTTGGTCCTGTTTACTTATAATTTAGGACAAAAAAATTGAGTTTTTTCCTTAAAATTTAGGACGGAAGGAGTATCATTGAACACACGGAAATAAAAGGGATGAACTCCACATTGATCATTGGAGTTGTTGCATTGAGTATGTTTCACATGCCTTCTTAATTTTAGCCTTGTTAAAATGCTATGAGGACACTTTTCAATTATTTCAAATTAAAAATTATTCTTTAAAACAATCAAGTATCTCAATTTTCAATGCATATATAAAGTCAACTATATTTAACTACCTCAATAAGTTGAAAGTGTGAGTTAATGTTTCTAACTAAGTATCAACAATACAATCAAGAAAAAAAATACAATGTAATAAAGTGATTAGTGAAAATTAAAAAAAAAAAAGTGGTAACCACATCGACTAATCAACAAAAAGTTGATAACAAAAGTGGTAGTGATCGAAGTGCACAACTCTTAGAATTCTTTGATCGACTTCTGAATCACCTTGAACTTCCTTCGACGTCTTCATGAAACTCACTTTAATAGAATCAAGATTTCAGGTCTTTGTTGATCATCAAATGTCAAAATTGACTAACAAAACTTAACCACCATAGTCCTTCAAAAAGAAAAAACTTAACCACCATAGAGTAAAAGCAAAAAAAAAAATGAAAAATGCTTAGCTACAAAAAGGGTAGAAGAAAAAAAAAAAAATTAAAAATGTGTTAACATAGGGTAGAAGCACATAGGGAATGAAATAACCTTAACAACCATAGAGAGCATTTTGAGAATTCATCATCAAGCTATTTCTGTGATCAACGGTTCAAAACTCTTGCATGACTCATGCTCACAAATTTGGTAATGTAAAAAAAGTGGAACACCCAAAAACATCCTCTTCACAGGGGGTCCACCATATTTCATGCAACTTTTCTAGATAAAAACATATAAAGTCCCAAAACAGCTTCTTTCTCTGTTTTTCTCTGTTTCTAGGTTACGTCTCTCTCTTCCAATTCTTCCAATAACAATGGCAGAGACGCAAGTAAAAGCAGAATCATCATCTGGTTCATCTCCACATCTAGTTGTAGTTGAGGTACCATCAAACAACGTTGTACCGAACAATGCTTCCGAAACGGTAACATAACATTTGTTGAGGAATCTAAAAACTCTTGCGGTTGTAATGCCTGAAAGTGAGTTTAATTTGCATGTTCTTGTTTTGTTACTTTCTTTGTCATCTTGCTTAATTTTGTGCTTTTAAAATGTTGAATAAATTATTTTCCATGTCATCATAAAGTATAGGCTAAAACTCACTTTTCATTAAGTTTGTAAAATTTATAATTTTAACTCCCTTTTAAAAAAAATGGCAAAAGTGACCCTATATTTACCCATTTTGCAAAACCCAAATTTTGACCTAGTCAACCATATTTGTCATGTCAACTGTGTATTTCTTGATTTTTTTTTTATTTCACGCGTATAATTAGC
>Ga0228710_1000407_pt1 | contig 52645 bp, 21 predicted proteins | sample MedpolnodulmetaG_FD_177995 | JGI IMG/M metagenome (GOLD analysis project Ga0228710, IMG submission 177995) | Root nodule microbial communities from Medicago polymorpha collected in Santa Monica, California, United States - pink nodules | ecosystem: Host-associated > Plants > Roots > Nodule... | reverse complement strand
ACTCGGGGTTACTCCACCCGATACACTCCGTAAAATGAATCCAGATAATAATGAATGTTCAACGCTAACCTCTAACATAATGAATGAATATGACTACGTACGTTTATGATATGTTGTTAGACATGTACATGTTTATGCAACTAAGACAAACTATGAAGTTATACCGACGACGATCTTAGGTTTCCCCCGATCGTCCGGTCTAGGATCGTGTCATGCATATGTTATGTTTAGAGCTCGGTGCGTTTAGCGTATCTTGAGTTAGCGGTCCTAGGTTCCCTCGACCGCCATGACACGTATAGGTATATGCCAAGAACTATATAACAAGTTAAAAAGAACCCTACGACGGATCCTAGTATGCACGACCGTCTAGGCATGCAAGCCCACACACGTATAATCAACCGTCAGGTTGTATTGTAGACACGTGGTGACCATAGGTTTCCCCGAGGTCACCTATAGCCTAGGATTAGGTAGAACTCACTGAGACATTATGTCTCATCCCAATCCTTATTTGTTTCAGATCAGCAGGTTGGTTTAGCAGGATTCCGCAAGCTTGTAGCCGGATGGATATTTCAGCAAGTGCTCGTTCGTACTCGCTGCAGGATGTTATAGACTTTAAGGATGTATTTTCTATGCTTTGGACGAGTTTATGTTGTATTGTTGATTGTACGAACGCATGTTACTGTATGAATTATTCATTCGTAGTTTTTATGTTGTAAATTTTAATGTATCCAGTACTAAAGATAATGCACATGCTAAACTTTCTAGATACGTTTAGTATGGGTATTACAATTTCCTATGAATATATAATATTTTATAAAACTATAACCATTGTGAAGCCGTATAATTTTTTTTAAGGAGTTAATTTATATGTCTTTTGTCTATTTATTAATTATACTTTTTTTTAGGTAACCATGATATAGGTTCACAAATTCCACCATTGTTAGAGATGACTAATTTTCATTAATCGGTGAGGCATAAAAGGTGGGTTCTTCCTTTTCAATCGATTTTTTTTCCTCATACGCATGAGCCACGAAATAAACCCATGACCACATGTTTAAAGGGACTCAAAATTCTTACCACTTAGACTAATTCATTATTGATTTTCTTACACTTTTTATTCTTACATTGGACATTCATCTCACCATTTATATTTATTTTTAAGATATTATTTATAATTGTAAATTTAAATAAATTATATACTTATACGTGTATTCGTGCAGACAAACTTATTTAATATCTAACTCGGGCAACGCAAAACTAGTTTGTTATAACTTGAAAGCAACAAACATTTATATTTTTAGTTTTAATCATTATTATTTCAAACTTAGTGCAATAAAAAGAGCAAAAAATGGAACACCGTTTTTGGCTAGTTATTATAATTTTTATTGTTAGTTTATTTTTATTGTTAATTCATTTTTATTTGGCTTTAATTTATATTATTATGTACTAGCGGACCGTCTTTTTGTTTTTTTATTGCACTAACGTGTATAGATTATCAAAGATATTTTATAAAAAAATTGCGTTTAAATTATAAACAATAATTTATATAATTATTTTTAGGACAAAACTTAGGTACAATTCCTTAGGTGCTTTTCGTATGGTTCTTAACTAAAAATACAATTTTTTTGGAGATAACAAACTTTGAGAGAATTATGGATTTAAGAAAATCATGGTGAATTTAGTTAAGAAGCATACGAAAAGCACCTAAGGAATTGTACTTAAGTTTTTTCCTTTTTTTTTATATAGATTAAAATCACAAGTATACATATATGTGACTTTTAAATGTAACAAACTCTCCCAACCATATTTATCTTTTACAATGTAACAAACTAAACCAAATATATTTATCTTTTACAATAACAACAATAATATAACAACTATAAGAAGAATTCTTTCCCTAAAAAAAAGTATAACAAAAATTCTTATGTAACAAAATCCTTTAGTATAAATAGAGTTTTACATGTAAGTGAGACTCATATAATTTGTCCTCTTTCTTTTCTCTCACATTCTCCACTTCTTTTATTGAAGAATCGAAGTTCTTGGTGAAAGTTTCGTAGTAGTTTTCAAATATGGTACAAGTAAAGGTAAGTACAAAGTGTATAATTTATTGAAGGTTAAATAAATATATGCCAAAAGCTTTTTTTTTTTAGGGAAAATATATGCCAAAAGCTTAACACTTCTATCCCATCGCTAGTGATATCACTACAAGGTTTTTTTACAAAGGTTTGTTAGGGTTTAGATTGAGGATGAGTGAAGCAGTGAAGGGTGGTTGAGGAACAACCTAAAAAACAGTGCCGCTAAACTGGTTTAGATTGAGGATGAGTGAAGTAGAGAAAGGTTGTTCAGGAACAACAAAAACAGTGCCACTAAACAGCTAACAAAATCTCTAAACAGAACCCAGCTGGAGGGAGTGGGAAGAGGAATGGAGGGCTTTGGAGATGAGAAATATAGAGGAAAATAGAAAAATCTTTCACATTTTTTGAAAGAGTATATTTTTAGAGAATGATAAACTAATGTTTATAATTCTTATATTTTTAATATTAAGAATATTATAGCAACATATATTAATATTTATATAAACCCTCCAATACCCTTCGAACCCTCCTCCAATACAATTTTTTAGTTCTCCAAATAAGAAAGGTTTTGTATTATGCTGCAAAACCTTCCCATTCCAATGTCCTCTATTTCCTCCATTTGTTCATTTCCTTTTTCCAAAATTATCCACTCCGTTCCCCTCCAAACTCGCAAACAAGGCCAAAGAGAACTCTAGGCTTAAATAAGGCCGGTCTTAGATTTGTTAAATATATTTTTAATAGAAATTAATTCAAACTAGTTAAAAATATATATATATATATATATATATATATATATGTGTGTATAATACTAACTATTAAGTAAAAATAATAATTTTGATGTCCCTAGGTGGCCTCCCTCCCGCTAATGCTCAGGCCGCCCCATAGGCTTAAAAGTACACTAATCCAAATACATATATATGTTGGTTTAAATTTTGAAATCTATAACTTTTTGTGTTATGATTGCCTTTTACATAGCATTGTTACCTATTTGTATGTATTTATGTTGTATTTATTCTAAATTTTGATTTTTTTTTTTATGTGGTGTAGAAGGTTGCCTGGCGTCGTCCTTTGGAAAATGAAATAGCACTAGATGTCGACGGAAGTTCTTTTCGAAATCTGGGTCGCGCGGGATATGGAGGTGTACTTAGGAATTCCAAAGGCGAATGGCTTACAGGATTTAGTGGGCCTATAGAATTTGCTATAGGGTTTGCTAATAGTTTGGAAGCGGAGCTCGAAGCTATAAAGCATGGATTATTATTTGCTTGGGAAGATGGTTATAAACAAATTAGTTGTAGATCAGATTGCACGCAAGCTTTAACATTGATTCGAGAATATCAGCCAAACAATGATCCACAACCTTTTCTAATGATTCAACAAAATATTCAAGTCATCAAGGAGATTGAAGAGCTTATCTCTCGCGATTGGATGGTTGAATTATCCCACACATTCCGAGAAGGTAACAAGTGTGCAGATTACATGGCTAAATTAGGAGCAAAAGGCATAAAATATGTTTGTATGAGCCCACCAGATGGCTTGTTATCTTTGTACCACAACGATTTCAAGGGAATTCCATATGACAGGCTGTAAATGTATCCATAGATATTAGGCATATTTAGGGAATCCAAACTTTGTTTACCAATGTCATAAATATGTATTCCTTTTTCTTCTATATTTGTTTTCTTTCTTCTTGGTAACAAAGTTCCTTATATGCAAATGTTTTTAGTACATTAAAAAGTTAAATATATAGAATTTGCAGAGTTTAATGAGTATGCATTTGCAGAGTTGAACAAGCACTCATGGATAACCTTTGATGCACCATAGTGTTTGTTAAAGTTTACCAAACTGATATTCAATTTCTAGAAATACCATTGGTTATATAACTTCTAGTGCTTCATTGCATGAAATTACACAACAGTCTAAACAAATAGAATAGGAGACTATGACATCATTCGGGTAAAATTTTATACAAATTCTAGTTTTAGAGGCTGATATCAGATACTTTCAAGCCTTGACCATTTCCAATTGCTCACAACCAAATTAAATCTACAACGCGACAACATCGTTTAGAGATTTTACCCAGATGGGACAATTTACTAATAAGCTTATAATTCAAGAAGGTCCTGCTCATTTTCCAAATCCCATACAGCAATTCTTCCATCCAATCCTGTAGTTTCAGGGAAGTATCATTAGCCAAAGCAACTAGCCGAAACTGGCACAAGAAATAAGATAATTTCAGATAACCATTTTCCCACCACTAACCTGATGTGCTAAAACGCCTTTTCAATGTTCCATGCTCACCAAGAGGTATGATAGAACTACAAGCCGGAAAAAAACACATCAGTCACTAACAGTATATATGCAAGTGTGTATCCTGAAATCTACTGTCAATGGATTCATTCAGTGATATATAATATAACCAACTATGGTTGGAAAAAGTACAAGATCATTAGGGAGATACATACTTTATACAGTTATCATGAACTGCTCCACGTGTTTTTGAAGTTTCAACAGCATCGTTGCCCACACCATACTTGGATTGGCCATAAAACTTCCCAAATGCTTCAGAGAACTGATCAAAGACAGAATTTGGTAAAAGGGATAAAGAGAGTAAACCTTAATTTAACAACATAAAGAAAAATATGATATGTGTAGCAGAAATAGTTACAACCGATAACTCGTATAAACTAAGCTTTGGATCTAGTTGACATATATCAAATCATATTTCAGAGTCGAAATTTGTGCAGCTATTTTTGGAAATAACAACAAGACATGATACTATCGTAAAATATGATTGGATGCCTGTTTAAAACTTTTTTACATTGTCAGTTCATATAGTTATTAAACTCTTAAAATAAATATGAACTTTGGTTTATAAGAAAACAAAACATCAAACAGAGCAAAATAAAGGCACGAATTAGAGAAAGTCTATTCAAATAATCAAACAGGCAACATGTGCTCACCAATGTGGTTAGGCATGAAAGAAAGGCACGAGGAACAAAAAAGAATCAACATCATTCAATTGAACGGCAGAACCAAATATTATAACCATTGATGATCTATAAAGGTTTTTTCAGGTTTTAAGGCCAGACAATGCTAAACCTCAACTGAGTCACGTCATGTACTCCTGAAGTTAAGAAATAGTGGATAAATGGTCTTCATGACATTATGAGGAAGCTAGCATATGTAGGTATACAGTGAAACATTTCTTTGCAGTCACCGTTTTTACTTTTACAGTGTACAAAGAGGAATAATTTTATGTGCCAATTTCACTAGTTTGACCTAATACAACTACAATCAATGCTATTATTTCAGTTGGAACATGAATTATGTGTTTTAGAGGATATATCGTATCTTGTATTTCCCCCATTTTCTCCAAATAATTTCATTTTTCTTAAAAATGACAACTTCTGATTCTTATCCATGCATCTCTGCTTGCAAAAGTAACAGGTTATTTAAAAGTAATAATTGTAGTGTTCAGCTAAATGTTATAACTAGAGCATTAGATATCCAAATGAAACTAATGGCCCCCTCAAGCTGACAGTTTTTTTCCCGATATTCTTTCTTATTCTCAAGCTTAAATTAGTCTCATGCTAGGAAGATCAGGAACTCTATCAAGCTAGTTTCATGCCACATCACAACCTCTTCAATTTTCTCACATTAGACATTCATAAGATTAATGAAATTGATTTCTAACTGGAGATTCAACTGTCTTGTCTCATCGCTGTATATTGAAGAGTCCTAAGAAATGTAGTTTACCTGTGAGCCATATCTTGATCCAGATGATACTGTCTTCCGCTCTCCAAGATACCTGACAAAACCCCTAGAGGAAAAAACACAAAAAAAGAAGGAAAATTAATACAGAACCAAAATACTAACTTCTCTTCCACCTGGAAAGAGAATTCAAAACAAGTTGGCCCAGCCGCATTGATCGGGCACGGGCCAAACCTTAGAAAGACAAATATCTGAATTTTTACATACCAAACTCCTCTTTCATCTGCAGCAAAAACCATTGGGTTACAATCATATCCCACACCTATTACCGTTCTCTCAGAAACAAATAATACCTGAAAACAAGTCATACAGTGATCCACCAGTTCCAGAAAATATCAGTAAATTATTCGGAGAGAAGACTATGAGAAACTAAATGGATAGAAAGAGTGGATGCTGACCCACATCACGGAGAGGCAAATCACGGAACACGACATTCTGGGCCAAAGGAGAAGGACCCACATCATCAACAAAATATATCATTGAATTATGACCTGTGTAATAGCAACAAATACAGTTGGCCACAAGTAAAACCACAAACAGACCAAACGAGAAACAAAGTTTCCACAAGTAACCACGGTTTTTTAAGAATCCACCCCCAAATATTTCTAAAAAAGAATACAAACGGGTGAATATAAATGAATCAAATTTTAAGCACCATGAAAACCTAATAGCATCAATACATTTTTACCTTTAATAGTACTCTTTTAATAAACATAGATGACAACTAAACCTTAATGGAAACTCACATCAATCAATATTGAACTCTTGACTTTAGAAGCAGAAACATGAAAAAGAAACATATAGGTGGAACCCATAATTTCAGCTAGTATAAAACCAGCAAGAGGAGAGAATTTTCTTACCTACATAAGCTAGAGTATTGCCACTCGGTGACCACTTGACTCCGAATGTCCAAGATGATGAGAGATCAAGCTGAACAATCAACTGTTTAACAGAAAGAAAATGACTATAAGGAGAAGCTACTCAGATCCAAAGGATGTATAACGTACTTTACAGGCAATGTAGTTACTATATGTATAAAAATGTATTATGCATGAAGAATAGTAATATTCATATTTACATATTAGTAAGATTGTTTGCTTCCTATTAAAAGTTCAAAACAAGAAATATTTCTTTGCATCAGTCTTCAAACAGTGGGGTTATGTTATGTCGTACAACTTAAAAAGTATGTACTCAGGCATAGAAACAAAATCAAAATCAACAGATCACATGAGGATATGAGTTAAAATTGAACCTCTCCAAATTTCATATCAGATGTACTCTTTTTTGAATCCCTGTGCCAATTCGACAAGCAAACATCAATAAAATGACAATCTTACAAATAAAGAGAAAAGGTCAACCACATTCAGAGTTGTTATAATCATACTTTGCATCTACACCTTTTATAAAGGTGGAAAATACTCTGCACTTCCCATCCGTGGATGTTGTCGCAAGAAGAATCTGCAGTCAAAAGAAAAACCATGTGGCAAAAAGTATTTTATATATCCGACGCCAAATATATTTTAAAGAGCTATGACAAGACGTTTTATCACAAAGTGTACTTAAAAAATAGCAAAGTATCGGTGTTCGACACATATTAGATGCCTATATGTGTCTGATATTTTTTGATAAGTATCCAATAGGATTTTTAATTCATTTTAAAAATATTTAGAATACTTCTCAGATATATCATCAACAATTGTTACCAACTATAAGCACAATTGTCATCCGGATACATACATCTTCCTTGCATCATTTTAACTACAAACACACAATTGTATGTTTTTTGAGACACATTCATATTAGAATATATTTTGATATAGGTAGGAGAAAGATATGTAACTGTTCGTGTCTTTGGAACTGTAACCAATTGGACTTTGAACGCACGGTCATTGCAAAACTACAACTAGAAGCTTGATGTTGTGAACACATGGTGAAAAAGTTGCAAACTTGAAAAAACACACAAGCTATCCCTACTTGTTATGATCACAAGTGTCAAGTACATTTTTGTAAATTGTGAACATCATATATTTAATGTTGATATGTTTATATATTAATAAGCAATTTAGAAATAATGATTTCATTCTAAAATACTGAGGATATATAAAAAAAATTGTAAAAAATTAAGGGTAAACAACAATCACAGTAATAAGGAAACTTTACTTTTTGATGAAAGGGAGGGCGAAGCCCGGAAAAAGAAATTACATCTTAATCAAGCGCGGAAAAGTAACCCCTGCTTGATCAGCAGCTAACAAATGGTTAATTTGAGTCGGACACGACTCATAAAACATCATCTCATTCCCCACGATACATCCAATATTAGCTAACGCATCAGCGCACCTATTTGCTTCACGATATGAGTGTTTAACCTTCACTTCCCATTCCATTTGAAGAAGTTTTCTAATTTTTTGAACAAGACTCCTACCACTCGCATTGCTTTCCTTCCCACTCGTAACAATATTCACAACCACCAAAGAATCCACATTTAATTCTACTGCAGTGAACCCCATACGTTTCGCACACCGGAGACCTTCCAAAACTCCCCATAGCTCTGCAATAAAAGCATTACACTTCCCCAAAAATTTGGAGAACCCCGCTAACCACTCGCCTTCCGAACCTCTAATAAGTCCTCCACACCCCGCGATACTACCATCCTTACAAGCACCGTCAGTATTGATCTTGACCCACCCAATCGGAGGTTCCTTCCATCCCACTTCCTCCAAATGTCTCGGCTGAGCTGTCACAATAACAGACTTTGCTATTGCATTGTGATAATCATTAACATAACTCATAATAATATTCTTAGCATGTAAAGGTCTTTGGTAGTTATCATTATGAGTTTCCTTGTTTCTCCAATTCCAAATAGCGTGACAAGCAGTGGCCCAAAAGTCACTCCAGTCCACATTATGATTCCAATAGACATTAGTAAACAAATTAAATTTAATCCAATGAGATAAATCACCTTCAAAGAAACTTGTTCTTGCAGCAATGTCCACTACACACAACCAAAGTGCCGTGGCTTTTGGACAGTCCCTCAAAACATGAATTTCAGACTCAATCTCATCATGACAGAACCTACACATAGGATTACCAATCCCCATCTTATGCTTCCTCAAATCTGTTAACAATCTTCCATGGTAGAGCATGCACATAAAATGTTTTATACGTTCAGGTGCTCTAATCTTCCACAACTTTAACCAAGTCTCATCTTGTGCAGCATTGTCAAAATTTGACAGCATATGATAAGCTGATGCAATTGTGAATTTCCCATTAGAAGAAACCGACCACATTTGCTTGTCATTTCCATCATTCTCATCCGGCACCGCAATGGTCATGATCCTCTGAACAACATCATAAGGCAACCATTGATTCAACATTTCAAAATTCCAATTACCATTAAAATCAACTAGATCTGCAACCTTCATCTCTTTACACTGTTGCGGAATATCAATTTCTAACTCGGACACACAAAGCCCCTCCTCAATCCACATTTGACTCCAGGCTCCAACACTTTTTCCATCGCCTATCGACCAAAAAATATTTCGCTCTAATGCAGGCCAGAACTTTACTAAAGCCTTCCAGAGGCTTGAATCCAACGGTTTTGCTATAAATAACTCAGCAGGAATATCACTTCGTTAATATTTACCCCTCATAACCTCAGCCCAAAGAGAAGTTGATCCAGAATATATACTCCAACCCAGTTTCATTATGCACGCCTTATTCATTACGTTGAGAATTTGCAATAAATTCTTTAATTCTTTACTAGCAATAAAAATTTTTATCAATCATTACAGAGAATTTGCAACATCCCAAGCAAGTGTACTAAACATACAAAACAGTACTAAACACAAAAAAGAATGAAAGACTCTTAATCGATACAAAAAGTATATAAAAATGAGAGCAAGAATACCAACATTATTGGGATGCCATGAAACACTTGTCACTGAAGAATCATGTCTTTTTCTGATAAGTTTGCTAACCCACCTGCAGAGGTAATATAAATTATAAATATATAAAACCCAATGATTTTTTTAAAAATTTTAAACTTGTATTCTATTTATATCAACTAGAGGTGTCTGTGGGTTAGGTTGAGTTAACGATATTTTGGACCCAAACTGCTCATCAAAGCAGTGGATGGGACTGGTTCAAAATATGTTTTCTTCAACTTAGTCCAATCCAACCCACTCATCAACAGGTTGGGTACAGTCGAGCCCATGGGCCTGTCATAAATCATATACAAACAGAATTTTCACAAGCTAAAATAATGTAAACATATGAAATGGAAAATTAATTACACATAACAAGTCTTAACTAAAAATCAACATAACTCTCAAATGAATGAAAAATGTAGTATAACAGATCTTGAACTAACATAATTCTCAAACGAACAAATGACTAAAGTAAAATAGCAAGTCTTAAATGAACACGAACATGAAATGAACAAAGGTAACATTACAAGTTTAAAAAACAACAAACAATTAATGACAAAAGTAAGCCAATTGAAACCAGTGTCAACACAGACGGCATATAGATTGCTATAATGACTGACGCTTTTGTTATTATTTTCAAAAACTTTCTTATCATCTAAATGATCTATCAATTTCTCTTCGAAGTGGTCCATGAGACTCTTCATCAATCTCTCATCTGTATTTTCTTCGACCACATTCTCAACAAGATCACAATGTCTACACTTAAACTTGATTAAAAAAAAAATTGTAAATGAAAATTATATGCTGATATTCCTTATATCTGAGAAAACATCCATGTTTTGATTTTGTAGGAAAAGGTCCTCAAAGTTGAATTCTAGTCACTCAGTCTCACCATATTATTTTTTTCTGAAAAATAATATTTTTGTCTGCTATACCTCATCAATTTAAATGGTTAAGTAATACCAAGGCCAGTGTTTAAGAGTGCGGTAACAGCTATTCCATTCATAAAAGATTAGTTTGGGTGGCACAAGATGCCTTGCAAACCAATAAAAAATCACCCTACATATATTAGTTTATTTGACAAGATATACACATATTTCTGTCTAAACACACTTCAATACAGTCAAGACTCAAAACTATGGTCAACAAAGATAACGGTGGATCCAGAGTGCAAACACAATAACTACGCACAACCATCATATTTTCAGGGTGCAAATAAACTTGGTGAATGAAGTGTTAGGAAAAGCTGATATACCAGTTGTTTTCCTGCTCATAATAGCATATACAAACAGTTTTGGCACCACTTCCCACTGCAAACTTGTTTTCTGCCAAAACAAAATTCAGCAATGCATTAAAACCATATAACTTCTAAAGGCAAAGATAAAATAACAATAACAATAACAATAACAATAACAACAATAACAACAACAACAAGAACAACAATAACAACAATAACAAGAATAAGAACAATAACAACAACAACAACAACAACAACAACAACAACAATAACAATAACAATAACAATAACAATAACAATAACAATAACAATAACAATAACAATAACAATAACAATAACAATAACAATAACAATAACAATAACAATAACAATAACAATAACAATAATAATAATAATAATAATATGTTGGGATAATCAACAAGAAATATTAAGACAATTATTTGGAAAAAAAACTGTAAAAATAAATAAATTATATAGGTGGTGAAAGCACCAGGGTAGTAAAGGGAAAAATAGGTCTGGTAGAGGATCAAACCCCAGTATTTACATTTACATTACAGTTAAACCCAAGACATGAAAGACTTTGGCTAGTAAGAAAATAATCAAATGTAAAATTGCATCAGACAAGCATGACAACGGCTAAATAGAGTTAGGTTATAGACACCTTCAATCACATCCACTAAGTTTAATCCAACAGGGAAAAAAGTGGGGAAAGTAGAGATTTCACTCTTAAACATTTACTTTCAACTCTTAGATGACTTAGACACCATAAAAATGCTAATTTAATTCTAGAAGGTAGGAACAAAACTGGGACATGGGAATGTGTTTCATACCTTTTGGACTCCATTGAACACAAAGAGCAGCACGGTTTAGCCTAAGGATAACAAGAGTTGGTACCCATTCTGATCCTTCAAGGTTCCAGACATATCTAGCAAGAACACATTCATATTTCAATATTTTAATTCAAAATCAATAATGTATAAAGCAGAAATTGGCAATAGTCACCCAGACCAAGGGTGAAAAGTCCAATGTTCAAGATCACTCAGGCACTCACGAATTCCGGTCGTGGGATGAAGTAACTATTCTATTTGATCTTGCACTCCAGTCTATCCCAGATATTACCTGATCATGCTGGTAAAAGAAAATAAAGAAATTGCTCAGAAACAGAAGAGTAAAAAAAAGAAATACATCAAGAAAAAAAATTATGATAATATGGGTATGAAGACTGTCAAAATGGCAATCGGACAATCCAACAAATTCCATACTTGCTTGGAAACTATTATAAAATTTCCAACCAAATTAGTTGTTTCATCATTATAAACAAAAATGCATCAGGGAAAAATTCAATCATGATAATATGGCATCAAGGTTGTCAAAATCGTAACTGGAATTCAATGACTTTCAGACTGCCTTCCAATCCTATTCACTCAGATTACAGTATATACGGATTGAAGGGGGATCACCAAGGAAGTGTGTAAAAAGCTTTTAGGATTAATAATATTTCATGAGCCAGGCCCCAGCAGCACCGACAGGTCGAGCTGGGAAACCCGCGATTTAAGTGAATGATTAACTAATAACCTAGTCCGAGTATCTTTCCCTCTCACTCAACTATAGTTTCTCAATCTCAGATCTCAATCCGCTCTCAGTTCATTGTATTGAAATACATCAGGCTGTGTTCTTTGTCATCTATAACACCATAAAGGCTGAGACGCAAGCATTAGTTCTTTCCTATTCTTTACTGCAATCTCACATTTTCAGCACCCAGTTTTGCTCAGTACTTTGACTTCTCTGTTTCAACACTTTTCTTTTTGTGTTGTCACAAACTTATGTCTTTAATATTTGGGGTTAAGTTGCAGAACCTGTGAATGTTACTTTAAGGTTACTGAGTTGTATGAGACCTTCTGAACTTTTAATTTAATTAAACATGTTATTAGTGATTTAAAGGTTATTTGCTTTTGTAACTGTGCTCCTAACATGTCTACACTGTTATTTTATCTTCATATATATGTTCATATGAGCCCCTAACTGTGCTCACATCTAGAAGATATAAAAGAGCATATAATTAATTATTATTTTTGGAAAAATAGAAAGCCAGCAGTGTACCTTTTGAAGAACATGCACCTTTTCCCATTTGTCTTCGACCAATCTATAGATGTGAACTTCATTATTGTTTGGACAAAATGCAACCACTGCAAAAGGAGGTAACTATATTATAATATCTGAATAATTCACAAGAGATGTGTGGTAAATCGGTAATATACATTGAAGATGATAAAAGCTGGTTTTGTTATAGTATGACTCAAACTGTAAGTACTTCCAATGATATATAAAAGTCAACATTATAGTCATTAAACAGAAAAAAGGATAAAGATAGTGATAGATAAAAAATAAAATGTTTCAATTATTTCCACAATAAGATGCACTTTTCCTTTACAAAGACCACGTGTGGAGGCCAAGTCTCCAATTCGGTCCTAAAGCAACACAACTTACAATAAATATTAACACATCATCATTATGCAACTAAATATCAGAAAATATTCAACCTGTTATTTTGCTAATCGGGACAAAAATTCTAACAAGATATATTGATTACATATTACATGTATCGTATTTGATTTAGTCTAAAAACAAAAGTTGTTATCGAGAAACGATATAATAATGAAAGCATCACTAAGGGTCACTATTTGGACAGTTTTCCAATAATTGTTTGCCATTTTTAAAAGGAGGAAAACATGTGGTGTTAAAAAAATATTTGACATTAATAATAACAGCAAATAAAACCACATAATTAAACTTGGCTTTTACTATTCGTAGTAAATTATATTAGCTGTATATGTTTGGATGGAGGAAATTGCAGAAAGGTAGAGTAAGCTAACTCTTAATTGAGAGTTTTAGAAAGAAAGAAAAAAAGAGACAAAAAGAGGAATCCAGAACTACGCCTTTACGAACATTTTCAAGTTCATCCAAACAAAGGGAAAGAAACCTACTACTTGACTTTCCAATTTCTTCCTCATAATTAGAAAATACGCAATACTCTTCGGTACAAGAATGGGTACATGGCAGGAAACATTACTTGTGAAATATTTGGTATACGGAAGTTATACTTACACATAAATATACACATATATTTTAAAAAATTTAATGTAGTAATGCATTTAAAGCATCAATAATTATGATTATTACTATTTAATCTCCTTTTCTATTTATATATGCCTCATTTATTACTAATTTGTTTTTCCTTCCGAATGAGAAGGTGAACTTCAAAGGCACCCCTCATCACCACTGTTACAAATTATTCTATAGAGTCAGAAACCAAGGCCTTTTCTCCTCCCCCATCTACAATCGGAGAGAAAGCACCAAGATTAGAAGTGCAGTTGTAAAAATTCGGTAACTATGTTCTTCCCTCCCCTTTTCATCCAAACATTTCCCAATGCAAATTACATGTTTGCATTCTTAACCTACACATTGCTTCACTCCATAACCACAACTTCTAGCTCCTTTCTGTCACTCAGGTTCTTCAAAACATCTTCGATTCCCGTGAATTTGGAAGAGCTTATATGGACTTACATAACATAAACACCTCCACAAACACTTACAAAAGCTTACAAACATACCTTATGATACGTCCATAAGTAGTTTTTGTCTAACTTTCATTAGGCATCCAAGATAGTTTATAGAAACAATTAACACAGAGCTTATGTAGAGTTTACCCTATGAGCTCTTTGATTGTAGAAACAAATCCAGTAGTTTATCCAAACTGTAGCACCGACACCTCTGATCAAGGGTGCATCCGATGTCCAACACAACACCGATACATGTGAGTACATTCAATTAATTCATTTTCTCAAATTATTATCAGTGTTGACATGTCAGCTTCAGTATCGTGTCCGATGTCTATGTGAGTACTACATAGCTTCTAATTCCCACTCAAACAATAACATTCTCCTAACATTAGCAACCATATTAGTTTGCATAAAATTCAAATACCGCAATAAACCGATTCAAATCACACACACACGAAAATTAAGTGATTTTCAAAATGATCAAACAAGTTACAAATCTTTCACTTTCATCTAACATTTACAAAACAAAACACCAAACACATATTCATACTTAACAAACAAACATCATAACTGCATTTGATTCAAAACAAGAAAACAAGAAATCAGATCCAAATCATAACTACATCTAGAAAAGAAACATAAAATCTCAAGAATTCATCAAAAACAACGAAATCAAACAAGGTTTGAATCAAAAAGGAAAGAAGAGAAGAGTGGTTACTGGATTGATCAGGACTCCAAGCGTGACAAGTGATGCATTGAGCGAATTGATGAACAGACATCACCGCCATTTTTGTCTTCTGTGTTGAAACCAACGGAGTGAGATCTGATGAACAAGGTTGGTTGGTTGGGTATGCAAGACAACAGGCAAAGATACTGCTACTATGTTTCGCGTCATAGAAAGACCAAAAGTGAAGTTTGGTACGTTATTGAGATGTCACTTGGGTGTAACGCGTCGGGTCGGTTTGGTTCGGTTCATTTTGAATGTCATTATCGAAAGGAAAAAAAAAAGTATTGAACCGAAATCTAATTGGTTTAGATCGGATCTTCAAGTTTATTAGCAGATCATTCATTGATTTGATGCTAGCACTCGTAAATTGAGTTAGAAATGAGTTAAGTCGAATCTGTTTTAGTTGAACTTAATTCGATAAGAATTAGTTCAGCTTAAAACTCAACTTGAGCTTGATATAAACTTTGTTTTTCCTTTCTAAAAACTCGACTCAATTTAAGTTTAGAAAATTTTTAGGACGTTTGAGGATGAGATCACCTTCTTTTGTTTGTCTAGGGATATTTTTGTATCGTATATCTTTGTTGCTCAGACCTTCATTGCATATTCTCATACGTGAGCCGTTTCTCTTCACCAATTGGAAGGATTAATTTTGTTGGGATCATGGTGTCCGAGCGTAATGGTTGCGGCTAGTTCGACTTCAATCCACTTTGTAAAGTAGTTAACCCCCACGATTTGGAACCTTAATTTTTCCAAGTTCTTGAGGAAAAGGCGCGAGGATATCAATTTCCCACATGAAGAAAGGCCACAATGAATCCACTTAGTTGAGCGTTACTCTTGGGGTATGGTGTACGTTTGCATGTCACTCGGATTTATCACACTTTTGGACGAAACTCATATTGTCTTGGATCAACATAGGCCAAAAAAAACTCGCCCAGATAATCTTGTTAGCTTAGCTTTTGAGGAATCAAGGTAAGGGGGATATGTTCGTTCTACTTAATAAGTTATAATCATCTTTTTCACTTATGGGTCATATGTGTTTTGAATGAATTATGATTTTGATGATTTTGGATGTTAATTTTCGTGCTCATAATTAAGTGATGATTTTGGGTATGTGAAATTTGTTGGAAACTTGTTGTTGATGCTTAAATTTCATTATTGATATGTGTTGAAGTGATTACTTTGAGATTTAAACTTAAACAGGTGAAAATGATGATGTTGTTGTTGATTAATGATGAATTCATGATTTATTTGCTATGAATGTTGTTGGGTATATGTTGGTGATGAGAATTCATGAATTTGATAATGATAAACGTGATGTGTAGAGTTGTTGTGTTTTGGTGATTTTTGTGAAAATGGGTCAAGGAGGAGACGTTTGATTTTAATGATTTTAAATGGATTATTAATGAAGTTGGTGTGTTAAGTAAGAGTGATTAGAATTTCTGTATTGAATCAAGAGTTTTGGGTATGAAATGAAAATCGGGTTTTTGAGTAAAAAACTGTTTTAAGCACCTTTGTGAAATAAATTATTTTGGAGTGAGTTGATTTAAGTTGTTTTAGGTTATAAAACAATTTTTTGAGTGAGTATAAATGGTCTTTTTGAGTGAGTATAAATGGTCTAAGTGTTTGGGACGAGTTTGGCGAAAACGAGATCGAAAACGGATCATTTAATGGTCTAAATGTTTTTGAGTGAGTAAAAATCAGAATTTCTCACCTATCAAGGTGGCACGACCGTGCGCCCCTGTGGCACGTTCGTGCGTGTTTTCTCGACGTCGGATGGCACGACTGAGCGCCCTTATGGCACGACCGTGCCAACCTTCCTGTGCATGAAAACTCCAATTTTTCACTTTTTAAAGGGCTTTTAAGCATACTCATGGATCGCAAACACCAAAACCTAATTAAATGAAGTGTAATTGGACTTCTATGAGTGTTTTAACATAGATTTAAATTGGAATTGATTTGGCTTTGAAAAATAAAGAAAAAGGAGACGAATTTTGTGAATTTTGAGGAATAGATGGACTTTGTGAAATTGTGAGGATATGTTTGACCTAATGTGATGTTAGGAGGTAAATAGGAATGAATTGTTGATGTGTATGAGCATGATGTCTTGTCTTGGTGAAATATTTGAAAATAGACGAACTTCGGTAAAATGATAGAATAAGATGTGATGACTTGCGGTTGACTTTATATTCATGATAATATGATGAAATAAGAATGAATCAATGATTGGTTGGTGTATAATATGTTGGTTATCATGATGTGGTTGATTGTCGTCTATTATGCGAATTGTGCTTTGTGAAACGATGTTGTTTCCTTGTGGTGATAATTGTTGATGATGATTATGATGATGACTCTTTTGTTGACTATGACTTGTTGATTGTATGGATGTAAATGCTTGATAATGCAAATGGTGGTGTTTGGTGAAGATATTATATGATGGTGTAAATTATATAATATAGAGTTGGTGATCTGTGCATCGTTGGACCTTTACTTGAAAGTTCATGCATTCATATGCATGTTAAGTCTTTTGGTGAAGAACGTAATTGGTGGTGTTTATTACACTAGTTGGTGAAGAACGTAATTGGTGGTGTTTATTACGTTAGTGAATAACTCGGTAAGATTACCTCTGAAATCCAAACTTGGTACCACATGCATGTAAAAGTGTCTAGAACATTGGATGCACTTGAGATTTGTGAAATGTGACATTCTTGACTATGTGATTTTGTGATTACGTGTATTTGTGAAATTTGGTGAATGTTGTGACCATGTGGAATTGTACTTTCATATGTCGTTTGATTATGCTAGTATACTTGAGAAATAATGTTGATGAGATGATTCATTGTTGGATGACTTGATTAAGAGTTTATTTACTTGATCTTGAAAATGAATATGCTTGATATGCTATGATGGAAATATGATAATATTCACATGGAGTTAGTATTCTAGGAATGTTAAATATGTACATGTGTATTTATTTGAAATCTTTGAATGCTTTTACTCGATTATATTTTATTATGTGGAATATTATATAACCCAAGTGGTCGTTTGGTTGACCGCCTTCCTATTTGTATGAATGAGTAGACGGTGTGCATGATTGATTTTACTTTGCTTGTGAGTACTCGAGGACTAGCTTGGAGCTGTCTCTTTTACCTTTTGCTCGAAGTCTAGTTAGACTCGAATTAGGGTGTCAGACATTTATATTTTCTGTCATTTATCTGTTCTTGGATTTTATTTGATGAGACTATGATTATGTATATGAGACCTAAGACATGGTGTTGAGATTTTGTTGTCCATGTACTTGAGAATTATTACATGTTGCTGAGATATATTTGACGTTATTTTTCTGCCGCGGGCTTTTATGAAAATCAATTTATGCATGTTTTGAGAAAATGAAGATGTAGTATCTAAACTCTTTGAATAATTGATTTACTTGCATGATTTATTGCATACGGGGTTGAGGGTGTTACATTCAACTCGTCCAACTTGTCGGTGGGGGTTAAAAAGACCTTAATCTTCTTTTTCACGCTCTCGTATCGGACATGAGCTTCAACTAGAACCCGTGCATATTCAGACATGTTTTACTTCACAAAATATAATAGAATAACAAGTATGAAAATAAAACCAAATGAAAGATAAAATAAATAGTTGAATAATTAGAGACCGAAAAATGCGAGCAATAATTGGCGTGACATAACTGGCCACCAATTTTTTTTTCACTTCATATATTTATATGATATATATAATATTAGTTACATATTGTCCACAAGTATCGACATTACATAATCGGCCACCAAAAAATATGTCGATTTAGAAAAGGGAATTTTAGACGTGTAATTATACGCTACGAAAGTAGGGAATTACGTGTCTAATATTCTGATACTGTATTGCGAAAACAAACGATACCTCTATTTTGACATCGTTCTACAAATGTTTTATATTCTCGTTACTAATTAATAGCACAATTTTAATTGAGTTTGGAAGGTCGACGGAAACCATCGTTTTGGTCTCGTTATTATTATTAAATTAAATTCATTATTTTATTTTTATGCGCGAAACAAATATTTTTGTAATAGCCTTAGATAAATGTAGAAACAACAAGAAGCGATATTTGTTAATTGGTCTCTGTGGATACGATACTTTTTTATACTAAAACTGACATAGCCGTGCAGTTGCGGCATGTCAATCTCTAGTGCTCAAGTAAATTTATCCTCTTGTTCAAAGGAAAGAAATGCAAAACCAACATAATATGTCGTTTTGGTAGAGGTGACACCAACAATCTCAAATAACGGCATTCGGTAGAAATTAGTTTTGTAAGTAGAGTCCATGACTAAAATGGTCGGAAAAGTGTTAAGCATATTAATTGACTCCGAATGAGTAAAAAATATGTCTTCAAGAGTGGTTTCCTCACTATTTGCTTTTGTGAAATAGACGTATTTATGCTCCTCCAACTTTGAAATCAAGTATTGCATCTTCGTCTTGTCATCTCTTATCCCCTAGCGTCATCTAGTTCGCGTATTGTTTACTTGTTTGATGGTCGTCAAACTTTCTTTGTTTTTCCCTTCAACTCCATGAGAATATTCCTAGGCACCGCCAAACTCTTTGTCATGTCGATAACTTTGGCGTCAACTCATGGTTGTGAATTCCACTAAGCATTGCAACCCACCAATCATTTGTATCCTTTTCAAAGAAACCACGCAACCTAAATGAACATTCACATTTCCTTGAGCCCGTGCCTTGAAGGTTCGGGTTCTTCCTCGTCTTTGGTGGTTTGTATTCACCACTCCTTTCACATTGCATCGTCAATGTTGGCATTTTTATACTAGATTTATCTATATATATATATATATATATATATATATATATATATATAGTAAATCCAGCCCTTGCCACTTGTTGACAAACCCAACCAAGTAAATCATCTCGCTCTCGCCATCTTTCATTTGTTAAAAAAAATGAGTTAGTGTCTACTTCATAACCACGAACCTTGGCAACACTGGTAGGTACCAGTTTAGGTTTTTCTTCAATGTGAGCTTGAAAGAGAATTTTGACTTTCAACTTCACATTAACAATTGGTTTGAAATCGCTAGAAGCTTCAGTTATGGCATGTTTCTGCTCAACGCCATCATCCGCCACATTTTCAACCATCACCTTGTCTATTGAATAACAAAGTAACAAGGAAAAATAATATAAATAGCTTGTGCAACAAGCTAACAAAGACAAAATATTGGCGCCGAAATTGAAAACAGGGCATTACACCTGCATGACTTAAGTCACGCGGGCTTAACAACCGCGTGAGTTAACTCCCGTTGCCCAGTGTGAGTTAACTCACGTTCATTATGCTTCCAGACCTGACAAACGAAGCTTAAAAATCAGCAAAATCAAATGAGTTAAGATGGTACATTACCTGATTTTTTATGCTTGATGAGCGTATAAACTTACTTCTTGATGATTTGCAATGATTTAAAATGAAGATTTTGTCCAAAAAATTCACACTTTTTGGGTATTTGGAGGTGGAGAGGGAAATAAAATGGTGTTTGGAAGTTGAGATTGATGGATTTTGTACCAAAACAGTGCAACCTGCGGCGTGAGTTAACCCACACAGCATGAGTTAACTCACGCTGAAAGTACCGAGCGTTCTTAAGTCACACGGGGGTACTTTCGTCCATTCAGTTGGGAGTGAATGTTATTTGATGGGAGAAGAGCAATTTTCTTATTTTTTTTCCATAAATAAAACACTACTCATATACTCAGTTAAACCCCCTCTTTATTCATACACCTCTATTCTCTTAATTCCTCGTAAACTCTTATCTTTTAATAATTAACCAACCCATTAATTCAACTACATTATAAAAACAAATAAATTATAAACATTACTAATATCACTAATATCACATGATAATGATAATAATATTAATTTTTTTGGATAAGCCAAAAGAAATGACATACATCAAGAGGTAACACCGACATCCCAACTAGATTGACATCCCGATGAACCTCCATCCTATACCGCCAAACTCAAAATATTATTAAACCAATAATAATAAAAATCGGGATGTTACACGGTGCAAAAATACCTCATATGAATGCTATTATTTCTTAATTTTGTTTTTGGAAAAAACTTGTTTTTAAATTTTTAAACATAATTTAAATAAAAAAACTTAAATGTTGTTATTCTGGATATTCTCTTAAAAAAAACTTTGAAATATTGAATTAATTTCATTATAAATTATAAAAATGTGAACAATTTTTTTTAATTTTATTAATAATTCAAAAAAATTAAAACTTGAAAAAAAAATCAAATTTTAATGAATTACATACGCTTAATTTCTTTTTTAACTTTAAGATGAATAAATTATTTGACGTAGTAAAAATAGTCTTTTATTGAAAATTTAAAGTTGATCGATTAAATATAACACTTGTAAGTATTATTAATTTATTTTTTTACTATTAAAATAATATAATAATTGAAGAGAAAAAAATTACAATTAATTGTGTATGTGTGACTCACATGTAATAGGAGAGAGAGGGTGCCTATAAAAACACTCATCTCTATAGGCACCCAATTAATTGATGTCACAATGGAGATGCTTATTTAACTCGGTGCTTAATAGGTGAATAACCCCATTGTAGATGATCTAAGTAATCAAACTTAAATAATTAATTAATGAGAGATAATATTAGTCGTGCATAGTAATCGATGAAACACTAGTTTCAATGCATTCAAAAAGTTTATGATATTGTTTCACACATCTATTATTATTATATTTATTTAATTAGACCATCAAGTTTTAGTAATGACAACTCAACATTGTTTTGTCATGTCAATAATCAAATTCTGCTATTTTCACACCACATTTTGTTTATTTCCAATTGAAATTCTTAAAATGCTCCTGCGTGAATTAACTCACGCACCCTGACTTAAATCACGTTGCCTGACTTAAGTCATGTTTGAGGGAAAAAAACGAAACTATTTTCCGCGGGAGTTAAGTCCCGCTAAACATATTTGATCTCAGTTAACTCCACCAAATTAATTTGCTCCACCATGTTGCGTGAATTAAAATTGAAGCAAATGAAGAGTTCAGATACACCATCAATGTCTGTGGAGAGAATGAGAGAAGCTCAAGCTCGTAACAAGACACCCTATCTTGTTCTTAGTGGTCATGTTAAAGCAGGGTATGTTTTTAACTTCACAAACGTATTACTTTTGAAGTTTTCGTAGAAATAAAATAAATGCTTACATTTGATTTAGTGAGATACTAGGATTAATACATCATTATGTGATTTTCTGATAAAAGTTGGGGCTGTAATAAGGGACATGCTTTTTACAACAAACAATATTTTCTATCCTCCTTAAAGCCCCGTGCATCAGAATTTTTTCTCATTATTTTTAATATTTCTCTCTCTTTTTCCACTTTCTTTAACCTATAAAAACTACCCACCATATGTTTTCATTTTCTTAATTAAAATCAAACTTTTTTAAAGTTAATAACATGTGTCATTTTTTTATTGGTTGAGTGTAAGAATGATGTGTTGGGTGAGAGTTCATGCAAGAATATCTCACGTTTTGGACTAAAGAATCTTGATTCTCAATATCTATTACTTATGAGCTGTGAAGAATGCTTAGCGGGACTTAACTCCCGTGGAATTTTTTTTTCTTACTCGACTGTGAGAGTTAATTCACATAGAGGTATTTTAGAAATTTCAATTGAAAATGAACAAAACATGATTGGTAAAGAGCAGAATTCATAATATACTAACATGCGTCCTCCACCATATTGCATTACAGTACTCCCTCTTCTTTTTTCCCTTCATAACCCTTATTAAATTGTCATTTCATATTCACTAACGGAAAATTCATTCAGTTACCAATTCAATAACTATTATTTCAGCAATCTTCTGCTGCTGTGTCCCCGTCTTTTTTTCTTTCTTTCAAGTTACCAATTCAATAACTTCTTTATTTGTCGCCAAGTTAGTTTTCTTCCACAAATAAACTTAAACTTTATGAACCAATTTTCATTTGTAGTTATGTTATAAAGTAATAGTGTGACAGGTAAAACTAAGTATGACCTTTGATAATATGTATATTCTACTTCTTAAATCGCAGCATGTTTACTCTAGAAATTTTAGATGTATTTCACCCTTTCAAGTTAGATTCAAGGTCTATTGTTACATCTCATGATTTAGACATGAATTTATTTTCAATTAAATTTTATAAAATGCTAACATGTGTCCTAAGGACACAAGATAACGATCTAAAAATAGAATTTAAAAATAAATGTTGCATTGAAAAGATTTTAAGTTTTTAAGATTATGAATGCCTAATTCTCAAGATTGAATTTCTACATAATTTCTTATCTTGCCCTTAGGACACAAGTTAACAAGAATCTTAAATTGTTACTACTTATTATATGTGTTTCATCTCATATTATTGTCTCAATTAGAGTTTAATACAAAACTATACCAAAATCAATTAGTCTAACAATACTTAAATAAGTCGAGGGGTAACCTTGGCGCAACTGGTAAAGTTGTTGTCATGTGACTGGAAGGTCACGGTTCAAGTCTTGGAAGCAACCTCTTGTGTAAAAAACAGGGTAAGGCTGCGTACAATACACCAAATGATATGACCCCTTCCCGAACCCCGCGTATGCGGGAGTTTTAGTGCATTGGGTTGCCCTTTTTAATACTTAAATAAGTAATAAGCAACCCCACACACCGCGCGAGTCTTAATCTAGTTCAAGACTAAAATGAATGTCTTTCACACATTCAATTTTACTCAGAAAAAGGCTTACTAAATAAGTACAGCTCATCGCCATATCATTTAATGAAAAGAAATGGTGACGTACTCCTTCCGTCCTAAATTATAAGGAAAAAAAATCCATTTTATTCGTCTCAAATTATAAGCAAAAAAGATCAACTTTTATCATATTTAATTATGTTGTTTTAAAAAATTATTTTATCCGAAGGAAAATTAAATACAAAGTGCATTCAATTTGCTCTCTCTTTCATTTTCTCAATAACCAATGAAAATTGTTTTTACATCTTCGTATAAAACTTATATAGATAACACAAGAAACTATGTTGCAAACTACTATGTTTTAGTTTTTTTAATAAATGTGATTTTTTTTTTTTACTTATAAAATAGGACGGAGGGAGTACATCATTTGTTCATTTCCACTCGACAAAGAGACCACGAACGTGTAAAATTGTCAGCCATGGATCGATGCTAAAGTAGTTTAACATCTTTTCACATCATTTAAGACCACATTTAAGACCATCATTTAACGTCCTTTTCTTTATACAAGGTTACCCAGATTTCATTGCACGAATGTTTTTATCTTTATCCGTTGAAAATCTAAAAGAAATTTCCATAAAGAAGAACCGGGAGAATTCAATTGAAATTTTTAAAAGTTACTCATTTCTTTTCATAACGATTTTTGCTAACAAGTGTTTTAAGAACATTGTTTAAGAAACCGATAAAGAAAATTTTTGTCTTAAAAATATAAGTCAAACATATGTAAAAGTCGCAACTAAAAAAATTTCAATGTAAAAGTTATTACTTTTGGATAGGGCTGATAATGAACTGAACCAACTCGAATATAGTTCGAAATTCGATTCGACAATTAATCCATTGGACTTGGTTTATAAACATAATGATCAGAACTTGAACTAAAAATTAAATTCGTTAATTAAATGAGCTGAATTTGAGTTATTGATGATTCAATTCATTTCGTTCATGAGTTAGCTCGATTAGTTTTATATATTTAAATAATTTTTTATGTTAGTTTTTAAATTTTTTATATTTAGTAAATTAATTAAACACTTAAAAAAATGACCTTAAGGTTTAAAGTTTGAGTTCCTTTTCGTAAAAAGTCTAGGAATGAGGAACTTTAACGTTATTATATGCCTTTATTACTTTTGCAATTTCTAATTTCTTTTCCTTTTCATTTTCAATTTCCATTACGTTTATGATGCAAATACAAACTCTCTAGTCTAAGAAGAAGAAAAAGTAGATTGGGCTCCAGAGCCCCACAACATATACTCAAATAACATGGCTATAACATATACTCAAATAACATGGCTATAACATAGAAAATTGCTTTTCTAACATACAAAACTTAAAAACACATAGAAATAACGTTTTTGTCCTCAACAGTAGTTAACTACCGTTCAGTTTTGTCAACATAGTTTACTACCATTCCAAATTTACAACTTAAAAAAGAAAAATGCTTCAACGATAGTGTGGAGCATTGAAAAATCGAAACATGTTGGAGGAGTCTATCCATATGAAGACTTGCAACAACTTCCAAGTATATTTCATGGTTGATTGAATTTCAAGCAATAATAGCAACGAGTTGTCTTATCCCCAATGACAAAATTACTTGTTATGTTTAGAAAGATATTGTCTGAAACATGTGAAACGTGTCTCTTTCACAAGCCTAATTCTAAGTGAAAACCTCCAAGACAGTGCCAAGTGATCATTAACGAACCATGTCTCCAACTAAACCCATTGAACAACTCATTTACCATTCAATTGGTTGGTGAAGTCTATATATACCCAGCACGTTGTTAAGTACCAAGGCAGTGCCAATTGGTTCATGCTTCACGGTAGTTAACTATCGTTGGAGTTTTTCTAATTTATTTTTAAGTTATATTGGTATACAGCTGTAGTTAACTACCGTCAGACAAAATCAAACAATGATTAATTATAATTGGAGGTAAAAATATCATTTCCATGTTTTTAAGAAGTTTTGTATGTCAGAAAAACAACTGTCTATAACATATGTTTCACTCTCAATAAAGAGGCTTGTAATTGTTGTTTATTTCTTATTTCTTACATTCTTTTTCTTTTTCTTTTTATGATTCCCATTGCATTTTTGTTGATATAGAAGGCATTGAAAAAACAGCACCTTCCTCAAGGCTTTCATTGAAATGTAATGTTATATTCCAGAAATTATTATTTCATCACACTTATTTGACGTGCAAAAAAAAAAAAAAATTGCAGTTAACTGTTGCGTGGCTGTTTGATAACTTAATGTGTCTAGATGTTAATGTAATGCTTCATTTTTATTGCACAAAAGTCATTAACTCTTTTATACTTCCTCCGTCCCAAATTAACTAAGTTATTTGCTCATTTCAGAGATATTAAAAAAATGTATAAATGAATGAGAGAGAAAAATTGTTTTTTAGTGCTCTTGTTAAGTATTGGTGCATTATCCAATATCATAAATGCAAAGTAGAATATATTGAATTGTGTGTGATGAAAGTAATATTAATTAGAGTTATAAAAGAAAAAAGTAATTAATATTGTATTGAAAAGTTAAATGGCTCAGTTATTTTGGAACACTTTATTTTTACAAATGACTTAGTTATTAGGAAACGGAGGGAGTATAAACTTGGGATTGCTTTTAAGATATTCCTCATTTTTTTTTGTCATGTCCAAGTTTGAAGGGTTTATAATTATAAGTAAAAGATCTATATCATTCAAAAAAAAAAATCTATAAATTTTGATTTTTTGTTTTTTTTTTTTATAAAAAAAATTGACTTTTAAATTATGTGATTCGAGTAAATGAATCGAACCTAACAAACCGAACCGAACTGTTCATGATCTTTAAACGAGCCGAACTTGAGTTTAAAAAAAAGTTTGTGTCGAACTCGAGCCGAGTTTCAAGCTGAACCAATTCTTATCGAGTCGAGTCGAGCTCAGACGAGTTCGACTCGACTCATTTCCAACCCTACTTTTGGATGCTTAATTAAACAACACCCTAAAGACACTTGTTAGCATTTTTCTTCCACAACTAATAATTCTTTTAAACATTTCACATGAATTAAAAAAATAGTTATGTTTTACTAAATTATCTTTTATCATATATATGTAATATCATTATACAATAAATGTATAGTAGAATATATTGACTTGTGAGTGATGAAAGTAATTGAAAATCAAACAATTAATATTTCCTTAAATAAAAAAAAATGATTTGTTTTGTTTTGAGACAATTTATTTTGTAAATGTATAACTCATTATATGATGGACGAAATAAGAGATAAAACTAAAAAAATGTCTATATAAACATAATTCAGTTGGTGAAAACTTCGTATTATATATGCTATAGCCGGAGTTTGAATTTCTCATTTATTAACCTTATAAGAGTGAATTTCTAATTTTTAAACTACTTGATTAAAATAAATAAAAAAATATTAGTTATTATTATTATATCTATAGAGTCCAAACAAAAAGAAAAATCATTTAAGGGATGTGAACCAACTTCTAGCTGTACAACTTAATGTGGGTAAGGTAGTCATTCATATCTTACTGGTCGATGTAATTAATGAGAGCACTGGAAAATCCAGAGGGGGAAAGTTATGTATTAAGTAAAGGGAAATATGATGTTCGTAACTGTCAATTTCGTCCTTCAATGTGTAACAATTAGTTATAATAAATTTTTAATGTATTAAAATTTTAAATAGTTGTGTATTATTTTAGTCAAAATAGTCTATCACGCTAAAATAATTTCTCAATGGTTACAATAACTCTTTTATATAGGGACTGAAATGACAATAAATAAGTACTTATAAAGACTGATATGACAATAAGTAAATACATTGAAGGACTAATATGACAATATTAATAAAACATTTCAACATCAAGGACTATTTTGACTAACAAAATTCAAAGTCAGGGATTATTTTAAAATTTTGATACATTAAAAAACTATTGTGACTATTTATAACACATTCAAGACCAAACTCACTATACAAAAAAAAAAAATAACAACAGCATCTATTATCATTGAAGTTTTTTTTTTGAGAAATGTTATCATTGAATTTAATTTTAATTTTTTTTCAAATATTATAGTAAATGCTGGACCAACTTTCATTAAAGAGTGGGGTGCATCCTACAACTTAGAACTTGCTCTATGATTGAGATTTGAGGAGTGTATATAACTATAAGTAACGCTATTCCCATTGCCATATTCAAACCTAAAGCTTTCAACCATATACCTTGTATCCCATCAAAAAACCATACCCTAAAAAATAATGGTAACCATTACAGCTTCTCACATTGTGATTCCAGAAGAATCAACTCCACAAGGTAGATTATGGCTCTCTGATATAGATCAAGTGGTACGTGTCTTCCACACAAACTCCATTTACATTTACAAACCAGAAAAAAATATAGAAAACGCCATAGAAACCTTAAAGAACTCTCTCAGCAAAACCCTAGTACACTACTATCCTGTAGCTGGTCGTTATTTTAACACAGAAGGTGGTAGATTAGAAGTGAATCTCAATGCAAAAGGTGCCATTTTGCTTGAAGCTGAAACCACAAAAACAATTCATGATTATGGTGACTTTTCACCTTCTGACTCCACCATGGAGCTTGTTCCAATAATTGATTACAACCAACCCATTGAAGATATTCCATTGTTTGTGGCTCAACTCACAAGATTCCAAAACAAAGATGAAGGCCTTGCAATTGGTATTGCAAATTCCCACCCTATACATGATGGACTTGGAGCCACCAAGTTCATCAACTCATGGGCCAAAATAGCAAGAGGAGAAACACTTGAGGCTAATGAGTTACCCTTTATAGATAGAACAATACTCAAATTCTCACACACCCCATCGAAACCACGTTTTGAGCACATCGAGTTGAAGCCACTACCACTCATTCTAGGAAGAACAGACACAAGTGAAGAAAAAATGAAGAAAACTTCAGCAACATTGTTGAAGCTTTCACCAGAACAAGTTGATAAGTTGAAGAAAAAAGCAAATGAAGGTGATATTTTTGCAATGAAGAAAAAAGGGTCAAGGCCTTTTAGTAGATATGAAGCAATAAGTGCACATATATGGAGATGTGCATCTAAGGCACGTGAGCTTGAAGAGAATCAAGAAAGTGTTGTAAGATTCAATGCTGATATTAGAACAAGAATGATTCCACCTCTTCCCAAAACCTATTTTGGGAATGCTTTAGCACAAACAGCTGCAAAAGGGTATATTGGAGAAATCACATCAAAGCCTTTAGGTTATGTATCACAAATGATAAGGGAAGCTATTGAGATTGTAAGTGATGAGTATATAAGGTCACAAATAGATATTATTAGAGGTTTTGAACATTTGGATGATGCAAGGAAATTGTTTTTAGGTGGTGAAGGTAAGAATTTTCCATACTTTGGGAATCCAAATTTTCATTTCACTAGTTGGATGAGTATGCCTATTTATGAAGCTGATTTTGGATGGGGGAAGCCTGTTTACTTTGGATTAGCAAAATTGTATCCTCATGATAGAGCGTTGATTCTTCTTAGTCATGATGGAGATGGATCTGTTCTTGTTTGTTTGCATTTTCAGATTGCTTGCTTGGAGCTTTTCAAGAAGTTCTTCTATGGAGATATATGATATTTTTGGTTGCTGTTGCTGTTATTTTTTCGTTTAGATTTTGTGTGTTGTTTGCATTGTCGTATTTCTCATTACCATGTTGGAAACTGAGATTGAAGTGATGCTGTTTGATTTTACTTTTATTACTCCCTCCGTTTTAAAATGAGTGTCGCTTTAGTCAATTGCACACAGATTAAGAATGAAATAAAGTAGTCAAATGTCATAGCAATTTTACCAAATTATCCTAATCAACTATTGGTTTGTTTTTTATTAAAGAAAAAATAATACTTTGGAAGTAGTGTAACATAATACTCCCCCCGTCCCTATATCTAAGCACCAATTTGATTTTATTTTTGTCCCTAAATGTAAACCCCTTTTCAAATTACTAGATGCATTTATTATTTTTTTCCTAAACGTACCCCTAATTAATACTACTATCTTGTCTTGAAATATGAAAAGTCAAATTTAATACACATACAAACAAAAGACAATTTCGTAATATTAACACACAAAACAGACACATTAATTACACTGCCAACTTTTCTTAAGAAATGTGAAAAAAAACAATGGTTGCCTACATTAAGGGACGGAGGGTAGTATTAATTGAAGGGTACAATTGAAAAGAAAAAGTTATTATTGCATTGGAAACTGAAAATGACATTCATTTTAAAATAATTTTTTTTTGGCTAAAACGACATTCATTTTAAAACGGAGGGAGTATTTCACTAGCTATTTTCTAAGTAACTTGAACGAGTTTAATTTTAATTCAAGATTTGCTATTTTTATTATACTACTTGATAACTCATTCGATCGTAAGGAATTGAAAAGAAAGAGAGAGAAAGAAAAATAATCTCTCTAACTTCTCTCTAAGTTTCATCGCGTTTAGGGTTGGGAATAAACCAGACCGCCCGTTAGGGGCTTATGGTTCGGCCTACTAAAAGCCCGGCTCGACCTAACTCGATTAATAAATGGGTTAAGCTTGAGCTTTTTAAAAAGCTTATTAATTTAAATATGTCAGGCTTAGGCTTATAAAAAGCCTATCAAACCTATCAGGCCAGCCCGTATATTAGTATATTACATTTTTCAACATTTATTATTTATATTCATAAATGTCAAAAAGAATTACTGATCCTTCAAATTCTCATACCACAATTATTATTATTTTAGTTTTTTTTATTTTATATTTGGGATACAACACAACTCTTGGTATTTCCCTCATATTTCAGATGAACTTCGTCTAACGAGGCAAGAGTTAAGGCTTGTTACTGATATGCCTATAAATTTTACAATTGTGTTTTATTAGTTTAATTTGTATCTAATTAATGTTTATCTCTATATTAAGTACGTTACACATATTCAAAGGAAAAAAAAATTGATGAACAGACTCTGTTTGAAATTTGTAACAGAAACTAGACTTTTAGACAGACTAATAGGCCAGTCCAGACTTTTAAAAATGCCAGACCAGGCCTAAAATAAAACCTTTGACAGGTAAAAGGCCAAGGCTTAGGCCTTAGTTTTTTCAACTAGGCCTAACCTATTTAAGCAAAGCCCGGCTCGGCCCGGCTCATTCCCACCCCTAATCGCGCCTCCGTCCCTTTTATCCAAAACGTTGTTGTTCAAGATGTAGACGGTGGTTAGTGGTGGTGCGACGATGGTTCAATCAACAACCATCCGCATCGCCTCTTGCACTTGTTCTCTACGGCGGTGGCTGTCGGAAGACCAGGTTTCAAGGTGTGTCTTGGTTCGGTCCGATGGTGCACCATTGGTTTTGGGTTCGCTCAAATCGTCGCTGCAATGTGTTTTCGTTCTCCCTTTTGGGATAGTGATCTCTACCATTCTCGTTCGGAGATCTCAACTCCTCTGCCGTCGTCGTCACCGTGCTTTTGTGTGCCGCCGTCTTCTGCGTTCAATTGGGTTGTTGTTCTTGGTGGTGGGTGGTGGAGCTTTGGGTGGTGTGCGTTTTTCTGCTTTCCTGTTGCAGATCTATCGCCGACTGTGGTGGTTTAAAGGATGGTGGTTCTTTCCGTTATTTTTGCGTTTTCCAGGTCCGGTTTTGTCATTATTTTGCTCCGATCTAAACTCTTTCAAGACTGTTGGTGGTGATGAGGTGGTGGTGTGAGGCTTGGTGGTTGAATCCGTTTGGAGGTTTTTTGTGAGGTGGTGGTGATGCAGTGGTGGTGGTGGTGGTGATTCGGTTGTGTGGGCTGTTTTCACTGTTGTTTCCGTGGTATTGTGGTGGTGGTGAGGTATGGTGATGTGGTGGTGGTGATTTGGTTGATGCAGTGGTGGCGGCTTTGCGTGGGTTGTCTTGGTTTAGTTTGGATGGGTGGTCGTGGAAAAAAATTTACAAAACTCATTTGTCATTGAAATCAATGACACATTATTTGATGAAGTGATAATGATCTATTGGGGCCGGTACATTGAAATCTATATACTATTATTTTTCATTTCTACCTTGTCTTTCACTTTCCATTGATTAAGGTCCTGCTGACACAAAGATAACATGATTACTAACATATTGGTAAACCATTCATGATTTTACCGCTGAAGCTGTTATGATTGTCATATTTCATTGTTGTTTGTATCAGCTCATATGACAATCATCACAGTTTCAGCGGTAAAATCATGAATGGTTTACCAATATGTTAGTAATCATGTTATCTAATTGTTTATTTTTTTTCCTTCTCCTAACTAACTATACTAAATAATTGAACCTTAAGATATAACACTGAAGTTGCTATCAGTAAATAAAATTCAAAATATTCTATAAAGAAACCATTCATTAAGTTTACTATTAGCAAAAATAGGTCTAGAAAACATAGATAAATATTCTATAGAGAAATGCACAAAATAATTCGTAGATGGTGAAATTAAAATCTGGTTTAAGAGTGAGACTACCTTGATTGCCCTAATTGCTCTATGACTTTTTCAACTTCAGTTCCATGTTCTTGGAAGCATGAGACCTATCCTAATATTCATGTTGCAGCATGTAGTTATGCATAAAACCATCAACCACTCACCATTTAACCAATTGTTGAAGATGTAGCTAGTGTTGTCTAGACAAATCAAATTAGGAAAATACTTTAAAATAAACTCATACTCAAGCACCCAAACTCATAATTGAATCAATGATTTCTGGAATTTTGTGGTCTCAACACGATGCATATCATAAAAAGAAGTTAAAAGTTAACACTAATTAGAGTGTGATTGCAGATGAAGGTAAATAGGTAACACCGTAACAATAAATTGATATTCTTTGAAAATAAAAACACAACAATCCATTATAAGTATCAACCAATCCAAATCAAAAGAAAATATTGAACCTTTCATAGTCACAATTTGATGCTTAAGGAATAATTTCAGAGCCCCATGGCCATAACAGTTGGAGATAAACCCAACACATCTCATGCCCTGTTTTGTTGCTAATTACATAAAAAGAACTTCTATAATCCTAGTACTCCCTTCCCAAAACTACACCGAACAATTAATCATTGTTTTCAACAAAAACCTGAAATCTAAATGCTAATAACCCGATTTTCTTTAGACTATTCAAGTCATGCCTGCAATTCATTTACAATGCATTGAAAACCATATTAGAGTACTTGCACTCTTGTAGCCATTCTTTAGACTCTTGTAGTCACAATGTGATATAACAGATGATGCTCATACGCATTATTGAGACTTTAAAGTTTAAATTGCGGTAACACCGCAATTTGGAATCTTATTATTACCTAAAGTTATCAATGCAAATGTTATTTCTTTTTGTAATATAAGTAAGATATTAGCTAACTGAATCACACAATAAATTACAAGTGTATCATTGTAAGAATATTTTTATCTGTAGTTGCTAAAGATATAACAGAAGATGACTCCAACAATACAGATGGTCTTATAATTATGCAACCATAAACATGAGTTGAATTTAATATTTTTCGCCGATAGTTGTATACGAAACCAAAATCACTTAACTATTGTCATTGGAGTGTACATCCCTGCAGAAAAATAAGCATGGTAGAATGAGGCTCCGAACCTCGATAAATATCGCATAGGTTGGCTATGTCAATATTCTCAAGAAGCGCCATTTTCAATTGGATGCACATCGCCAAAAGCAGCATAACAGTAATTTGATTTAATCATCAATATGATTATTACATTATAATATCAGAAAAACCAATAACAACACTTTCAAATAAACGAAACACAAATTCATTAAAGATGGCGGCTAAACCAACAATACGGATACCAAAAGGTGCTAGCGCACATCAAAGAAGTTTCAAATATTACATTATAATGCGAACAGAGCAAAACATAAAGACAAATATAACAAAAATAAAAACAGAAACACTAAACCAATAAAGTCTGCAACGACAATTCTCCATAGAAAACACCGAAACAAAACCACAACATCTTAAGCTTCCTTCTCTTGTTTGACACACTTAAGCTTCTCAGGTTTTTTGGTTGATTACTCCCCAACATCTTCAACATCCTTTGTAGCAGACCCAACACTATCAGCAACCCTCTTACCAATGATCTTTTTAGTTTTAGGTGTGGTTTCCTCATTTGCATCCTTTAGGACAGACTTAGTGGAGTCACCGCACTCAACAACCTTTTCCTGTAAGTAGCAAAAAAACAGACAAATTGAACACTTAATGAATTAGGTCTTAGTGATGGAAACATGAACTTTACATCATAGAATGTTAGATTTTTCAATGGTTCACTTTATGCCATTTGAAAACCAAGGGTCGAATGCAGAAGAAATTACCTGTCAAACAATGATAAGATAGAAGATTTCACCAGAATGTCTTGATCCCCTCCACTTTGTTACTACCATTCCTTTTGTTTTTGCATAATTATATAGAAATAACCAAGAACTACATATGAGTACAACCAATGAAGCGAGAAAAACACAATACATATACATAGTTAAAGCACGTTGTTACTCTCAAAACTCATCAACATCAAAGCTGGTTCAAAATTTAAGACAATACAAAAGATTTGGATGTCATGATATAACTATTTCAAAGCCATAATTGAGAGAATTACTCTTATCCGAGTCTTCTTGCTTCTCTGTTTGTGCCTTTCACATTTCTCAAGATGTGGCGATTGTGATCATCCATAAACTTGACTCTAATTGAGTTATATGTCTTATGTAGCCAATAAGACCCATAAATTTGACAACAACAACATGCTTAATTTGCGACTACATCTTGATGTTGACAAAGGGAGGAGAAGATAGTTAATTTTGAGCTCTGATTACAATTGTCAAAAACCGTTTACAGTCACTCATATTTATAGTAGCAATTTAAATCCTTCTCCAATACCAATAGTTAATAGATCCTCATGTTCTGCATCAGTAATACAGTCTGAGCTACGTTGGGGAAATTCCTATTCTCCTTATAATCCGCGGTTAAAACTGTGGTAACCAACATATTTTTTATTCATTTTTTTTTCCAAACAACATTAACCATGGTTGAGGTGTGACTAAACGTAACATTAATCATGGCTAATGATGATAAATTTGACAAGCACGTCAAACTGTTTCAAGTAATATAGTAGCCAAGGGTATCAGACTTGCAAGTCTACACAAACTCGTAAGTGATCAATAGACTCGACTCGTAAAGTCGCACGAGTATTTTGAAAATTAAAAATGACTTTAAATAAATCATAAGTGACATATGTAATATATATATATATACTCCCTCCGTCCCTATATATAACCCTCTTTTGTTTTTTTTCACATTTCTTAAGAAAAGTTGTTAATACAATTAATGTGTCTATTTTGTGTGTTAATATTACCATATTATCCTTTGTTTGTATGTGTATTAAATTTGACTTCTCATATTTCAAGATAAGTTAGTAGTATTAAATAGGGGTATGTTTAGGGGGAAAAAAAAATAATAAATGCATCTAGTAATTTGAAAATGAGTTTATATTTAGGGACAATTTTTTAGTCAAATGAGTGGTTATATATAGAGATGTAGGGAGTATATATATATAGAGTTTTGCTAGAAGCCAAGTTTTTTTAGCAACCCACACCGCAAGGTGTTATTTCCACTTTTTAGTTATAATTTTGCTAAAAGACACCTTCATAAAACGTGTTTTCTAGCAGAACCTATATATATATGGGGGCTGCTAACTTACACCCACCTAAAAACACTAAGGTGCAAGTTAGCAACCTACACCCACTTGATTATCTACACTCATTTTTATAAGTATTATTAAGATGCAAGTTAGCACCCTTTACAGATTTACACCCACTTTCATCATTCTAAATATTGTTTCCTTAAAAGTTTGTCTTTATTACATGTTTTGTACCTTAAGCATGTCATTGTCTTTTTTGTTTCTTTTTTTAAGGATCTTTTTTAAGCTAGTTACAAAATTGCCCTTCTATTTAAAATTAATTAGAATATAAACAAAAGGGTGTTTTAGTAAATTATAAGTGGGTGCAACTTGCTAACTTGCACCTTAGTGTTTTTAGGTGGGTGTAAGTTAGCAGCCCCTATATATATAGCCCTCTAAATGACACACACACATACTAGTTTAATGATGAAATTGTTAAATAAGATAAAAGTTTGTCTTTTTTGCTTACATTTTTGGACTAAAAAGTGAGTTTTTTTTGCTTGTATTTGGTATAAATTTGAAACCAAATAAATTAATTTTTATTGACCAATTTTTATTTATATTTTGAAACTAATAAGTCTCCTGAAGGAGTACTATGTATAAAGTTGGTAATTTTTTTATCCATTCAATATAACAATTAATAAGTCTTTTGAAAAAATAATCTCAATAGGATAAAAGTTTCATATATATAAATGAATTAAATAACATGACCTATACTTATGGGAGCTTACAAACCTCACTTTATGAAGTCTGAAACTCAGTGGTTGCTTATAAATCTCTCCTCTGAACTTGCCAAGTAAATTAATGATAACAAAGTATGAAAGAATCATTTGATATGTTAATGTGTGTTCAAGTGTGTAGGATCATATAATTAAATTCTAATTCTTCAATAAAGTTATAGTTCTTAATTATGAAGACTCTGAACGCATAAGAGTGCATCTGAAGCAAAAGAGAAGCTTATAAGACTTGGAACAAGATATGAAGAAAACTCAACCAGAAGGTCAACATCTCGATCAGAAGAGAATTTTCAAAAGAATCTGAAGGAATAAAGCATCTGAAGTTTTGAAGACTCTGAAGGACGAAGCTTCTCTAGGTGACGTCAAAGAGTGAAGACTCTGAGCCAGTTTGTCGTCTACTGAAGGAATTTCACTATCAGAGTCAGAGTAATATAATTGTCTTCTTCTGACCACGTGAAGAAACAAACAAAGAAATTCAAGGACAACGAAAATGTAACGTATTAATCTATTAGAAGCAAAGGAATTTCAAATGACTACTCAACGACATTATCCTTTTGAGGAAAAGATTCAACGTCTGTGATCAAGCTTCTCAAAGACTAATTTGATGCGCTCACACTTCTTCAACAACGACTCTCAAATTCTGACATGATCAGTTGAAGAAAGAGAACAAGACTTCTGCAATTTTACAAGTGCCCTTACTCCGTCAAATTATTTAGTGCACAAATGCTTAGAGAAATTCTTAGAAACTTTCATTTCTTAGAATTTCTTAAGTATCAGAAGTTATCAAAACTTAAACTCTTACACTCGGATTGAACTCGAATTTGATTAAACTTGGATTGTAGAAGTCTCTTTCATGTGTGATTGAGCAAAGGAAGTCTCTTACTTGTGTGTTTGAGCAACTTGTAATCTTGTGTGATTATAGTGAAAATATCTTGGAAGTGCAAAGGGATTTGACTACTCTCAGTTTGTGAGAGGAACCATTATAATTTGCTTATGTCGTCTTTTCTCTTCTCTCTCTCTCTCTCTCTCTCTCTCTCTCTCTCTCTCTGTATTTAACTTAATTTTGTTGCACAACTCTATTTCAGACTCTGATATGAACTCTGCTTCTGATCAGACTCTGAACTGATTTTATAAACACTTAAAAAAAGTTTTGAAAAAGCCAACGCAATTCAACCCCTTTATTGTGTTTTTCTCACCTTCAGTTGGCATCAAAGCGCACGGTCTATTGCTAGAACACTTAACCGTGTAACCGTTAAAAATCCTGAGAAAAACATGGCTTCTGATATTAGTACTTCAAATACAAACAACGATAATCGTGTTGTAGGTCATTATTGTAATGATTCCACTTCTGATAAAAACAAATAATCATCTAGACTGCCATCCTTCAATGGAGATGCTACACAACTCTGTTGGTGAAAAAGTAAGATGTACAATTATATCATTGATGTTGATGATGAGCTATAGGATATCATTGAGGTTAGTGTCAATTTCCATGTAGATCCTGATGGAATGGTGGTGGATAGAAATAGTCTATTTAAGGCTAAGAGAATAACTTATAGAATTTTGGTTGAAGCTCAGCCTCACTCATAGTACACGAAATTTATTGATAAGTCCACTGCCAAAGCTAACTTTGAATCACTCTGCTCAATCTATGAAGGAAACTATCAAGTGAAATAAGCCAAGGCTAACATGTTGGTCCAACAGTGTGAGCTATTCAAAATGATGGAAGACGAAGACATTGAAACCATGTTCTCAAGGTTTCAAACTCTCGTATCTGGTATTCAGGTTATGAAAAAGAGCTATACCTGATAATGTCAAGAAGATGATGAAGAGTCTTCCTACCATGTGGAGACCTAAGGTTACATGTATTGAGGAAGCAAATGGCTTAAACAAGTTTAGCTTGGAGAACCTAATAAGCTCTCTTAAGAGTCATGAGATAGAGCATATAGGTTATGAACCAACTACGAAGTCTAAGTCTATTGCTCTGAAGTCTGATGGTAAGTCTGCCAAGGCTCTTCAAGATCTAGAATCTGAAGAAGAAACTCAAGAAGTAGACTCTGAAGATGGTTTTGATGTTGAAGAAAATGACTTTTATGACCAAGAGACTTCAATATCTCAACAAGAAGAAGAACATGTTTCCAGGGAGAAGTAGTGGAGCCAGAAGTTCAAGCTACAAGGAAAAGAAGGATGAACCAAAGCCTTGCTTCAACTGCAAGAAATCTGGTCACGTCATATCTGATTGTCCTGATCTTTAAAAGGACAAATCAAAGAAGGAAAGCTCTAAGAAGGAGAACTTAAGGAGTAGAGTCAAGAAAAGTCTCATGGCAAAATGGGAAGATCTTGATAATGAGTTTGATGAAGAGGAAGTTAATTTGGCTCTTATGGGATCAACATCTTCTGGTGCAGTATCTGAAGTTGATTCAAAAGACGAAGATGAGATGTGCTTTACAACAAGGTCAAAACTTCAGTCATGGTACCTGGACAGTGGTTGCTCAAGACACATGACATGAGAAAGACATATGTTCCAGACCCTAATACTGAACGAGGGAGGAACTCTGTGATTTGGAGGAAACCATAAATGCGATATAATTGGTATGTGTATTATTAGTAACTCCTATATCTCTATTAATAATGTTTGGTTAGTTGATGGACTAAAACATAGCCTACATAGCATAAGTCAATTTTATTTTTAATCTTAAATGTTGTTCATTATAATTATTGTCTTATTATTGATTTTTTTTTTTTTTTTTTTGTGTATTTGCGAATAATTGTAAAATGTTACTTTGTCAATAACAGCTCATCACCAATATTCATAATGAAAAGAAATGGAGCCGTTTATTTCCACTCAACAAAGAGACCACGAACGTGTAAAATTGTGAGCCATGGAGTACTATCATCTAGTATAATGACGTTTTTGATTGTCACATGTCATGTCATTTGCATAGTTATTGAGCTTGAATGAGGCAAAACACATCTATGCAATTATAAGTAGCTAAATTATTGAGCTTGAAGAAAATATATGAATCACATAGCACATATAGTAGAAAAAAATAGAAATGGTAGCCATACAAGCTTCTTACACTGTGACTCCAAATGAATCAACCCCAAATGGTCATTTATGGCTCGCAGATACAGACCAAATGGTGCGTTTCAGCCACCACACACCACTTATCTATATCTACAAACAAAAACAGTACCAAAAGAACATAATCATAGAAACCTTAAAGAAGTCACTCAGCAAAATCCTAGTTCACTACTATCCCGTAGCTGGTCGATATTGTTACACAAAAGGTGGTAGAATAGAATTGAATCTCAATGCAAAAGGAGCTGTTTTGGTAGAAGCTGAAACCATAAAAAGTATTCATGATTATGGTGACTTTGCACCTTCTGACTCCACCAAAGAGCTTATTCCAAATATCGATTACAACAAACCAATTGAAGAAATGCCATTGTTTGCTGTTCAACTCACAAGATTTCAAAACAATGATGAAAGCTTTGCTATTGGAATTGCTTATTCTCATCTTTTATCAGATGGTGTTGGTTGTATTGACTTTATCAACTCATGGGCCAAAATTGCAAGAGGTGAAACACTAGAGCCTAATGAATTACCCTTTTTAGATAGAACACTACTCAAATTCTCACACACCCCAATTGAACCGCGTTTCGAACACAGAGTTGAAGCCACTACCATTCATTATAGGAAGATCTGACAGCAATGCTGAAAGAAATAAGAAAACAACAGCTGAATTGTTGAAACTCACAAAAGAAGAAGTTGAAAGGCTAAAGAAAAAGGCTAATGAATGTGAGAATCCAAAAGGGTCAAGACCTTATAGTAGATTTGAAGCTATTAGTGCACATATATGGAAATGTACTTCTAAGGCACGTGAGCTTGAAGGGAATCAACAAAGTGTTGTTAGGTTCAATGTTGAAATCAGAAATAGAATAATTCCAAATCTTCCGAAGAACTTCTATGGGAATGCATTGATTCAAACTTCAGCAAGAGGGTTTATTGGAGAAATCACATCAAAGCCGTTGAGTTATATCGCACAAAAGATGAGGGAAGCAAATGAGTTGATAACAAATGAGTATATAAGGTCACAAATTGATGTTATTAGAGGTTTTGAGAATTTGGATGATGCAAGGAAATTATTTATAAATGGAGGTAGGGATACTACATATTTTGGGAATCCTAATCTTGTTATAACAAGTTGGATGACTTTTCCTTCAGATAAAGCTGATTTTGGGTGGGGAAAGCCTATGCATTTTGGTATAGGATCTTTGTCTCAATTTGACAGGGGATTGATTCTTTTGAGTCCTGATGAGGATAGTTCTGTTATTGTTTGTATGCATTTTCAGGTTGAACTTATGCAGCTTTTCAAGAAGTTCTTCTATGGGGATTTATATGAGTTGTTCACTTCAGCAAGATTGTGATGAAGAATATTTGTTTGCAAGCTTTGAATGTTATATGCAATGCAATTTACTTTGTTGTTCAATAAATGTGTCATAGATGTAGCGGTTGGAAATTCCGCCTTTATTGCGGTCTGTCCCTAGTCGCTTAAATTGTGGCCTTTGGTTTACCTTCACTGCAGCCTCCAACACCTTCATTGTGTTGGCTTTGAGGGGGTGGATTTAGTCGCGCATCAGATAAATAAGACTCTTGAGAAGAGTTTATAAAGAAGAGACACTCCTCACCTTACAAGCCAGTTTTTTATGGATGAGTTAGACCCCAAATTTCAATATTAGCAAATTTGATCAATGAAATAAGGAAAGTCTAGTTAGAAGTGTTGATAATGATGTTGTATTTTTGAGTTGAAATAAGGAAAGTCTTTCTATTTGTACTTTATTCCCAAGTCTTTCAAGTAGAAGAAAGATCATTGTCTTCCTGTATTTCTGTTTGGTTCCTCAGTTGCTTCATAGTCATCATTTTGTTCTACTTACTTACTGTCTGTGTTCTGTTGTGATTGTTTTACTTTTACCTTTCATGTTTTCTGCATCCAAGGCATCATCCACTCAGAGTTTAACTTCTTTATTCATTGACTTGCATTGTTATTAGCTCACCGAAATTGACACCAAGGAGAATCGAACCTAAGACCTGGAGAGGAGCACACTCCAAGGTCCCAAGCCAACACCACCAGACCAACCCAAGTGGGTATGATATGATTTCTTATTATTAATTTCGAATGTCTTATTTTCATTCCAAGTACCCTGCTATCATTCAAAAATCTTTTTATTTTCTACACTATAATATATAGTACATTTATTGAATAGAGTAAATTGCATTACAGATCACATATAAAGCTAGCACACAAATCTTCTTCATCACAATCTTGCTGATGTGAACAACTCATATAAATCCCCATAGAAGAATTTCTTGAAAAGCTGCATAAGTTCAACCTGAAAATGCATGCAAACAATAACAGAACCATCCCCATCAGGACTTAAATAGATTAATCCCCTATCATGTGGAGACACGTATCCTAAACCAAAGTAAAAAGCCTTTCCCCACCCAAAATCAGCTTTATGTGAAGGCAAAGCCATCCAACTTGTTATATGAAGATTAGGATTCCCAAAAAATGTAGCATTCTTACCTTCTCCACCTATAAATAATTTCCTTGCATCATCTAAATTCTCAAAACCTCTAATAACATCAATTTGTGACCTTATGTACTCATTTGTTATCAACTCATGTGCTTCCCTTATCTTCATTGCAACATAACTCAACGGCTTCGATAAGATTTCTCCAATATACCCTCCTACTGCTGTTTGAATCAAAGCATTCCCATAATAATTATTAGGAAGATTTGGAATTATTCTATTCCTGATTTCAACGTTGAACCTAACAACACTTTGTTGATCCTCATCAAGCTCACGTGCCTTAGAAGCACATTTCCATATATGTGCACTAATAGCTTCAAATCTACTATAAGGTCTTGACCCTTTTGGATTCTCACATTCATTAGCCTTTTTCTTCAACTTTTCAACTTCTTCTGCTGTGAGTTTCAACAATTCAGCTGTTGTTTTCTTCTTTCTTTCGACATCACTGTCAGATCTTCCTAGAATGAGTGGTAGTGGCTTCAACTCCATGTGTTCGAAACACGGTTCAATTGGGGTGTGTGAGAATTTCAGTATTGTTCTATCTAAATAAGGTAATTCATTAGCCTCTAGTCTTTCACCTCTTGCTATTTTAGCCCATGAATTTATGAAGTTGCAACAACCAACACCATCAGATAAAGGGTGAGAGTAAGCAATTCCAATAGCAAATCCAAAGCTTGAGAACCATGTAACTTGAGCTACAAACAATGGAATTTCTTCAATAGGTTGATTATAATCAACTTTTGGAATAAGCTCTTTGGTGGAATCAGAAGGTGAAAAATCACCATAATCATGAATTGTTTTTGTGGTTTCAGCTTCTATCAAAACAGCTCCTTTTGCATTGAGAATCAATTCCATTCTACCACCTTTTGTGTAACAATATCGACCAGCTACAGGATAGTAATGAACTAGGATTTTGCTGAGTGAGTTCTTTAAAGTTTCTATGATTTTGTTTTGTTGATTCTGTTTTGGTTTGTATATGTATATAAGTGGTGTATGGCTGAGACGCACAACTTGATCTAAATCTGAGAACCATAAACTACCCTTTGGAGTTGATTCATTTGGTATGACTATGTAAGAAGACTTTATGGTTACCATTTTTGGATTCTCTTACTTTCTGTTTTCTCTTTGTATACTTTGTTGCTCATAGATTTTCATATGTATCTATCAAGTTGTAACTAGGGAATTTTTTATATTATTGTATTGAATATTTGTTAAAAAAATAATATAAATATCTAGGGTAAGAGACAAATTATTTGACAATTTCATAGTATGTTTTGTAATTTTCTTTTTTAAAAAATCAACAACTTATCCCCACACCTTTTAAAAAAATCAACAACTTACCCCCACACCTTTTGTTTTTTGAGGGAAACTTACCCCACACCTTATCTCTCTTGTGAAGCAATACAGACTGGCACACAATTCAAGATAATGCCTAACTAATCTTAAATACACGAGAAATGATATTTGTACAACCATTTTATGACAACTTTCCCTCTCATACTCACATTATATTCTTACTCTCTCTCTTCCTTTTTCTCTCTCCATTGTTTTTGACCAATAAGAAAAGAGAAAAAAGAGGTTGTCATAGAAGTTGTTAGAAAATGGTTGTTCAAATATCATTGCTCTAAATACACTGAATAGAGTGGATCGGTTTGCAAAAATATTCAAGTTCAATAGTTACGTAGTCCTCTAAAAAAAGTTCAAGTTATGTTTCTTGTGTCACAACAGAGTGGATCGGTTCGGAATGAAAACTGAATCGAATTAAATTAAATTGTTGACTAAATTTAAAATAAGTGAATCAAATTAAATAGTTTGCATTTCGAATTGAACTGAATTGTTCTAAATCGAACCAAACTGTTATTATTGATACCGTTGAAAAAAATATAAAAACCAAACGAAATCGAATTTAAGTAGTTTTTAAAACCGAACTGAATGTTCTGAACCAAACCAAACTATTCCGAATCAAACCGAATTGTTTTGAACCGAACCGAACTGTTTCAGTTCAGTTCCAATTTGTTAGTAATGGTTCAATTTTTTTTGGTTTGAATCGGTTTAGTTTTTTGGTTTTTTTTGCCAACCACTATGTCACATGTCGCGGGACTCTGATAATTTTAAGTTTGACCATAAGGTAAATATAGTTTGATCTATAATTATTTCATAGAGTAATCGAATTTGAGTTTTCTAAAAGATCCGTCATTTAACGTAGCTCATTAATCACTTTTTTTTTGTTGAAGAAAGCTCATTAATCACTTGCTCCATGTTCATGTCACAATTATCTTTGAAATTGGTGTATGGTTACTGAACGATATTTCAAACTTATTGATCATCATCATATATATTCTAGACGAATCAAAGGTTGCATGTAACAAGCAGTTTGTTTTGGCTTATTAAACAAACTTAAAAATATCAAATTCAAAGATAATTGTAGTTTTTGGACGGGTGACCTTATGTAAAGTTTTTCGAAAAGCGTGCGAATGAGGACAAAAAAATGCTGAAAAGACCCGTGTTGGTTTGTAGGGTCGGTCGCAATCTTGAAGGTCATATAGGATGTTTCAAGTGGTATCATATCAGACTTCTCCTAGTACGATGTGGTTCGGGGACGACCCAAGCGGAAGCCGCTGAGCATGTAACCCTTAAGGTTGACGAGGACGGGGAGTAGTCGTCGATGCACAAGACATGACAATGAGCGGCTCTTGGGAGCTTCTAGGCAAACCAACTCACATCAGAATAAGAGAGATATTGAGACCGTGCAGGTATGAGATTGCATCGTTGAAAGAAGGCTTATAAGAATTGTTTGGTACTACATATATCAATAAGATTCATCGTCTTTTCTCTGGCTCATATCCATAAGAACTCCACAGTTAAGCGTGTTTAACTTAGAGTAGTCTTTGGATGGGTGACATTCTGAAAAGTTTCTCGCAAAGCGTGCGAGTGAGGACAAAGCACGCTGAAAAGACTCGTGTTGGCTTGTGGGAACAGTTGACAATTCAGAAGGTCGTCTGGGATGTCACAAGTCTACCACTAGAGAGATAACGAAATAGAGTAAAATGAAAGATGTATAGATTTGTGATGTGATAGAAAGCGATAGATATTACAAAAAGAATAAGATTCGAATGAGTGTACGAAATGTAGAGATGTACAAATATAATTGCTCTTTTGTAGTTTTATTACATTATCTATGATTACATCATCTCACATGTTCAAGACAAAAATTACATTGTTACTAAAGATATGTGCAAATTTTTGTCTAGTAGTCCACCTTCAATGAAAATATTAAAGCAAAAAGGTGTAATATCTTTATATGCACATATAGAAGGTTACTTTAGTTTTAGTTTGTAAACAAAACAACGAACATATTAAAACTCATATACAATTGTGAGATTCCGAGTTCAAACTCAAGTAAGAATGTTCAACCTAATAATATAGATATTATTGATTGATGCATGTTTTAGACACAACTTTTTTGTCTTTCATTACATGTGAGTAGGTGGTTGAGGCTAACTGACATTTTTATTGAGGGATTGGTGAAAGTATAGATTAGTTGATTTAATCTATAAAAAAAATGGCAGAGTTCATCTAAATACTAACCACAATTAGAAAATGAGTGATGTAATACACCCTACAAAAATACACCATTTATAATTGTTGAAGCGATTGAAAGAGAGAAAAAATAACAATAAAAAACATCGTGAGGAGTAAAGTTCTTTCACTGTTTTTTTTTTGGTTACAGCTCTTTTACTGTGTTGTTGGAATTGGACTTCTATTTAATTCAATAAAATTCTAATTATATACTTGTTATGGGAAAATTGAAATTATTGAGACCGTGCAGGTATGAAACTGCATGATTAAAGGAAGACTTACAAGAATTTGTTTGGTACTACATATATCCATAAGATTCATCTTCTTTTCGGTGGTTCATATCCACAAGAACTCTAAAGTTAAGCGTGTTTAACTTAGAGTAGTCTTTGAATGGGTGACTGTCATACCCCAATTTTTGATATAAAATTCTTTTTTATTCGTATATAGGACTAGAACGCTTTCATTGTTTCAGACGAAATTTCGGTAGAGAGATATTTTAAAATACCTTGTTTATTTGGTTCCGAGACCACAGATTTTTCGTCTTTTAGTCTTTTATTTATTATCTTATTTTATTTTCGTTTTTTTTATTACTGTTTTTTATTATTTAGTTTTTATTTTATTTTAATTAAAATTAAAAAAAATTCAGAAAAAGGCAGCAACAGCAGCAGTGCTGCTGCGCCCCTTCTTTGTTTCCCAGCAGGCTTTACATTTCATTTTAACTTTCTTGTCCTTGTCCTTGTCCTTTTTGTTGGAATAACATTACAATGTCTAGCATCATTCTTGTATATAAATTAAAGCCAACAATCAGAACAAAGAGGAGGAAAAATTTTATAAGTCCATAAAACCCTAGAATTTTATTCTAGAATCATTAACAGTCACCAATCGAAAATCATAAATTTCCAGAATCACATAAACACTAAAACATCCCAAAATCTCAGTCACAGTGACACAAACCACCACATAAATCTCAAAAATCCGAAATCCAACCATCACATAACCTCATTCACGAACACAACAGCAACAAGGCCACAACCACCAACAAACCGAACTCGGACTACTTTCTAAAAAAAAAAAACCCTTGATCTTTATCAAGTCGATTTTTATCTTTATTTTCTTAACAAAACTACAATCAATTTTAATCATATTTGGATTTTTCTTTTAAAATTAAAAAACAACTAAACAAATCTTATTTTTGCCATTTGGATTTTATCTTCTAAAACCTTTTCAAAAAATCTAAAAAAACATCGAACAAATCACTCGATTTTCTACCCCGAACTATGTAATTTTGATCCCTGGCGTGTACATAGGCAAAAGACTTTATCTTTCCAAATCATCAAAAAAATATAAAAAAATATATTTTCCTTTTCCTTTATTTATATTAATATTTTCACAAGCAAATAATAAATAATTTTAGCACAAAATAAATAAATGAAAGACGTTCCTATAGAGTACTATAGAAGTTTATTCGATTTTTTCCCCTTTTCCTTGGAAAAAATAAAAGTTCGGTGGTGAATTAAAAAATTGCGAGTCAACGCTAACCAATAGCTTGATCTCTGAAAATCACCGCGACAGTGACCTTCTGAAAAGTTTCTCACAAAGCGTGCGAGTGAGAACAAAACACGCTGAAAAGATCCGTGTTGGTTTGTGGGGGCAGTCGGCAATCCAGAAGGTCGTTTGTGATGTTACAAGTATACCATTGTTACTAAAGGTATGTGCAAATTTTTGTCTAGTAGTCCACCTTCATGAAAATATTAAAGCAAAAGAGCCCACTCAAATTGGCACCGGGGAGAATCGAACCTGAGACCTTGAAGAGGAGCATATTTCCAGGTCCCAAGCCAACCAAAGTTGGTTTGCAAAGGAGCTAAATCATAGGGGACTAAATTTGTCATTTTTTTAATAGGGGTCAAATCACAACATTGTGAAAGTTAAGAGGGCTAAAAATACACTTAAGCTGGGGAATTTATTGTTGAAGCAGTGTTTTACAACTTTGAGGACAAGGTTGATCTTGAAGGGGTCGGTAGTGACAGGATACTTAAAATAAGGAGCGATGAAGGATTATAATTAGGGATTGTTTTTTTTTTTTAGAGTAACACATTATATTTAGTTTTCCTTTCTAAAATCCCTCTAATTTTTGGAGTGTGATCCCTACTAGAATCAGGTCGTATCATTCTTTCTTGTGCTGTTCTATGATGAAATAACATATTAATTTATGCACACATGAGGTTTGTTCTGCCCCCTTAAAAGAATGATCTTGTAACATACCAACATGTCATCTTGAAAATTTGAAAGCTAAAAAATGCTTTTGACAGAAAAAGAAGAGAAGAAGAAAAAAAACGAATCAACTAACTCCCCAACAGACTTAACTAACAATATTCCTAATGTCAATTTCCAGTTTTCCTACATGAAGTAGCTTGGAAAAAGGTACCTCTTTATTTACCAATGTTCTCTATGATCAAGCATCACTAGATGTTGCTTTCCCCGTCCTGGACTTGGTCTAGCAATGATGTAGACAACTGCACACCAGAAAGCGACCACGGTTAGAACAAGCAAAATTAAAACTAGCTACACTACTAGAAAAAGCAAAATTAGCGAGAGAAATTAGTGACGGAAAAAATGAAATTCCTTACAAATTCCTTGGTCACAAAATTTAGTGACGAAATTAGAGAGGGATTTCACGTTTTCCCTCACTAAATATCCCTCACTAATTTTTGTTTTTTTAGTAGTGCTAATAGGGTTTTGATCTTGAACGTTACCTGTTCAGTAGTGTTTAGAGGACTCCCACCATAAATGAGTGTTGACCAGAGCCAAATGACACTGGCAGTGGAGGTGAGTGATGCACCAACTTTTGAAGGTGCAGAAAGAAGAATGTTATACCTTTTTACAGAAAGATCATAAAGAAGTCTTGAGAAACTATCATCGCTAGAAATCAACATAATATTTGCAGGGGCAGGATTTTCAGAAACTCACTTTAACATATCAAACATGATGTCTTTGTACACATCTGAAATAAAAACACCATTATAAATATGGAGAAGTTCATAAAATGTGATTATGAATGAATAAGTAAATACCTCCAGTGGGGACGTGACATAGGGGGATGCCTGCGGTGGAAAGTGCATGTTGAACCCCACTAGCGATGAGATTTGTGTTTCCATAAGCAGAAATGGATAGTTTGCCATGAAGGTTGGCGTTTAAGAGAGCTAAGCGAATATTTTTAGCAATGCAGTCAATACTGTCAAAGTTTGTTGGAATTTGACAATTTCCAACGTCCCACCAAACTGAGATATTTGTATTTGCATTTTCCATAGTCATCTACAAGTCAATTTATAAAATGGTGAGAATGGATGGTTGATAAGTGAATTCCATAGGGTTAGGGTTTAGATTTTGAAGGTTACCTACCTGTTCAATAGCGTTAAGGGGTCTCCCACGAGAAATGAGTGTGGGCCAATGCCAAATTATATTGGCAGCGGCGGTGGGGGATGCATCAACCGGTGAAGGTGCAGAAAGAAGGATGTTGAACCTTCACATAGAAAGGTCATGAAGAAAACTTGAGAAACTATCATCACTGGAAATCAAGAGAATATTGCTGGGGGCGGGATTCTCTAACACCCATACTAACATATCTTGCATGATCCCATTGTAGACACCTAAAATAAAAACTCAGTTATGATCGATTATGGAGAATGTGATTATTATGAATAAAAAAGTAAATACCTTTGGTGTGGACGTGACAGAGGGAGATTCCCATGATATAAAATGCGCGTCGAACCTTACTAGGGATGAGATCGGAGTTTCCATAAACAAAAATGGATAGTTTGCCATCAAGGTTGGCATTGGAGACTGGAGAGAGCTAAGCGAATATTCTTAGCAATGTAGTAAATGTCATCAAAATTATTGGTTGGAATTTGACAGGTTTCAATGTCCCCCCAAACTGAAATATTTGCATTTTCCATAGTCATCAACTACAAATCAAACAAACTATAATAAAATTGGCGTGGTTACAATACAAGGACGGGTGCACGAACACAATATAAATATGTTTACATAGTTCAGAAAAACCGAACCATTGATGAATAGAGATAAACCGAAAGGGTTGGTTCCAATTTGAGATTTTATTCAAACAACATTAAAAAAAAGAAATTGAGATATACCTGGGTACCAAAAGGGTTATGGTTTAGACTATATCTATCCGGTCACGAGCAACATGAGGGAACGATTCAGCAACACGAGGGTCTATCCCGACTAACTTCTTTTATTTTTGTATTAACTTCCAAGTTTATTCTCAATATTTTTATTATTTTTCTATTTTTTAAAACAAATATTTGATTTGACATGAATATCTCAACAAAATTTTCAATTTTCCATTAAATATCTCAACAAACTACATATAATACTTTCAATTGTCCTTTCAATTTAAAAAAAAGAAAAGAATAATACTTTTAATCATATTCATTAACTATTTCACTTCTATACTCTAATTATTTCACTTCTATACTTGTAATCTCTTTATATGCACGTATGGAAGGTTACTTTATGTCGCGTCATTTTTCGGAGATCAAGACTATTTGATTAGCTTTTGACTCACTAAATTATTTCACGACTGAACATTTTAATTTTTTAAGAAAAGGGGAGAAAAGTTCAAAGTACCCTATATTGAAAGATTTAGGGTTTGGGGGTTAGTTACATAAAGGGAAGGTGCTAGCACCCTTTATGTCCGTAGTATCCTACGGGAACCTCTTGATTTTATTTAAATAATATGCTATAGATTTGCTTGCTTTAAAAATGGAATTTGAAATGATAAAAGAAAAAAGAGACCTAGTTTATCTACATTTTTTTTGTTTGGAAGGACGAGTGTCCTTTGCCTACGTACCCGTGAGGGATCAAAACCTCGTAGTTCGGGGTAGAAATTGACGTTTGATTGGTTTTGTGCTTTTTATTAGTTTTGAAAAAAAAAAATTTAAAGTAAAAAGCCAAGTGGCAAATGAGAATTGGTTTGTGTTTTTCTAAAGAAAAAAAAATGACTTAAAATATGATTAAATTGATTTGAAATTTGATTAAGAAAATAAAAAGAAAAAAAATGGTATCACTTGATTGAAAATCAAGGTTTATTATGAAAATATTTTTCGTGATTTTGTTTATTTGCATGTTTTTGTTATTTTTTGAATAATAAATGAAAATTAAACTAACGGAGCAATAATAATAAAAGCGCGTGGATTTTTGTAGCGACGTTGGATCACCACATAATCTCTAACCTATTTTTTTGCATTTTTGATATATATAAAGTGGTAAAGAAATAAAAGACACACACACACCCTTCTTCTCATTTATATTGTACATTGGACCTAAATACATTATAATAGCTATGCAATGAAATAAATGACGGAAAATAAATATGCATGAGTAAATAAATAAGAAAAAATGCAGAAATTTAACTTAAATTAGAATAAAAATGCGAGAAGAAAATAAAATAAAATGCAAACGAGAATAAAAATGCATGAATGAAAATTAAAATAAAAGCAGGGGTGTAAGCAGTTATATGGGGGTGCAGAATCAAAGGGAAGATGAAATTGGGCTTCAGAAAAAGAAAAGGTGTTGGGCTGAGAGAGAGAGAGAGTCCATGGGCTGGTCTGAGGGAAAAAAAACCACTCAAAGAATATATGTAACCTAGATCTATGAAAAGGGACTACTACCTTTGGTTTAATAGATTCGGTTTAAGGCCGGATTTTGTGTTTGGGTTGAGATAGTTTCGATTGGGATTGATGATTTTGAGGGTTTGTTGATGTTTTGATGGTAGTGTTGGTTGAGACTGAGATCAGTTTGTGTTTTGTTGTGTTGTGAGGAATTGGTTCGGCAAGAGTTTGTGTTATTGCAGGTTTTGTGTTGTCTTCTCTTTCTTGCGCCCTGTGTTTTATGACCTATTGATGCTAATTAATTTTGGACATTATTTGGACAATTAATAATAACACTAAAGAAAAAAAATAAAATAAAAAGTGATTAAAAATAAATGACTAATTAAAAAATTAAAATTAAATAAAAGATGGAAATTAAAGAGAAAATAACAATTAATAAAACTAAAAATAAAGTGAGAAGAGGGCCCGACTCGGAACCAAACATGAGGTATTTTAAAATACCTCTCTGCCGAAATTTTTACTGAAAAGTCAGAGACTAAATCAGCGTCGAACGGTGTATGAATGTAGGACCTTAAGTCAAAAATTGAGGTATGATATTTTAGTTTTAGTTCGTAAACAAAATAACGAGCACATTAAAACTCATATACAATTGTGAGATTCTGAGTTTAAACTCAAGTAAGAATGTTCAACTTAATAATATAGTTAATGTATGTCTTAGACACAACTTTTTTATCTTTCATTACATGTAAGAAGGTGGTTGAGGGTATCTGACATTTTTATTGAGGGATTGGTCAAAGTATAGATTAGTTGATTTTATCTAAATACTAACCACAATTAGAAAATTAGTGATGTAACACACCCTACAAAAATACACCATTTATAATTGTTCAAGCGATTGAAAGAGAGAAAAAATAACAATAAAAAACATCATGAGTAGTAAAGTTCTTTCACTGTTTTTTTTTGTTACAGTTCTTTCACTGTGTTGTTGGAATTGGACTTCTATTTCAATTCAATAAAATTCTAATTATATATTTTTGGGTTAAATAAGTTTTTCGTCCTTATAAATATAGCGAATTTTGATTTTAGTCCCTAAAAAAATTAAACCAAATGTTTTCATTCTCACAAAAAAATTTGTTTTGTTTTTTATTCTTAATGGCCACTTTATGTTCATATAAATGTCAAAATTATAACTCTTTTATGTTCAAATTGTATCCATATTATGTCCGTTTATTATATTCGACATTTATATATTTATATTATGTTCAAAAAATATCAAAAGCACGTCAAAATTATATCCATTAGGGACGAAAAACAA
>Ga0228710_1000406_pt1 | contig 52650 bp, 23 predicted proteins | sample MedpolnodulmetaG_FD_177995 | JGI IMG/M metagenome (GOLD analysis project Ga0228710, IMG submission 177995) | Root nodule microbial communities from Medicago polymorpha collected in Santa Monica, California, United States - pink nodules | ecosystem: Host-associated > Plants > Roots > Nodule... | reverse complement strand
ACAACAAAAAAAAAAAAAAAAAAAAAAAACTCCATAGAATATAATCAATCATCACAAAGTTATACTAAATTATGCAAATTTCAAAGATGCATTCATAACTCACTGAAGCCATTATCAACAAGGTAATTGAAAGTGTGGCCGTCGCAATTGTAGGTGAATCTGTTATTAGAAGAAGGAAGCTTTTGCAAACATTGAGAGGCAATGGTGGAAAAATTTCCAGAAAATTCTGTGTACTCTGCAAGAATCATGGTCCCACGAGCCACAAAGCTATAGATCAAAGTTTGTTGCCCCATCTCCAAACACAAAAACAAATTGCAAAATGTGCAAAGAATAAAGAGAAGGGGGTTGAAAGAGTAAGAGATGAAAATGCAAGTAATTAAGTATGAGGAGAGAAATAAATGATTGATTTGGGTTGAAGGAGTTTCGGGATTACCGTTACATTGGTTTTGTCTTAAAATAGTATGTTTGATACTAATAAATAGGAAATTAATTTTTATAGCTAAAAGTTAAGAGTTTTTCAATTTTCATACACATTTTGTAATGTCTCCTAAATTTTATGAAGCAAAAATAATTTAGCATGTTATTAATACATCACACTTTGCTTAAAATGAAATGTGTATGTATACATTTTCAGGGTATATTTGGAGGTTGGATTTTTTAGGGTTTTAAAGGAGATGGTTATAGATGACTAAATTTATATGTTATCATACATTTGAGATTTATAAAACAAATAAAAAAATTGAAGTATAACATGATATTTGTCAAATATAATATATTTCGATCACTCTTTTGATCAATATTAGAAATATTTTATAGTTTTTTTTAATTTTAAAAGGAAAATCAGTCTTCCCAACTATTTTCCTCCAAAGTCTAATTCACTTATCATATTTCTCTCTTTTCTCCTTCCATGTCTCACACTCTCGGCCTCTCGCTTCTCCTTCACCATAGTCATCAATTGTCATAATCTCTTTGCTGGATAATGAATTACAATATTGCGTTCGAGGCTATAAAATACTTTTATTTTTATCCAAAAAAATAATATCAGGGATGGGCATGGGGTGGGAATACCCAAATTCGTCGGGGACAGGAATGAGATTTGGTTTCTCATCCCCGCCGACCGTTGCCATGCCTACACTACCAGAGTTCTTTTGTCCTTGGCAATGAATTTAGATTGTCCTCTTAACCAACATGATGTAAAAAATGCTTTTCTCGGTGGTGATTTGGAGGAAGGAGTATACATGGATAGTCCTCCAGGTTTTGAGGACAAGTTTGGTTCAAATGTGTGCGAATTGAAAAAATCTTTATATGGTATCAAACAAAGTCCAAGGGCTTAGTTCGAAAAATTAACTTGGTCAATTAAAAGACAAGGATATATGCATCGTCAATTAATTCATACCTTATTCATGAGATTTTCCAATTATGGAAAGATCACAATTCTAGTTGTATATGTTGATGATATCATTCTCATAGGAGATGATGACATAGTTGAGATGGATAAATTGAAGAAAAACTTGGCAAAAGAGTTAGCGATAAAGGATTTAAGTGTCCTTAAATACTTTCTTGGAGTTGACATTACACCCTCAAAAAAGGGAATTGTAGTTTCTCAAAGAAAGTACATCCTAGACCTCTTGGAGGAAACTGGAATGAGTGGGTGTAGAGCATCAGATACCCCTATTGAACACAAAACTCTGGTAGAAAGGTAATGTTCATGTTGATATTAGACGATACTAGAGGTTAGTTGGTAAGCTTATATTTATGCATTATCTCTATAAGTGTTGGAAGCCAAATCATGCTTTCTTCCTATGAAAAACACCTAGGCGCAATTTACCAAATCTTAAGGTACCTAAAATCCAATCCTGGAAAAAGGTTTGTACTTCATAAAAACTAATGAGAGTGATGTCTCTATATTTACACATGGTGATTAGGTAGGATCAATTATTGACAAGAAAACTACTACTAGATATTGTGTCTATGTCCCGGGAAATCTAGTTACTTGGAAATGTAAGAAACAAGGTGTTGTTGCTTGGAGTAGTGCAAAAGTCGAGTTTAGAGCCATGTCTCAAGGAATCTGTGAGTAATTGTGGATTCATAAACACTTGGAAGAACTAAAGGTTAAAGTTGAGTTACCCTTCAAATTGTTCTGTGATAGCAAATCAGCATAGCACCTCAATGTTGCAACATAGCAGAAGCAGGCACATTATTAGTTATTATTAAAATATATTATGTCATTATAAATCATTAGAAAATATTATTAGTCACTATGTCCATGTTAATTTCTTTTCCTATATAGACAGTTTTAGATTGTAGAAATAAAAACATGAAAGCATTATTCCTCTAATTTCTCATATGATTTCTTATAGGCCTTCTCATAATTATCAATAATGAAATGAGCTAGATTTTTTACTGTCAAATAAAATAAAAATAATATGTAGCAAAATAATATATTTTTTCCTCTCAAAAAAATAAAATAAATAACCAACATAGAAACAAAACAAGTCATGGCCACTGCCAGCTCTCACCAAATATTTTTCAATTGAAAGCAGTACTAAAATGGTTCTTGACAACATTTTCATTCAAGAGTAGCAAACCAATGTTGTGTGCAGGACCTACACATCTTGGTGTCTTATACTGACTAACAGATGTTCCTAATCCCAAGTAATGATCAAGAATCTTTTGAAATGTTCCTTTCCTAACAACTCGGAGTTCTAAGGCCCCGATAGTGTTGAACTTACGAGAACTAGTGTATCCTGCATCGATGAAAGACTTATCCAAACAGTTGGAACATTCATTCAACACTTCTTCACTTGCTTCCCCATTGATTTCCCAGAATATTACATAGTGCCCTGGCTCTTTGGATAAATCGACATGGCTTGTGAATTCAACGACTTCTAGTTTCTCTTCTGCTAATAATTTAGATGATGCTTCCACAGCTAATTGTAAATCCTTCTCGGTATTCTTGTCAATGTTAATGCTCAGCAAAATACTGCTCCTACGAATGAACTTGAGTTTTGGAGTTGAGTTATGGAATCCCATAACTTTTACCACGTCCCCTAGCCTATATCGGTATAAACCTGAAATTATATAACCAAGTTAGTTAATTTGATCATATCATCACTTTATTGATATGGTAAACAATCAATACAAATTATACTCCCAAGTTAACCTATTAGTTTTACTTGCAAACATTTCAAATTTTGATATCTATATTTAATGGAATGCGTTTCTTTACACATTTTTCCAAAGTCACATTTCTCAAAACACGTTATCGTTAAGCTGTAAAAATGCGAAAACAAAGTAAATCAATTTGATAATATTCTAGTACTTACCTGCTGAATTGGTCACAACAATTTCATATTCTTTACCAACCTTCACCTCAGTGAGTCCCATGGGCCGAGGATCAGCGCAAAGGAAAGTACCGTCATTGTTAACCTGTGTGAGTGGAATGAACTCAAAGTATCCATTTTGAGGAAACATGGCATAAGTTGCCAATTCAGGGGGAAGTTTCGGGTTAACATTTGCAGCTATGAACCCTTCAGAAGCTCTGTAGATAGAAGTCACTAGAGGCAGTTCCCCAGCATAATGCTTAAGTTTTCCTATATATGGCTCCATTGACCCGCTCATGATTCCGAAAATGTATTTGGCATTAGGAAACAACTCTGGTATCAAACCATACCAGTTGTTCATCCCTATACATTTTTTGTGGATTATGTTAGCTAACTCTGGGTTTGGTTTGAGCAATTTAGACATAACCATTCGAATAGATGGAACTGTAATTCTGCTAGTAAGAACCCCTTCTCTTATATCGCTACAAAGCTCTTCCCACACTTGTTCAAAGGTTCTGAAAGCCTGGACTATGTTGTGAGCAAATGGCGAAGACACAGATTGAACGTCCTCGCGGTAAATCAATCCACTTAATAGATGACAATATAATGATTGGAAAAAATCAGAATAAAATACCACTTCATCTGGGCTGCAATATTGTATTTTAAGTTCCTTCACTGCATGCTTATAACATGGAGTACGAAACATGTTACCGGTAATAGTCGTAGCTACAAGACCCCCTCTTGTTTTGAACTGTTTGCTTCCATATATAAAGTGTAAAGCCTTCCCATTTTTCATCATAGGAAACTCTCTACACAATTGAATTATATGTCAGAAGAGAATATAACAAAATAACGATCCAACTATCGTTTTTTACAAATAAAGATAAGAATGAAATCGAGAACCTGCTCATATAGGCAAAAGAGGTTTGATGTATTTGCACTGATGTTTCAAACAATTCTTCATTCCATGGTACATATTTAGGCTTCCCTTGAGTAGTGCCAGAACTGCAAGAATATCGTTCGAAGACTTATAAAAGTTTTCCAGTGCGTTGTTCAATTTCAATAGACGTGTTCCGGATATATGCCATTTGATTTGATCCAATGATTTTCACATAATAAGAATACATAGACCTCTCAAAAAAAATATATTTTTTAGAGCTACTTTATTTATGATATGCGTTGTTCTATATTTTTTAGGCACCATGGAACCAAGGCAATATTGCATACCCACCAAGACACACCAGCACACTATCTTTCAGGCTTGGAAAATGGAATCACTGATTGTTGATTCACTCCTCCCCTTCCGCTACCGCTTATGTTTCCTCCACCACCGATTCCATTTATAACGAAGGATTCAGTTCAAACAGCAAGAATAAAAACCAGAGAAACCAAAACATCACACCCAAAAAACGAACTAGCAGTTGTTCCAAAATCCAAACCAATACCTAAATCGGCCACACGCCTAGCTGCCACAACCAAACAGAAATAGCTGTATACGCAGCTAGCAACAGCTGCTAACAACAACAGTCTCAGCCGAACCAGCCCAGCCACAAACATATTTCTCAAAGATCTGCTACCCTTTTCAATTATGATGATAAAAACATTGAATTTGAGCAATTTAAGGTGATTCTTAAAATGGGTTTTGATGAATTTGTGTTTTGTTATATGGGTTTTGTCAAAATTGTTGCTTTTTTTATATTTCTTGAGATTGAGAGGAAGAAGAAATAAAAGATTGAGATTTTAATTTTTTTTTCCTGATTTTTTTATTTTTTTAATTTAGTTTTTCATTTATTTAATTTAAAAAAGGTTTATATGATTTTTTTTTTTAATTCAATAAACACATGTGGCATGCCACGTAGGTATTGACCGGTCAAAATTGAAAAAAATGATCAAATATGCAAAGGGGCTAATTCTTGGGGGCTAAAATTATAGTTTTTGTGCATAGGGAACCAAAATTGCAACTTTTTAAAAGTTTGAGGTGGAAAAGTGGACTTTAGCCTAAAAAATTTAGGTGATATGAGCTCCAAAGCCTCGTCGGGGTTCTACAAAACTCAAAGAGCACTTATAGAAGTCTTTACATCAGCAGCAACGGAAGTTGAACCCACAACTTCACGGTTGAAATAACTTCTTATCAACTAAGTCAACATTCATTAACATAATATTTTATGTTAAGTAGACTAGTGGTTAAAATTCACGTTTTAATGTGAATAAGTTGGGTATTGCAAACTTTCGTCCCCTTTTTTCTTTTGTCTAGTAGCCTAGTGGCTAGAGCTCACACAATTTAATTGTGGAGAAGTGGAGTGCTGGGGTTCGAACCTCAACTCCTGCATATAGTATGCAATATCCTTACCAACTTAGTTAAGTTCACGGGATAAACTTCCGTCCCCTTTATTAGAGTGCATTGTCTCTGATTGTGCGCTAAAAAGTACTCCTTCCGTTCCTTTTTAAGTGTCTTTTTAAGATGAATTTTTCGTTTCTATTCAACTGTTTTTTTGGTATTTTAAGGGTATGATATGTCAATTATACCCTTTGTCAATTACTTTTATCTTTTTCAATAAAACTAATTAATGTTATCTATTTGGAAAAATAAAGTTTGTTTTTTAAACAAAATTTTTTTTTTACATAAAGTTTGTTTCTTGTTATCTTCAAATTTAAACAAAATTTTGTTCCAAACAGTGGTTTCAAAAAGAGTTAAAATTCTATAAATAAGATGAGTAACAATTGTTAACAATTTCGAGTGTGACTCTAGCATTGGTTGAAGTCATAGTTGAAGTCTTAACTTTGATTAAAGGAGATGGAAGAAAGTTAATTTTTTCTTAACTTTTGATTAATGTGAAGTTGGAATAATTTTTATATAACTTAAAATAATTAAAAAGATGTACACAATATTTATAAAATTGACAATTGTTTGTTATGAGAGAGTACGCAAAAAAAATAGAAATTTGTTAGATAAAAAGATAATAACTAACAATCATTTTGTTACGAGAAAAAAATAACATATTAGATTTATAAGTGTGTGCAAAAAATAGAAATTTATTATTGGATTAAAATGAGGGTATAATAGGAAGATATCGTGCAAAAACACACACCGCTATTGTGTTAAATTTCTAAAGTAATATTTGAAAATTAATATATGACATCCACCGGTGGACAAAATAATCCGAAAAAAAAAATTCAAAAAGCAAATCTCTACCACATGACAATTTGTACAAAGTCAAAGAAAAAGGAAGACAAACTCAAATTTTAAGGAAACCCGTACATGTCCAAAAATTAATTAACGGAGTTAAACGACACTAGGATATGTTTTGGTGATCAGGATAGTAAACATGATATTATAATAGAGTTAAATATGTTTTTAGTCTTTATAATTATGTTGATTTTTCGTTTTAATCCCTCTAAAAAAATTCTTCAACTTTTTGTGCTTCAAAAAATTTTCATCTTCACTTTTAGTCCCTGCTTTAAAGTAAATTCATATTTTCTTAATAAAACTTTGCAAAAAAAAAAATTATAATGTTATAAGAATATCTCTAAAAAAATTAGATTTTTTTAACAAAACATGGATTAAATATGAATTTTTATATTTTTGGCGGTTAAAAATTTATATTTAATTTATGTTATGTTAAAAAATTCTAATTTTTTTAGTGATTTTTACAATATTCTACACATTTCTGCATAATTTTATGGAAAAAAAAATACAAAAATTGACTTGAAAATATGAACCAAAAGTAATGATTGAAAATTTTATAGGGACTAAAAGTTGAAAAAAAAATTTAGAGGGACTAAAACAAATAGTTAGTATATTTATAGGGACCAAAAACATATTTAACTCTATTATAAATTGATAATGATAATAGTATTTTTTTACAAATAGTGTTATTTATTTACTCATGATTTTTAATAAAAATTAAAATTTTTTATTTAGAGTGTTAATGTTTCTTTTGTAAAAAAATTATATAAAATTCTTCAATCACCTATTTAAATTTTTAATACTTTTATTAATTTATAAAATTTAAAAGTATTAATAAATTAATTTCAGAAAGTATATGTAATTGTTTCTCAAGGGTAATTTTTTTATTTAAATCTAATACTATAAATTTTATCATGTCATAGTTAAAAACAATAATTAATTTCAATAAATATATTATTTATCTCATCCTATATTTATTCGTCTATTATCTTATCATGTCTCTATCCTATCATGCACACCAAACCGATATCCAAATCAATAGAGGTGTTGGGTATTGAGCTCCTCTTCCTATATGAAGAAATACCTAAATATTTCAGTTCATTATGTGTCTCACTTGTATAAGTAGAGAGAGTTTATATTAAGATCGTAGAATGAGAGTATTTCGATTAGGAGAGCATCCACCGAAGAGAAAAGATGAGTTAAGACAATTTCCATTTATCTCAAATCTATCACATTTAAAGTCATCGAACATGACCTTGCAAGAGCATACTCTAAAGTCTCAAGCGAACAAGATCAATCCATAGAGATTAGTTGTATAGAATTCTAGGGATTAGAAAAGTTGGGTCTGACACAATTCTGGGAATGCTAACATATTGGATCCATTTGTTAATTTATGGTATTTCTCAGATTTGAGTTTTGATAGCAGGATCTAGTAAATTTGTTGCGTTGGTTTCAGAACTTGTAGTGGCCAAACATATTTTAGCTCCAAAATAGGCTCACGTTTTTTATATTAATCAGTGGTACAAATTAACATTTTACAATCGTCTCATGAGGATTGGATTTAATACCTTGAGGTTACAATGCAAGTTCCTGCGAAAACGAAGAACTAATTTCTTTTATCAAAGTGTTACCTCCAAACTAAACTAAACCAACCACCTTCAGTGCGAGATAAATGATAAATCAAAAATAAAGAATCAATATTCCATTGTGTCTGAATGCAAATACAAGTTTGGGAAATTGAAAATCTGAACATGGGAACACGAAATTAATGATCAAATGAGACGAAAAAGAAGACTTAGATGGATCTAGGGTTCCACCTCTAAACTAAACTAAACAAAAGAAATAGATGATAAATCAAAATGAAGAATCATTATTCCATTGTGTCTAAGCGGGGTGGAAATTCGCAATTCTTGTAGCCAAGAGAGAACAACATTGAGTGCAGCTGCCTCCACACCAAATTAAATGAGATGAAATAGAAACTTTTCAATCATAAATGCCACTTGCTCAGCCTCTCGTCTGTTGTGTGTTATAGGAGTTGCAGTTGAGGCATTTTAGAGCCACAAAGTGGAACCGAACATGACCGGTGTTTCCGCAGTCATTACACAGGATCCAAACCTGTTTCGGGTAACACAATCAGACCCTTGAATTTAAAATGCCAATAAAACAAACTACAAATAACTACTCTCAATGCAAATTGAAGGAGAAGGAAAATCAGTCTATGACACTATATACACCTCCAAAGCAACAATAAGACATGAATAATACAAACATCTAGCTATACTTGATATGAATGACAGGTAGGATTTGCCAAAAATTAAGGAACCAACAGAACAAAAATAAATACCTATTTCTTAGTGTTCTATCCAATACATACATGTGCATATCGCCTAAAATATAACAATTACTTATTCTGCGTACGAGTATTGAACATACTCATAGTATAAATAATCAACAGTAAGGAAAAGAGGAGAACTGACCATTTTATTTTGGTATTGCTCAGGCATTGGCGTAGCAGCAATCTCGATGTCCAATCTCTCCCAAACCCTTGACATATCACAGAACGACTTCGAACATAGAGGGCATGTATACCTGGTATACGATCAAATACAAGAATAAGAACAATATTCAGAAAGGGATGGAGAAGTAAAGAGACTAGGAGCTTTGTGAGCACTCACCGGTGATGTTCTCTCATTTCATCTATACAGCTTTTATGGATTGTATGTCCACACGGCATAACAACAATTTCTTTTGTTGATTCAAATAAATACTGCAATCATCAATGTCGACATGCGTAAATCAGCCTCCAGAAATATAAAAGGCAGTCATAGTGATATATGAGATCCAATTTAAAATAACTCTAGCATATATAAACTTCTTAATTGACATATTATAATTCTTCACTGATACAATAATTTTTTTTTACTGGATATAATAATTCTTATGAGCAGTAGAACTGTGAAATATATTCATACCTATTACAGGACTCTTTTAGCATCTCGTTTCTCATATGTACTTGTTGATAAGTTTACCTAAGCTGTTTCTAAACCATGAAGAAAATTGTAAATGTTACCTCGTAACACACGGGGCAATCACGATGCATTGCTCCTTCCACACAGGGGTGATTGTTTTCCACCTGAGTTGAGAAGCAGCAACCTATAATCATGAATGTCAAACAAGTAGTAAATTTTAAATTCTGACATTGCTACTTAGTAGTAGACTGGCAAAACACAGGGAAAAAAATGATACCACTTACCACACTTATTACAATGGAAGAAAGACTCCTGTCCACCAGTTCTGTGCAAAAATATATCAAAATCAATCAGTTTGAGTATTAAGACAAAGGCAAGGCAAAAGGAAAAGCACAGAGAGTAAAAACGAGATCAAAGTTAAATGCAAATAGTTAAAAAAATGTGTAAGAACAAAATAGTAAGTACAAATATGGCATTGCATTTTTATTTTTCCGAAAAAAACCCTAAAAACAGGGTAAAGTTGAGTGCTAGGCTAGTTTAGTTGACATGCAAATGATAAATATTTTATGGGATCGGAGGGAGGGTGGTGCTAAAGTGACATGTAAATTTCGTAACTAAATAGACTTAAAAACAAAATGAAACAAAGTGATCCCGCATTAAAATATGTTACCATCCCTAACAAAGATGCAATTTGTTATGTTCCAGACTTAGGAAACCAGATTATCAATTCATACCTGCAAATTCCACAGCCATTACAATGGTACTGCTGCTTAGATATCTGCATCATATAAAAAGGAAAAGGATAGTACACTGGTTATAGACTCGCTGGTCTATGCTTACGACAAACAATCATTTAAATTTAAATTACAGAATAAAATAAAAATATATATGCAACATCAGAACAAAAAGGAATCTCATTCCAAGGATTAATACTCACATCATCGTCAAAGAGCTTGCATGTCTCACAGAAGTACTTGCCCATACAAACACCACAGTTAATACAATTTGGCTGAACCTGAAAGTAGTAAAAAGCAGCACAAGAAAATAGCTTAGCTTCAGATGTTCAAAGAAGATTGTTTGTATATGATAAAAATTTCAGATATCATAATAGATGATTCATTGAGAAAAACAAAGATTGGACTTATCAACAGTTTCAAGCAGCATACAGTCTCGTGTTATGGTCAATACTTTAGACAACATTTGTGAAACTACCGTAGCGCAAAACATCTGGAATAACTTCCAGACAGTAATAAGCTTAACAGATGCACCATTTTATTTTTTTTATGCATGTGCTTACATGTACATAATCATAGGGAGCACTAGGCATGGAATTAGAGTCTATAAGGTGTGCTAACCTAGTGGGGATGTATTCTATTCTCTTTGATGTTACTATGCTCTTAAATTACCAAAAAAAAAGTATATAATCATAGGCAGAGAAATTTTTTTTCTTAGTTACAGAAAATAAAGATTCAACATATCTCGAACTAATATTTACATCCTCCTTTATAAATTCAATATCAATATAATAACAACAAAATAACTAAGATATTGAAGAAATTCTAACTCACCTCTTGTTCAGTTGCACAAAGTGAACATATCACCTGAATAAAGTGCACAAATTATTCTATTAGAATTAAGGAGTACCTTGTCCATGAAATAAAAGGAAAAGGTACAAAAATTTGTGGATATTTCAATTAACGATGTCCCCCAAGGTAATAAGAATACCTGTTTGACTTGGTGTCGGGGCATTTCGTGTCTATGTTTATAATCTACATTGATATCATTCTGTAGAAAAGTTGATAATAAAAATAAGTTCCCCAAAAATTTAACAATATCACAACCAAGAATTGATCGTCATAGTAGATTCTGAAGTTATAAAAAATAAGTAATGAGACCGGCTGAATGATATGAAACATATTACTCTTATGAAAAATAGGTAAGGCATTTACTCACTTTCGCATCATTGTGACAATGGCGGCAATCAAAAACCTCATTGCAACAAGGAGCCCTGATTCGGCACCTTCTCCGGTAGTGTTGGCATCTGCAAATAAAGACTAATTTTATAAAAGGAGCAGGAAATGCAACAATTTGGAAACCAGAAAGTAGCAGATGAATAAGAAATTACCCGTATTCCATATATCCTTTATCTTGCAGATCATTTGTGTTTATACATTCACTTGATTCTTCTCCAGGCAAGGATTCCAGATTTGATTTTGGAGGATTAACGTCTTCTTCGGTCGTATGTTTCGTGTCATTGCATTCAGAATGCAACGCTGCCACCTCACCCATGATACAAGCTATCCTCAAATAAGATTATCAACTATATCTAGAAGCAGGGCAGTAAGCTTAAGGACCTGCATGTGGGAAAAAAATTAGAAATAATCCTAAAACTTCTACAAGGCATATTTAGTCACCCCATCAAGCCAGGTAAACACCAAATGCATTGTTGATCTCTTGTATACTGCCGCAGACCAATTGTAATCAGCAACACAAAATGGTATTATGAAGCTCCAATCACCACTACTCCAAGAGAGGAACACAACAAAACAAGTGTATACACAAGAACTCCATAAATTACAATAAGCATTGAACGATCACTTGATTCCTTGAAGAACTCCCAGATACATGTCAACCAAAAGAAATTCCAACCTATTTTGAAAGCAATAAATCACTCAATCAAATGCATCTCGGACAATAAAATATAGTATTTGTGTTGATTTTATTATCCACAAAGGGCGAACCTACCATAAAGTGTTGTTCAGCATTGACCCCTTCAGAAACCGAAACTTACCAAAACCTTATATATAATCACCCCAATATAGTCTTCACCGTGATAGATTCCCTTGGGTGTATACTTATGACACTTTTCTCACTAATAGCTAAGTCATTTGAAGGTGAACTATGTTCACTGCCAAATTGAGGTTAAACAAGAAGATTTTCAGCAGGGTTGTCTTTCAATAAAGACAAAAAAAACAGCTGGAAGTGGGAAGGAAAAAATGGAGCTAATACAAGAGGGTGATTGTATGTGAGCCAAACTTGTATCAAAGTCATTCTTCTAGCTGTCCGACAAAGAAACAAAAAGAACATTCCACCCATAGGAAGCTCCAACAACATCAAAGTTGGCTCCAAACATACAATCCAAGCTAGAAAAAATAAGACAGCATAGACAAAAAGATACAGCTAGCTTGATGCAACTGCAGAAATACAGATGGGCAAGGCATTAAAAGGAGGAAAAATTTGCTTCGTGCAGTTGGAGATGGATTCAAATCTGAAAGAAAATTGCCGGTACTCGTTTGATCACTACTCCCTCCAAAAATTACAGAGTCGCGTATTTCCAACGTAAGCATCTGCAACTGGGTAATTTCACTTTGGATGCCCTGCAAAAGACTTTCCTACCTAAAACCTAAACTGATATAATCATTCATCTCCCTTGAGTCCCCTAAAAGTTTCGCTCTCAAATATCAATCAACAGTATTTCCCTAAGGTCATTCAACTATGTAACTGGAACAATTGCGTACAAATATGTAATTACTTCAAATCACAAACCATTTTTCTCTTTCGTATAATATAATCAGTCACTAGAGGTCTGTTATAAGAACCGATTTGAATCATAGCTTGACAGAAGTTTTGCGAAAACCATGGTGACTGAAAAACATGAAGGATTATGTTGTCTCCTAATTACAATTATGAATACTCAACAGCAACAACTTAAAACCTCGAGTTTGATATGATTCAACTGAGGTTAAACCAATTGAACCAGCAGTCCTATTAAAGGGTTACAGCCTAAGCAGTGAACACTATTAAAGGCAAAAACCTATGAAGCACAAACTAAGACATATACAGGACGACACTGATAATAATTTGAGAAAATGACATAATTCATGTAATCATATATGTCAGTGTCGGACATGATACATGTCAAACACCGGGACACGCCTAATCCGAAGAGTAACCGTGCTTCATTCATTGCCTTAAACCAAGGCCTTGGTACACACTCATATCAATGAATTGTGTTATGTACCACAAAATCAAGAGCCAAACAAACAGTAAAAATAGAAGACAATTCACAAAGACCAACAACGCATGAGAATATGCAAAATTCAATCAAGACACAACAAAAACAACTTATAATCTAAATAATAATATAAACATCTAAAGAAGAAGAAGAGAATCAATAAATAAATAAATAAATATAAAAACGATTTGACAAGGAAAATGGAGAGAGTGAAGATGAACAAACGGCGATTGAATTGATGTTGGGAGCGCTCCTCCGATCAATCTATCTTCAAGGACCGCGCTTGTGTGCTTTTGAAATTGTTGATCATCGATATTGAAAGCCGAATTTGGGAGTTATTTATATGAGATATTTAATTGCCTGCTGTCAAAATCAAATTGCTTCCCGTTAAAATTAATTGTCACGCGTTAATCTCTAGGATTTTTATTTTTTTTTAAATCACTTTTTTTTTAGAAATATTATTAAGTCACTTTGTTTAATCGTATCTCAATCCGAGACCGTATTTGGAAAAGAATACAAAATTGATGAAAGTAATTTGTTATTAAATCAATTGCTCAATCCATTTCAAGAGTCCATTCCTACTCCCAATAATTTTAGGTGAGAAAGTTAAAAAAATGTTGAATTCATTTTGATGGGGCTCGAATCGACATAATAGAAACCGTATCAATAGGTTAAGGTGGGAGAGATCGACAATGAGGAAAGAATATGGTGGTATTGGTTATCGAAGTCTACATTGATTCAATTTGGCAATGCTGGGGAAGTAAGTTTGGAGATTAGAAACCAATCATAATACTATAGTTGCAAAAGTGTTCAAAGTTGGTGAAACTGGGTCACAACCTGAGTTATGTCTGAAGTAGTATCCATGCTTCACGGATAGTAGTCAAAGGAGGTCTCAGATGGAGAGTGGGAGATGGTTCGCAGATAATAGCATGCTATGACCCATGGATTAGAGACGACATGAGAGCCTATGCGACAGGTGTCGTACCGATGGGGATGAAAAACATGATGGTAAGTTATTTAATGGAGAAAAACAATAGTGAGTGGAAAACAGACATTATCAATGAGTTGTTTAATGAGAAAGATGTCGATAATATTCTTGCCATGTCAATCATGGATGAGATGGGAGAAGATAAACAGTGTTGGAATTTACAACACGTGGAGACTGCACGGTTAAATCGGCATATCACTCTACCATAGAAAGTCTGGTTGACAACAATGAGCTAAGAGTGGAAGGTAATTGAACGAAAATTTGGAGACTTTTAATCACGCAAAAAGTAAAGGCATTTTTTTATGGAGGGCAATTAAAGGATGCCTACCCACGAGACATATGCTTCAAACTCGTGGTGTCCATTGTAGTGATCGATGTGCTCACTGTGATAGCTCATATGAGAACGATTGACATGTCTTTTTCGCATGTAATAGAATAGAGCAAGTTTGTACTGCAGCAAGTCTATGGCATATTATACAAGAGAAATTGAAAATCGCGGATGATTTTTACTTTGTAGCTCTATCCTTTCAATTATTAGAATCCTAAATTACAGACAACTTCTTGATTTTGCAATGACTCGTTGGTGTATCTGAAAGAGGCGAAATGACCAATTATAGAATGACATCGAAAAAAATCCTTAAAAAAAATATATAAAAAAGAAATCTACTCACATTCAAGAGTTCATTTAAACACCATCTGACTTAGATTCTTCTTATAGTTTGTTAGTTTCATTATTAATCTTTATTTTCAATTCATAGATACTCCCTCCTTCGACCTTAAATTACATTTGAATTTAAGATGACTACTTCATATTAGGATTGTTGGAAACAAAAGGAAAGCACTTGAAGCTATGTTATAATAGACGTAAAAGCACCTGCAAAATAGACATTACGATGTGAAGCTATAATATCGCACACGACTTATGTACTGTTGGGATATCAATGTTATATAACATTGACCAATGAAAGTGTGCCACATAGAACTTCACATGCATGTCTTTTCTCTCTCTTCTTTAGACATTTCTATGTGGCACTCTCATTGGTCAATATTATATTACATTAATATCTTAATGATACACAAGTGGTGTCCATACAATATCCGCTCAATGTGTTGCTCTTTGAAGTTTTACTTTATTTTTGGTGGAATTGCCCTTTGGAATTTTATTTCAAAATTTACATTTTCGAAAATGTCTTATGACTCATTTTAATAGCTTCACTTTGGGATTACATTCACAATTGTTACTCAATCATTCAATATGTATTCTCCTATATCAAAATCAACGTTTTTTTTGTTTTTGATGGTGTCCAGGATTCAAACTCCGGACCTTACATATATTATACATTGTCCTTACCAACTGAGCTAAGCTCACGGATACAACGTTTCTTTTGTCTAAGACCGACAACAACTGTATTGACTAATGGATTCATTTAATTTTTCAGTGGGAATAATATCCAAGTACATATTTGTTCCATCAAACAAAGGTGATATAACACTTTTTTGTTGACAAGTAATATTTTTTGTTTAATTTTAGTTCTTATAACGAGAAAAATTGTTAATTAACGATACTGAAGTATTTAGTTTGATCTACATCTCCTTTTCATTTTTTAACTATTAGGGAGCGTTTGTTTCAAAGATAAAAAACACATTCCTGGGAATAGAGGTTGGGAAAGAAAAATACCTATGTTTGGTAGAAAAGAACAAAAATAATATGCCTAGGAATAATTAATGCCCAGGAATCTACTTTCCTTACATTCTAGTCATTTTTATTCCCATGAAAAAGGGATGGGAAAATTATATTCCCAGGAAAAGAGTGCCCACGTTCTTGATTTTTTTTTCCTTCATTTAAAGCTAAACAAATTATCCTCACAGCCAACCACGTTCTTGATAAAAACTCATAAATATTTTACTATTGTGCTCCCACGTTGTAAAAATTAACATAACAGTTTCCATTTTTTACTAATAAGGCATAAGGTCTATCAATGTAACCACCCACTTCTTTGAAAAGAATCCTAGGAATAAAAATTGGCAACCAAACACTTTTCTTGAAAAATTCCTAGGAATAAAAATCTCATTATGTTTTCCTAGGAAAGTTAATTCCAGGGAGTAATTTTTGCATCTGGGAAACAAACACCCCCTTAGTTCCTATTTTAGTCTAGTACGTGTCTTATTTTGTTATATTTTGTCCGTACTATTTTTAGGTGTCTTTCTTTTTTAAGGGGATTTCCAGGTAACTATGAGGGAGATAATTTGAAGAAATAGTGACCTATTAACTTCTAACGTAAATAGTGACAAAATGTTTAAGGACCAAATTGATTGATTTGCAGAAAATTATAACCCACGTTTGTAGAAAAATGGTCGTTATACAACGACTCTTTCTTCTCCAAATCTATAAAATTGGAACCTTAATTTTACAATTTGTCATCTAGAGTCCAAAATCCTAAAATTTTCTTCCATTAACTGATGACAACGTTCTCCCCCAATTCTAAAAACTTCAAAACCTATTATTTTTTATTGAATTCCAAATCCAAAAATCCCCAAAAAATTTTCAAGCTTTGGTGTTCAGGTTGAACCCAAAATGATGGTTGGTCGGTGTATGGATAATAACAGTCATCAAAGTTGGTATTCATCTTCAAGCTCTATGTTTAATGGGGATGTGAGATTGAGGTTGAAGATGAATGAATGCAACATTTCTCTCAAAATATTTCAATCAAATCGGTCCTTAAATTTTTTATCTATGCATCAAATCGATCCCTACATTATTTTAAAATACCATCCTATAAGTCATTGAATTTGTTAAACATATGTCAATGTGATCCTTGATGCATATATGTGCAGTACAAAGTAAAAAAGTAAAGAGACACACCATTATATAAGCCATAATTAAGTCATTGCACTACAAGTGCAGAAATGTTACATATGCAAAAAGCAACCCAACTATGAGGCATTAACAAGTCATAAGTAATACATTCTATGTTCTTAAATATTACATAGCCAAAAAGAAACTCAACTAGGGGCATAATTTAAACAAGTATTCTTCTTCATATTCATAGTCATCTTCATAACATTCATAAAAAAAAAACCTAGAAAAAAGAAATCATCTTCATAATTATCTCTCTTAGAACCATTTCCCTCTGTCCATCTCTCCAACCCAGTCTCTCTCTCTCTAAAACCCATTCCTTCCTTCTAACTCATCTCATTCCCATTCTCTCTCAGTCAAACCCACTCAAAGCAAGTTTAATAACAACTCTAAAATCCAATCACAACTCAAAATCAGCTCTCAATTTAATAACAACTTTCAAAATTTGATTTTGAAGATGAATTCAAACGAAAAATACATCTTTCAATTGTTGGGGTTTGATTTGAAGTTGGAACCTTTCGGTCGATCTTTTGAAACAATACAAACTTCTTCTGTTTCATTTGAATTGAAAAATACATCTTCTTCCAATTATTGGGTTTGTTGTGTGAATAAACTCTAATTTTTGGGTTTGATTTGAATTTGGTCTCTTTCGTTTGATTTGAACTGTTGTTTTTTTTTGAGATTATTAATATTCTGTTTCTCTGGAGTCTTTTAGATTCAAATTTTTGTGTGGGTGAATTTTTCTAGATTTGAATGTTTTTAATGAGTTTGAAGAAGATGAAGGAAGATGAAGGATTTAAGAAGATGAAGGAATGAGTTTGAGAGAGGGACGTGTTTGATGTTGTTGAGACAAAATTCCTAATTAATTTTAAAGATAATAAACTTTAATGATTAAGCACTAAATGAACTTTGATTAATTCCTTGGTATTTAACTTGTGCTCTTGAGTGTTTTTACTAAGACAGGAACATGGTTTAAATCATACCAAGATACAAGAAATCAAAGGACATTGAATTCATGAACTAATTTTGAAGTTCAGAATGTTGATCAGTGATTTGATCAGAACGTTCTGATAAGAGTTCAGAAGGTTGTTCATAAGCAAACCCAGAATCATGAAGAACATGCAAAGTACACATGACATGAATAAAATGTCCAATAAAATACATTTACATAGATCAGTCAAGCAATAAATGCATTTACAAGAATAATGTCAAAAAGGTCTTCAATGTTCATTCAAGACTATGAACACTTGAAGTACTAGGATTATTCCAAAGAGGATATTGTCCTAGAAATTACAATTACTGCACTTCAGTTGTATCTTTACTATTAGGATTGATTACATCAAAAGTAAGTCTTACAAATCATCCTAAAGTAAGAACAAAAGGAACATTTTAAAGGTCAGAATGTTCATCTCTGCACATGCTTCTAACTATGAACAGTGTAGTTGGTGAAAAGTTGGCAAGCAAAGCAAAAGGAGATATTGCTCAGAGATAGACATGTCCTCTGATCAGAATCAAGCAAATCTCCTAGTAGCATGGGCCTGAAGCTGTAGATCCACCATTCTCTCTCCTGCACAAAGTTCAATGCAGATTTGGTAACTTTATCCAGCAACTTTTTGATGCATATGGAGAAGTAACTTTTTGAGGATAAAGCCTAAACAAATCTTATGGCACGCATTGAACAAACCCAGAAACTCATCATACGTTCATCATTGATGAACCCAAATGAAGAACATCACGAATATCAACATTCTGATGAAGAACACAACAACATTTTGATGGTCAAAATGTTCACCCAGATTTTAAGTAAAAGTTTGTGGGGCCCAGGACACGTGGCATAACACCATTGAACACCCTACTACGGCTATACGAGCCCAAAAACTCTATAAATAGAGATCAAAGGCTCAACATTACTCGCACCATTGCAAAGCATACAAGAAAACAACTGAAATTGTTTGAAGCTCTTGCATTTGAATTGATCATCATTGAAGACTCTTTTTATCTTCTTTGTAGTGTAAATCAATTCTCTTTGTTATCTCTTTTAAATATAACTTTTTCTTCCTCCTCTTCTGATTGATTCTCAAACATTCAAACTTCTCACAAATTGTAATCAAAGTCTCATCTAGTTTTAGGGGTACTAAAGTGTTAGCTTGAGCAAAAGTTGTAAAAGTGTAAGTGGTTAACTTAGCAACAAGGTGCAAGCCTGCTGAGGCTTAGAGAGTACAAAAGTGTAAGTGTTCAGGTGAGCACAGATTGTAAGGTGCAGTATTTGAGAGGTTATCTCAAGCATCATAGTGGAAACTCTCACAAGATTGTGAGGAGTGAACTAACCCACATTGAGTGAACCACTATAAATCTCTGTGTGTTGATTCTCTCTTCCCTATACTCTTTACTTACTGCAAACACAAACACACACAAACACATTTACTTTATTAAACTGTTTTTGTACTCAAACATCAGAACGTTCTGAAGTCTGCTATTAACTTAACCATTCCAAATTTCAACTTGAGAATTACCTTTTAAGTTACAAGTAATTTTTAAAGGGTCACAATTCAAACCCCCATTCCTTGTGTCTATTTTATCTACTTCAGATATGTCTCATTGAAATGCGAGGGTGGAAGGAATGGGTAAAATTGGAAAAACAGAAAAGTTAAAATTGAAATTTGTAGTGTTTCCATCAGATTGATCATTGTACACGTGACTCCATGGATGACACGTGTACAACACAACATGCATGATGACAACTCGACATCACTAACGGAACATTTGAGCGAAAGAATCGATTCGATGAACGTTTGCTAAATTCAGGGACAAATTAAACATTTTGTACAATTTGGGGCCATATTTATCTGGGCCTTACAAATTCAAGGACGAATTTAAGTATTTACTCAAATTATTCTATAATGAAATTATTCTGGTGTGCACCCCAGGAGGCCGTGGAGGTCTAATTAGTAATGTCATTTTATCCGTTTCCCGCCAAAACATTTCCAGCAGCTTCTATTTTCCCTCCTTACAAACCTCACCTCACCTCACCTCACTTCTCACATCAAACAAACACATTCAAATTCTACCCTCTCACTCAAACCCATCCTTCAATCCTCTACAATGGATGATTTCGATATCATGGATATGGATATGGATATGGAAATGGACGTTCCTCTCCCCGAAGAACTCGAATTACTTGAATCAACCTATCGCACTTACGAACAACAACCCGATGATGATCACTACTTTTACAATCCTCCCGAAGACGAACCCGAACCCGAAAAACAACAATCGCCAACAGATCTCGCTAACAGTCACAAGCGTTCCCGTTCGAATTCAGATTCCGATTTGGATTTGGATTGTTCTGATGTTGAAAAGAGAGAGAAAGTTAGGGTTAGAGTTGCGGAAGATGCTCCTGCAGAAGAAGAGGATTGGCTTCAGCCAGCTCCTTTGGAAGTTACAGTTGAAGAAGTGAGATTCTCTAAGGATAAGACGTTATCGCGATTTGCGTCGGAGATTGATGGTGAAGTTATGCCTGTAACTGCTCCGAATGGAGATAGGGTTTATACGAAGCTGGATAGGTATTATGGTGAAGATCGAGTCACGAAGCTGAATTGTAGAGGAGATTCTTCTGGTATTCTTTTGTTTGATAAATTCGTTAGCGTTATTCAGTTTTGCATAATTTCACTATCAATTAGTTTCATAATTACACATATGATTAAGTTCAAATAATTAATTTTCTCAAATTATTACTGGTGTCCACGTGTCAGTGTGGTGTCCAGTCGTGTTAGTGTTGTGTCACGTGTCCGTGTCTGTGTTGGTGCTTCTTAGGTTTCAATTTTCAATCTTGTTTAGCTGACTAGAAAATCAGACTTGTTTTGTTGTGTTGGTTTTTTTACTTCGTTTTGATTTGATGAGTTGATTCAGTTATTGCTTTGATTGAAAAAAATGGGATTGCAAATTTTATTGTATGTTAGGTTCCACTTTTGGAGCAGTTAAAATTGATTAGAGGTGTAAAGTTGATTTTGACAAGTTTGGTTACCCTCGAGTAGAATTGATTTGGCCTCTAGAATTGATTCTACATGAAACTTTTGATTATTGAAATGATTTTCAGACTCAGATTTTTTTGGTCGACTCACTTTTAGGCAGAAACAAATTTACAGAATCAATTCATTCAAAATAATTTTTCGTCACTGCAAAATCATTTTACCTGTGGATAACTTATATAATTTTATTTTCTTGCAGATCTTGCTGTAGAACCTATTAGTGTTTTGTTAGAAAGGTTAGATCAAGAGAATTTCGCTAAGGTTTGTACCTGAAACTCTCTGTTGTGAACTTCAAGTAGCTTAAAGCTGAATAAAAATTTCATATGTTTTTGTGTTACAGTTGTATGATGCTTGGAAAATGTATAGAGTTGGTCATCAAATATGAGTTTTGATGTTTTTTTTTAATGTTTTTCTGGTTCTTGTTATGCTGTAGACCTTGGAAGCTAGTTCTGAAAGTCAAAGTGTTGTAGATGTTCCTGAAACACTAACGGTCCATGAAAAACTTTGGGTCGATAAATATGCTCCGAAGTCTTTTACTGATCTTCTTAGTGATGAACAGACAAATCGCGAGGTACATATTTACTGCAACATTTAGATGTGGAAACTGTTTTGTTACATTAGAAACTGTTGATTTAAACTACTATAGTTTAAAACATTATTCTTTGGTTGTCGATGCCATTAATTGATCTTATATTTGTCTATGACAGGTACTCTTGTGGTTAAAACAATGGGATTCTACTGTGTTTGGATCTGAAATTCGAAGTACATCAGACGACGTTTTGTCTGCTTTGAAACGGCATTCTTCTATATCCCATAAACCGAAACCTCTAGCTTCAAATTTTCCTAGAACAAAAGGAGGGCACAGTTGGAGCAGTAATAGTGCTTCAAATTTTCAAAGAACAAAAGGAGGGCACACCTGGAGTAGTAATAGTAACAGGTATACAAATTTTAAGAGTACAGATGAGAGTGGTAGTTCAAATGGTTTTCAGGATACACGCAATGCGAAGTCACGGAATACCAGTGCACCAGAACAGAAGGTATTTTTAAGAATTTTATGATGTATTTTCCTCTCGATAATTGTTGGGGTTAATAGGTGTTGTATTTTCTGATTGTATTTACATGAGTTTTAATTTTCTTACACTTACTTTGACCTCCTTTTTTTATCTATCTTCCATACTCTATCACATCCCATAGGTGGACTGAATTTATTTATCCTTCTTACAGAACTTCGTAGCATCTCCTGCTCTCACTTTTCTTCTCTACCCTTTCTGTACCTCACTTCCTCACGCCTCTCTACATCCCATATGGGGTGCGAAAAGATATTTATCCTCCTTGGCTATATTTGTAAATAAAAATCAAATAGTGACAAATTTGTACAACTGTGCACTAGTATTTGTGTCTGTGTTTGTAAAGGCTGGATATTAGTTTTGTAACAACTAACATGTTAGGTATAACTGACAATAGGTTTAAATATGTTTCCGATTTCTGAAAATGTGACCCTCTTTGTAATTAGACCCTATTTGAACTTTAAATATCTTATAACATTTTTGTAATTATGCATTTGTAGCCCAAGATGAGGAACTATAAGTACATTATTTTTATTAAATATAAATTTAAGGGTTACAAATGAATAGAATCTTAATAGTGACTAAAACAACAAGAATGCTATATTTTTAGATGCTATAAATTTTCCTAACCCTTAACAAAAACATTATGCTCGAGCTGGTTCTAACAATGGTGCTATAATATGCATTGGCATTTGGTGCACCCACACAGAGTCAGATGCACACACACCGGTTTGGTGCATAACAATGAAGGTATTAGCTAATCATTATGCCTAGCTTAGGCTCCCCTTATTTGAAGTAATTTTAATAACACAAATCTGTCATTTATAATCTTATCCTTCCAGTCCTTGTAATCATGCAGTTGCCCAGTGGTTATGGTTTTATTAGTACATAGCATGTGATGCATTTATCTGAGTGAGGAATTGCATTTGCGATTGAATTTTTATATTGATGACAGATCCTTCTGCTATGTGGACCACCAGGTCTGGGAAAAACAACACTTGCACATGTAGCTGCTAGGCATTGTGGATATCATGTGGTGGAGGTATTTTTCTGTTCTATTTTATATGTACATTTACCTGTCTCGAAGCTGTAGCCTCTTTTATATGCTAGTTTTTTATGTGCATTTGATATCATTTAGTTTTTAAATTTGTTAGTGATTTTGTGAATTATGTAAAACTAATTTCACTTACTGTAGTTTATCTATTAGTTTGATGAAGGGATTCATTCTTGAATGTCCTTGTCAGTGCATATGGCTGGGTCAATCTGTTTGACGGTGGTAAACTATAGTTGTCATCTACAATTTTGTCATATTTCATCCGAGTAATCTCTTTGCCTTATTTTGGTTGTTGCTATATATTCCTATCTTCTCCCTTGATTTCTCATAATATTTGGGTTGAGCCTAACTCAACGCTACAAAGTCGGCTCCTATGATGAGGAATGTCTCCCACAGAAAAATATGATCCCAAAATTTCAAGTGAAGTTGGACATGAGCAAATAGAGTTAGACTGGTCCTACAGGTGTCGCCAAACCATTTTAGTGATATATATGTGGAGAAGCTAGTATGTGTATAATGCCAGAATTGGCGAACAATGAGGCAAGGGACCTAAATCTCCCCCCAGGCTGTCTGAACAGCTCTGATTGTGGTGCCAGATTGATTCTCAACCATATATTTAAATTGCGAAAATATAGCAAGTGCATATGATTTATGTTTGAGGGAATAAATCGAGGTATGGTTAATTTGCATCAACCTATGTTACGAAATGTTGATAGCCACAAGTAGAGGGAACAGGGGTGGGTCTCCATGAATCACTGAATGTATTCTAATGGGCTATGGTGTCAGTAGAACTAAAAGAGGAAAATGATGAAATTTGTCACGATAACAAGCAATATAAAAATTCAAGGAAGTTTCATTAAGTACAGCCACATACTGAAATATAACTTATAAGAGTTCGATACATCAGAAATCAAGCTATTTTTTTTTTTAAACCCAAAAATTTAGTTCACTGATATCCTAGTGTCATAACAATAACAAATAGAAATGGAGCATTTAAATAGTTCCAGTAAAACAAGCAAAAGTTTGCATTAAAAGATAGAGGGGTGGGCATTGATGACAATCTTCACTTGAGAGGAATAAACCTGGAGGAGTGAGTGGCACCAATACCAGGCCTACCGTGCTTAACAGGCTTATAAGAGATTGAGAATTTGGCCAGATAGTGACCAATCATTTCAGGCTTAATTTGAACTTGATTGAAGGTATTTCCATTGTAGACACCAATAATGCTACCGATCATCTCAGGCACAATGATCATGTTACAGAGGTGAGTCCTGACTGGCTCTGGCTTCTCACCAGGTGGTGCTTCCCTTTTCGCCTTGCGGAGCTTCTTGAGTGCCATAGGCTTGCGGGTCAAACCACGTTGAAACCTTCTGCGGGCACGAGCAGAGAAAAGCTTGACAAGTTCATCAGTGGACATATCCAAGAGAGCATCGAGATCAACACCATGGAAACTGAACTTCTTAAATGTTCTCTTCTTTGGCACTCCTTGTGCTGCTAAACACCATGGAAACTGAACTTCTTAAATGTTCTCTTCTTTGGCACTCCTTGTGCTGCTAGTCTTCTACCTCTGGTTCAACATCCGCCATGGTTGCAGTGAAACTTGCTCGATCTGGTTCTAGCTCGCGGCTGCTTCTCACCTCTAAAGATTGCTGCTAGGGTTCTTCTCCAAATCGAGCTATCTTTATTTTGTAAAGATGTGGAATTATGTTTTACAACATAACAAGAGATCCCTTAAGTAAGACCTCAAAATTGGTCTGAGATTTGACAACATAGTAACTAGTAAGTTGGATGAAACTCAAAAACGACAGAATTATCCTTAGGAAAGTGTTTCATGGTAACCAAATTTTTTAGTTATAGAAGGAACTAGTAGTAGATTTTGAGTGTTTGAGATAACTGAAGTTTACTCGGAGAAGTCAAAAGAGGCATACCAACTTGAAGAGATTGACAGACCTTGTCTATTCATAAGAATAACTAGATTTGTACCTTGCAGTGACGCACTCTGCATTAGGTTGCCAACATCATTTGTCATTTTCTGAACTTGTTATATTTAATGTCATTATTATATCATAATATCATTGTTTTATATTACAATATTTTAGAGTATTTTACGCAGTTTCTTGGAGTAGTTTTCAGAATTTGTTATATATGTTTTGTTTCCTTATTTAATTAGGATAAGAGTCTAGTATGAGTATAAAAGTACTTTATCTTTTATTTTACATTAAACACATCACTTTTAGATTGTTCATTAGCTTACTCTCTCTCTCTCTCTCTCTCTCTCTCTCTCCCTACTTTTAGTAAATCTCTATAATTTCAATGTATATCAATCACAAGTTTAAAATATTATAGGTTAATGCCAGTGATGATCGTTCTACGTCAACAATTGAAGCAAAAATCCTCGATGTGGTTCAGATGAACTCTGTCCTGTCTGATTCAAAGCCAAAGTGTCTGGTATTTTCTATTCTCAGCATCTTCGCTTTCTATCTTACTATCACTACCTGGGGTGATAATGGTTGTATTTTACCTTTTCTTCTTAGGTGGTGGATGAAATTGATGGAGCCCTTGGTGATGGAAAGGGTGCTGTGGAGGTTCTTTTAAAGATGGTTAGTGGTAGATGCTATGATCGGTTTCTTCTTTCAAAGTTGAATTATCTAAGCAAACTTTCTTAATCATAGTCATTTGAAGGTTTTTTTCAACATTGTTTGTTTGAAATAAATTTGTATCTTGCTTTTTATTTTAGTTTCACTTATTTATTTACTGGTTGTGTAACTGTTTATATTTATGCATTCATCATTACTAATAAATGAAAAATCATACGTTATCTTACCAGACTTGTTATAATAGACTTCATATTATTTGTATGTAATTGAGTGTAGTTCTCTGGTTTTATTTTGTTTTTTGAAGTTCAGGTTTTCTGCACTTAACTTATCCGTAGCCGCAAGCTGGCAACAATTTTAAGTAGAGTTGGTTCACTTTAAGAGCCTGAAGTTGGATATTTGGGCTCTAAACAAGATGATATCTGAAATATTTGAACACTTTTAATAATAAATGAGTCTTCCTATGTTTTGAGAGCAATCATATGTCTTTTCTATTTTGCTACAAGCCATTAATCTCAAAAAGAGCCTTATAGTTTTTCTAACCAAAGAATATTATGCTGTTACTTATATTATGGTGTTATTTATACAAACCACTAAATGGGAAATTGAGATTTCAGAAAGCTCAATTCAATCTAAATCATGCAGATTTCTGCTGAAAAGAAGCCTGATGCAGGGAAGCAAAGTTTGGATAAAGGACAAATGGAAAGGAAATCATCAAAGAAGGGGCGAAAAACAGCATCCCTGTCAAGACCTGTGAGTTTTAGATTTTCATATTGCCACATTCACTAGACTATTCATTTTCAATAATGAAATTGGTGACAACTCATATTTTCAATGATGATATTGGTTTTGAATGTAGGTGATTTGCATATGTAATGACCTATATGCACCTGCCTTAAGATCATTACGCCAAGTGGCCAAGTAAGCTACCAATCTGGATGATTAATGTTATAGATTAGATCCTGAACATCCTAAATATTTGTCATACTTATTTGCCACCTTATGAAAATTTTGCTGGATCAAAAGCTTCAAAACCTTATTAGCTTATTTATTAAGCTTCCCTAATATTCCATTAACCTCAATAATGTCAAACAAAGACTTATCCCTAATTTCAGAAAGTGTTGACGGAAAACTTCTATGTTTTTCTACAACCCTTGTAGCTGGACCTTGTGTCTATAACATGTTGAAGTTCTTCCGTATTCTCTGACCTTGTATTTATTCCATTTAGAAGCAAAATGTTAATAGCCAAACCACCCATCTTATATATCATTGTTCATAGTTAATACGATTATTAGGGAAATTAGCCGGTCTTCAGAAAATCCTGCCCGTTTTTGGTTTGAAAGAGGATGTATAGAAGATCGGTTCTTATCAATACACCATCTTTTGGATGAGTCTTCCAATATGATTTTTTTTTTTGTTGTATCACGAATGGCACAATCAAGGAGGTATTTCTTGTAAACAGTCACAAGTTGGATAATTCGGAATTTTTCCCTCTGATTCTGTTCTTTCTTTCATAGATTTATGAGTGCTTTATATGGTTAAGTGTTACTGGTTCCAGCAGTTAGTATCGTTGGATAGGGACCAGATACATGAGATGGTGAAACTGTGTCTCAACGTCATAATGGAGTCAGTTTTATATAGACTCAATGCGACAGATAATAAATATAGGAGACACTATTTCTATTTACATGATACAATATGATAATATATGCTACACAATGATCCTATACAATAAATCCACAGATTCTAATATATTTTCAACACCCCCTCAACCTGGAGCATATAAATCATATGCATCAAGCTTGTTACAAAGATAGCCGAGTCAAGGACCTATTAGGGATTTGCTTAAGGCATCTTGCTACTGGTCATTGGAGTTGACAAAGCACATGGTGTTGTCTCTTGATGCGTCATTCTCCACAGTGAAGTGACAGTTTATCTCAATGATTGGTCCTCTTATGGAGGCAATATGCAATACTAATGTTACATATAAGTGTCATCTGCATAGTCCGTTCAAATGAAGCTTTCTGAGTAACAGTTTGGTGTATTCAACTGTTGCCTCCAATAAATATACAATTCCCATAAGTGGATTTCCTGTCAATGGGTGAGTCCACACAACTGATGTTTGAATAACCAACTATCTGAGTATGTCCTTTATCTTCCCAAAGAGAACCCTAGTCTTGAATATGTTTCAGAATATCTCTCTATCAGATGCAAATCAATAAGAAAATGATGTTATTTAGTCGGTTGAGGTACTCAAGTTCAATTGCTTTAGGTTCACTCCAAAATGTAATGAACCAAACAATTGTAATTAGTTTGGCTTGTATTCTCAGGTTCATTGTGTTGATCTAAACTACTAATATGCGAAATAGTATGGTTGTGAGGATTAGGAAGATAGAGAAAGAATTATTAAGAGAATTGAGTTGATTATAGACAAATGATATAGCATTTTGTTGGTGAGATGAGTACTTGCAATAAAGTGGAAGGGTTACAATAGTGTTTTAAATGATGGTCCTTCGATGAAAATGGGAAAGATGGAATAAATACTGTTAAGAGTCCCACATCGGACAGGACATGGCCTGGCAATGTGTTTATAAGTGGGGGCAATCCTCACCTCACAAGCCGGTTTTGTGGGGTTGTGTTAGGCCCAACCACGATTTCTAAGATGGTATCAGAGCCTCTCCAAGATCCATTGGGCCACCTGCTATCAGGTTTCCGCTATCGGGCCACCCACCATTTATGTTCACGAACCAAGCCCAATAGTGTTGGTCGTGAGGGGGGTGTGTAAAGAGTCCCACATCGGACAGGACATGGCCTGACAATGTGTTTATAAGTGGGGGCAATCCTCACCTCACAAGTCGGTTTTGTGGGGTTGTGTTAGGCCCAACCATGATTTCTAAGAAATACAAGGTAGCTATTAAAAACTCTAAGGGTCTGTTTGATTTGCAAAAGGATGAGTACTGGACAGACTTGTAAGTTTCTGGACAACTTTTATTTTGTAGGACGGTTGATGAACAATGAACGACACAAACAAAATAAAATAAATTTTCCCGTAATACCCTTTAGGATATATACACGTGTGCACACATACACAGATATTTATGTTTATGAATGCAAATATTAATAAAAGAGAGGGAGGAGATAGATGGATATATAGCGAGGGAGAGAAAGATGAGAGATAGAGAGACATGAGAGGGTAGAGATAGATGAGAGAATATTTTTTTGTAAGCAATAAAAAGGATATTTTAGTATTTTAGATATCTTGTACTTGGAGAAAAGTTGCCCCATGGTTTAGTGAGGGACAAAATTTCATGATTTTGTCCAGTCCCTTGTCCCCTGTTTTTATCCAGTCCCATGACCCGTTTCTAAATCAAAAGGGTACAACAAGAATTGTCCTTTCCAATTGCTTATACTTTTAGCAAATCAAATGCACCCTAAGGAGGACAGTGAAGCTAAATCAAAAGCGTTTGATGATTTAGTACCAATCCTTTAGCACTAAAGAAGGGACATAATCCTTATAAAAAAAGATAGAAAAAACGAAGGGAAATATTGTATTTACAAACTTGCCAAAAGTAGGGAAAGAAGAAAAGAGATTTGAAACAGGTGAGATTCATTAAGGATAATGAGAAGTTTTGGTCACATAATAAGATATCGATGAATGATGAATGAATTATTTTCTTACACACACACAAATAATGAACATAATTTTATTTTTCTCTTAAATTTTTTAGACTTGAGTTTAGAGAGAAAGATCAAAATTATTTCAACTCTAGCTGTAAATTGGTGTAGTTTTCCCCCGCCCTTTTGAATATTCTTCGGTGGATCTCGTTAATAAAAGTGAATTCTGCATGAGAGGTTTGTTTCTGTTGCAACTTTGCTGCTGTATCCCTTAATACTTATTTTATCTCAAACTATTGTTTCCTCCTTTATCTTCTACATTAATTTGTGTATTATTTGTAAATCTCAGCTTGTATGTAGTTTGATTTCTTGACAGCACACATTTTTTTTGACAGGGTTCATATATTTGTTCAACCAACAGTTAGTCGGGTGGTAAGCAGGTGAGGATTAACTTGAAATAGTTCACATACCTAAATTGGAATCAGGTTTAGCTATAATTATTATTAAATATTAATGACTATTTATTTTCTAACAGTGGGCAAAGTTGATTGTTTCTTGTTTCCAATAATTACGGCGATTTGATATAGAATTAACCTTAACAATTGATGACTTCAACAAAGAAAAATAATTGACTGTATGAGCTACTTTAGCTAATTACCAATTGAGTTAACTCCATATGGCTCCATTAACCATTTGCTATAGTTTTAGGAAGGCTGAAACATGGAAAGGTAGAGATGAGAATGCACAAAACTTTTTCATTAAAACTCAAGAAATGTGTTATCTGATAAGTTGAGCCCAGGCCTGTGTATGTAGAGATGTAGCTACTCAAATGTAAACATTTTATTTTGAATGCACATGAGAAACCCTTAACTTTTCCCAAGTACTCGTTATCAATTCCCCTAAAGTTGAACCTAAAACTGCTTTCAGTTTGTGATATATGAGAAAACAAATAGCTAAAAAAACAAACTTATTTGCTTGGGATACTGGCATGCTCCTTATATAATAAAATGGTTGACATTGTCCTTCTAAGGGCCACTTTTTAAAATCTCTGACCATTTTCCTCAGGCCTTACAAAATAAAATGATAACAGTATCCTTGAGATAGCACGATTTTCTGTTAGGGCTTAGGTCTGTGACTTAAGTTGCTGTATCAGTGATTGCTATTTATAAAATTGTCCTATTTGTTTGTGCAATCTTGAGTCTTACACTTCAAATTGAAAAACCTATATAATAGCGCAGAACACCAAATTTAGAAAAAAGGGAGTCACAACTCAACTTTAGAAGTACTACCAATAGGTAATAGCCACCGATTGTTGCTAGGCTAGTGTTGTCAATAGCGCACTATAGCAGTCTGCGGAGCAAAGCAGCTCTTGGTAGCTACAAGATATGCAGTAGCGGAGCAGGTTATTATAGCAGCCATAATAGCAGGTTTTTGCAGCTGCTATAGCCCCACACCTTAGAATGAGTTCAAAATTTTAAAAAAAGCTCTTAAAATTGTAAGGTTAGGGCTTTTTGCTTTGATTTTTTAAAAAATTTCAATGCAATAACCAGAACAGTTTTTAGTGTTTCTCATTTTATATCTATCCTGTCATTTTCTACCTTTTCGTTGGTGAGTCACAACTAGTTGAGTTTTTGTGTCTAAATTATTCAAGATGTATAAGAATTGAGGAGCGCTAGCATCACACTCTCTAACACACTCTTTTATTGGTTAAAACTCACACTGTTCACACCAAATCATGTGGATCCCATATAAATTTGGTGGGATCCATATGAATTTAGACCAATAAAAAGAGCTTGTTAGAAAGTGTGTCAGAGTATGTTTCTAGCATTATTCATAAATTTCTTAGAAATACCTTGACCATCTTGCTATCTGCTGTCTTTTTAAAGCATTTTTGGTGTTGGGTGTTACGCCCCCTATTTGGGATTAGTAAGGGCCACATACCGACATGATATTAATAAAGTAAGCTAGTATTTTATTTGAATGAATTGTAAACTCTGCAGGTTAGTATACATTGTTTTAGTACCACATATTTGGTCACTAAATTATTGTTTAGCATTTCCTTATATGCTCATTCAGTTTCACTAAATCCTTCTCAATTGACCTTTGTAGACTAAAATATATATGTAACAAGGAGGGGGTGAAAGCCAGTGCCATTGCACTCGGTGCTTTAGCGGATTATACAGGTATTTTTTTTAATTTTTTTTATAAGTTTTACAAATTGTGCAAAGAAAGGTGTCGAGAGAGTTTAATATCACTCCATATACATGTACCTATATATGCACACATGCATTTGCGCATTCATGTTCTTAATATTCAAACCATAAACTATCTAAACCATGCCATTTTTTTTATACATGTATGTGGTGCACTGATGCAACCATAGTTATAACTCGAGTTTTTTTTTTTTTATGATGTAAATTAATTACCATTCAATAATTTTTTTTTATCCTTTTCTTGTCCTGATTGACATTTTTTTACCCCTTATTACAGCATGTGATATACGCTCATGCTTGAACACTCTCCAATTTCTCTCTAAGAAGAAAGAAACCCTCAATGCGGTAAGATTTCAATGTGAATCAGCATTTCAGAGGAACTTTTTAGGACTTATGAGTTCATAAACGTTGATTGTTCTGTAGTCCTTTCTTATCCAAGTATGGTCTTTCATAATTTCCTTTTGTGGAAGCATTTGAAATTGTTAAAGAAATGAGTTGCTTTATTTTATTTAATTAATGATTATTTGGTTTCTATTATTATTTTTTACAAAATTTCTAGAATTGTATGAAGTTAGTTATGTATTAAATATCAAATTTCCACAATAGGAGATTCACTTAAGCATCTAAATGAAAAACTCTATTGTCTCATAATTTCTTCCCTAGAATCACTTTATTGGAAGAAAACTAATTTGTTTTGAACTTGACCTTTATATTCCAATCAACGATGTTTCTGGGTTATATTCCAATCAACGGTGTTTCTGGGTAATAGGTTTGATCTTATTCTCTGTGGGTTAAAGAAATGAAGAGAGAGAGAGATATATTTTCAAAGGGGATGCTCCAACTCAATAGTTTTAAGCTCTCAGCTTTGTGCGTGTGTATGGGTGTTAAGTTCCCTTTTACTTATAAGCAAATCTACATAACAATTCATGGACCTGAAAAAAGAACAAAGAAAGAGACAAAGGGCTTGCTTGATTCTATTCTATTCTTGTTTTGTTTTGTTTTGTTTTTAATAGACTTAATCTCACTTTTGGCCTATTAGGAAATACAGTTGTGCAATTTTAGTCCCTATGTTTCAACTGTGCAAACCCTAGGTATCCCAAATGTTACAATAAGGTTCCTTAATCCCTTAACCATCTAATTTTGAAGTCGGGGGCCTATATGCCAAAGGTCCTTCAGTCGTGAAAATTGCTTTGGCAGCATCCTAAAGGGCCTCTTCTTCAAGTCATCGCGATGCTTTTTTGGACACATCTGCTTGTCAAGCTTGCTTAAGTTGGATATACCTTATCTTAGCAATTGGAATCCTTTGGGGATCCGATTCACAAAATTGAAACCCATTGGATCAAAATTGCACAATCGTGAGGGAACTAATAGTAGATGTCTGAATTGAGAGTGTACAGAATCCATGAATAGATTTTAATGAGCTTGATTAATGGGCCGAATACTACTCAAAAATAGTTACAAATATTCTGATTTACAACAAAGGTGATTGAACACTCAAACAAAAACATGGATAAAAATGAATACGACGTATATCTTTTGCCAGAATAGATTGTTTACTACAAAGTAATCAAACATACTTGAGTTTTTATTGAATATCACTCTTATCCCTATTTTTGAATCAAGGTCATTGCAGAATCAAGAGAAGGATGGATGACAATGAACAGGGATATTTAACTTTCCCAGCCCTAGTTTGGAAGACAGAGATAGTCTTTACACTCCCTCCTAATCTCCATTCCCCCTAAACGATTCTTACTATTTATATACTGTCATATCTCTCTCCATAGTTAACTAACTGTTGGTTATCGTGGGTCTGCTAACAATTTGATAGCTTTTTCCTGTCATAAAGCTCCTTGTATTATTTTATGTTAAATGGGGGACCAATATCTGATACCTGTCTTATTTTGGCTCTAGAATTGAAAACAGAACATTTTTACCATGATTTTCTTTTATATTGTGATGTATTTGTTCCTGTGTTATTCTCGTGGCTTCATGGCTCTTCATTTCAAAATTTGGAGTACATTTTGTCATGTGAAGAGAATATATCTTGTTCATTAGATGCTGGATTAATTTTTACATGCTTTACTGGTGCTCAGTTTGATATTGGTTCGCAAGTTGTTGGTCAGAAGGACATGTCAAAAAATGTTCTCGACATCTGGAAAGAGGTAATATGCACCACACTTTTGAATTTATCTATTCCTGGCTATAATTTTCTAAGATTACTATATATTAAACATCTTTTGCATTGATTGCTATTCTTTGTAGTTGTTCCAAAGAAAAAGAACAAAAAAGATGGAAAGAAAATCTCTCAATAGCAAGTTCTCTGAATTTGACACCTTGTACTCCCTTATATCATACCGGTAAACCATGTATTATTGTTTCTCTCATTTCTCTCATGTTCAAGTATATGCATGTCCAATGTATACATGGGTAATTAATATGCAGTGGTGATAGTGACCTGATTCTGGATGGAATTCATGAAAATATTCTGCAGCTCAATTATCATGATCCAGTTATGCAGAAAACTGTAAGCATTTGTCTCACACAGATTCACTGACACCGAGATTCATTTACTAATTCTTTTGAATGACTGAGAAATTTTGAAATATGCTTGAAGGTCAAGTGTCTCAACAGTCTTGAAGTTTATGATCTGGTGCATCAATATATAATGCGTACACAACAAATGCCTCTCCTTGGTAGGATGATACTTTACCTTTAAGACTGTTGTGTTACTAAAAACAAACTTCATTCTCACATTTTTTCTTTCTTTCCGTCTTTCCTTTCTTCAGTTCATTTGCCTACCATAGCAATTATTGTACATCATACAGTAGCCCAAGTTCAAAAGCCAAACATTGAGTGGCCAAAGTCATATCACAGGTATACGTTGTACTACTAGTTGAACTTGCATAACTTTAAAATGCTTTTTTCCTGCAAAACAAAATTTTCCTAACGCCATATCATACAAAAATCTGTAGGTATCGAACAACGATGATGGAAAAGATGGACATTTTGAATACTTGGCACCACAAAATATCGCCACATATTGCAAGGCACTTATCACCTACTTCCTTTGTTGAAGACTTAATTTCTCCATTGTTGGACATTTTATCCCCACCATCCATAAGACCGGTAATATACTTATTCTATTTGTCATGAAATTAGTTTAGTAGCCTAACTGATTTTGTCTCCTTGTTTTCTTCGTCTATCTTTTTAATACTTTAGAATCTTGCATGTGAAGACACAGTTCTCTTTTGATAAATAAAGAATATGTTGGGTTGTTTAGAAAATAGGAAATATTATGATAAAGAATGCCTCTTATATTATATTCCTTAATGGCTTGTTATTGAATTCAGTCCGTGTTCCTCAAATTTTGATTAATAGCTATTTTTAAGTCATGCATGCAACTTTTCAAATAGTTATTTATTGTCAGAGAAATGGCCACCTCAATAGTGATGGATCTCTTGGCTGTGATGCTGTAGAATCCTAGTGTTGAAGCCTAGACCACTCCTGTTAAATCCAGATATAAGGGTTTTTAATCTCTCCAAACTTAAGCTTAGTAAGGATTAACTTTTAGCTTATGGGAGCCTCCCAATTAAAATACATTTATGGTTCTTCACCGAAGAAATGTCCTTATAAACTTTATAGATGTTAATGAAGTTAAAAGAGAGGTTCTGAAGAAATTAAAATGCCAAAGGTAATTTCAACTTATTTGAGAACTGAAATTGATATTTTAAAAAACTTAAAGTAATTGTGAGATAATTCTTTTAATATTTCTCATTCCCATAAGTTCTTGATAGTTTATCCAAATTGACTCCTACTATTCATGGAAGACATCATAAATAACTGATTCGATCATTCGAACAAAACCCTAGACCAGTTATGATTCATTTTCTGTAGTACAATTAACCTCCATCCTGAAGTTCACATACCTATAACAGCAGCGCCCTAATCAGTTTTTTAAGTTGTGTATCAAGATTACACATAGCGACGAGTTTCATTCCTTCTTTTTTTAACATGAGGCAAGGTGATATTTGACCCCTCTAGCTATGTTCATATGTTCTGTTGATGGATTGCTTGCTGTATTATGACATTTAGCATCAATTTGAGCTATTTTTTAACATTATGTTGCTTGTCAATCACATGTAGTCTGATGACTATTTTGACATTCATAAGCCAAGCTTTAATTGTTCTAATTAGCTTGGCTCAGCTCAACGTTTCACGTATTTTTCTCTCTCTTTTCTGATTTGTTTTTCCTTTTCATTAGGTGGCATTACAACTACTGTCGGATAAGGAGAAGAACGATATTGCTCAATTAGTTAGCACAATGGTCTCATATGCCATCACATATAAGAAAATGAAATCAGATGCACTGCCTAATACCCTGAAGTATGAAGTAGCAGATGAATTGTCTTTGTCTCTTGTTCCTTCTATCGGTAGCTTTATAAACTTTAAGGTATGACCTGGGATCATTGTTCGTGCTTCTATCATGAAAATCTCAGCCAGTTATTGATATCTATTCTGTTGTCTACATTTCTGCAGGATTATACAGCAAACCATTATGCACTTTCTTTACCTATGAAGCAGGTTTTGGTGCATGAAGTGAGACTTCGTAAACTTAAATGTTTTATTTTCATTATATTTTTTCTTTTGCTTCTTTTTTTAAGGATGAATTGAAACATTTCTCATTTGTTTTCCCCTATTCACTTCCGATAAACTTATGATCTGTCAAAAATGTTTGTTGACCGATAACATTTCCGATAAAACATTTTTTGGATGAAGCTTAATTGCTGTTCAAATTTGAAAGAATAAAAATGAAATGTGAATGTCAAGTACAACTATCTGGCTTTATAAGGCTTAGGTATATGTATAAATCCATCCTGAAGTTGCTTGTGACATTGGTAAAACCCTTGATTTTGTTTTGTACTAGCCAGATCAAAATATTTTATCACAAAAAAACAATACTTTTGGGATATCTTTTTCCTTCACAGGTTTATTTAAATTCGCTTGTTATATTGTGACTTCCGTACCATTTTTTCACTGCGTGTCTGTTCCACTATTTTGAGCCTAACAGGTTGAAAAGCAAAAGATTTTACAAGCTAATATCAAAACTGCGACTTTAACAAATGGAGGGCATGACGTTATTGAGGCTGGAAACAACAACAACATCCCATTTGCTAATACCAAGAATCATGCAGCTGCACTTGATATGAAAACTATTGAAAGTCAACCTAATGTTTTAGGAAGGAAATCAAATCAACATCCCAAGACAGTTTCACCAAACTTGAATCCCACTAAAATTGCAAATGCAACAGACAAGACAAAACTGCTAGACATGGCAAATAAGAAAAAACCATCTAGGAGTTCCTTAAATTTCTTCGACAGGTGATTCTTCCTCAATAATTTGTATTTCTTGTGCCAACCATTATCATGATTCAGTAAAACACTCATTTAGTATCAGTTTTTACTATTCATGGGGTTTCCTCAATTGACCCTTTATAAATATGTGTGGCCAGTATGAGGAATTTTCAAGCCTTCACCATTTTGAAATGAAACTTTGGTAATTACTAATCACAGGGTTTCCTTAATTGAAGATGGGCAGTCTACCACAAAACTTGTATCATGGTAAAAATATTAAATTTATCATACCACTGCCTAAATCTAGGCACATCACCAAAATTGTGGCATTCACTATTGATATTTTCTCTCTTAATATAGGGTGCATTTGATTTATGCCGATCGATGATAAAGGAGAATACAATAAGCCAAACATTTTAGTTCACAACTTTTTGTTCAGTGTTTTCTTTAGTTGTCAATTCGCAGCACAGGCAAAGTTGCTATGAAACTTACTATAATAACCTAAAGATACATGTTCATTATCTCAAACAAAATATTCACTATCTCAAATAGGATTGCATGTTCACTATCTCAAATAGGATTCCATGTTTTTGAGATAATAAATTGCTCTAATGCTCCAGACAAAAGAAATATAAAGAGATTATTGTTGGTATTAATGGCGTATATTGATTCATTTAATTAGCTCACTTAGAAAAGGTTTAGTTGTTGTTTTACGTGCAACAAACAACAGGTTTGATGTATAGCTTGGGTGCCTTGGTGAATAATTATCAGTACATAGTTGTTGTATACTGCTGCTGATCGAATTTTTCCTTCAAGGGCAGGTTTAAGAAGTCAAGTGTTAAGGATCTCCAAAATGATGACATATCTCTACAGAAAGAAACTACATCAGAGAAAGATCGAAGCCCTTTACTTTTTAAATTTAATGAGGTATGCTTTTTTTGTTTTTTTTTTTATCTTAATAAACGCATATTATTTTATATCGTTCTTCTTGCATTTGATAAAAAAATAAAATAAATTCATTTAGATAGAGTTAGTCACATGTTTATACACTTGGCTGTGCAAAATCATTGACGAGGAGCAGATTAAGCAATCACATCAATTCACTGTATTTATATAATTCTGATTTAAAAACAATTGATCTGTGCTCTATTTTAGACACATGGTATTACAAATTCTACACATTTAAATAGTAAGAACCAAAAGTGTGGTTCTCTAATGATCATCTGTGTCAAAGCCCCTAAAAATACACGATTTCATTGAGAAAATCTTGAAAATTTTCTTGCTTTTTGTGGTTGTGTATATGTTATTGTGATACAAATTTTAGTAGTGCACTTATTACTTGACATGCTCATAATTGGTGCTACGAAGAGACCTTAAAGACCGGGTTACTCTAGTAAATGGTTTACCTGAGTGATGTGGGTTTTAATTTTTTTCCTACTCATGCAATTTTGTCACCCTTTTCTGTTGATACTTGAAAACAGAATGCTTATTGCGAATTCTTCACTTCTTTGCAGGGTTTTACAAATGCAGTTAAACGGCCTGTTCGAATGCGCGAATTCCTGTCCTAGTAATTCTTTCAAGTAAATTCATCATTGATAATGTTTATATTAGTGTTATCCATTTTACATAAAAAGTATACTAGTATAGTTATCAGTTTGGTAGCATGTGTCAGAATCAAAGTTTTCAATTATGACATGCTCTGACAGAGTACAAGCACCTATAATAGTTTTTTTTCTTTCTAATTATGAAAAAGCACCTATATTAGTCTTTAGTCATGGTGTTTTCCTTGTATTTCGTTTATGCTATCGAAAAGAAAGGCAGTATGGTGGCAGATATGTCAACCAAGAGTGTATGATTGACTACATGGCACACGTCTAAGAACTAATCACTTATTTAAACAACCAAGAACTAAAGATTTATTAGGACATAACCCCTAGCTTATTCTAGTTAAGAACACTTAACCAAGCAACATCCAATATCAAACATTAGAAATGGTATTGCCTGTGAATTCCTTTGTAGTTTGTTTAGCTCAGCCAGGAAAACCGGAAGTAAAGTATGAACTTAAGTATAACTAATAGAGTAATTACTATTGATCTATGTAACACAGAAATGTAAGAGAATTCAAGGCATATTCGTAACCTCATATCTAGAATCTCATTATTACCACATGTCATTTGATTCTTCACTATGTGCACGCATATGGGAAAATCACTAAGGAATCGTCCCATCGGAGATGTCTCTATGTTGAAACCAGAACCAATACCTTGCTTGTTGTTCTCCACTCTGCAATTGGAACTAGTATGAACACCCTCCCACAGGAGAGAAATCCCATTTAATTTATAATTTTCCAATTCTTATACCAATTTTTTTATTTTTTTTACAATCTCAAATGATTTCTCAGTATCTTCTTTAGGCCAATTTAGACTATTTTTCACAAATTCAAATACATAATAGGTTATTTGTTTTTATCAGTTGAACATGTCCATTTGATTTTTACTCGCTTGAACCTATTTACAAGAATCTTTTATAATTTTCAGATTTATAAGTAGAATATTTAATGTGTCTATTTTATGTATAAACTTACCGCAAATACTATTTTTTGTTGTACATTTGTATATGTATACCGACAATCTTGACTTCTCATCATATTCCAAGACATCCAGAGCATCGACAATTAATAGAAGTGTAATGGTTTGGTTTTGAGGAGAATTTTTTTATCGACTTATTGTATTTTTTTTCTTTCAAATATTACAAATTTTTTATAACGATAAAATAAGTATATTTGCTACAATAAAAATTATATAACATGATTAAAAATAATCTATAAATACAATTATTATATATATATATATATATATTTTAAATAATAACTCTTAACATAGTGTGATTTTTGTAAGAAAATTAATAGATCAAACAATGCTATAATGTGTTATGTTATCATGTATGTTATGACTATCTAACTCATTAATCTTTGATTTTTTTTAATAATTGTCGAGTCTGATTCAGGCACATACGAACCAACTTAATTGGTTAGTGTTAAGAGTCCCACATCAGATAGATGATGGCATGACAATGTGTTTATAATCCTCACCTCACAAGTCGGTTTTGTGGAGTTGTGTTAGGCTCAACCACGATTTCTAAGATGGTATCAGAGCCTCTCCAAGATCCATTGGACCACCTGCTATCAGGTCTCCGCTATCGGGCCACCCACCATTTATGTCCACGAACCAAGCCCAATAGTGCTGGTCGTGAGGGGTGTGTTAAGAATCCCACATCGGATAGGTGATGGTCTGACAATATGTTTATAAGTTGGGGCAATCCTCACCTCTCAAGCTGGTTTTGTGGGGCTGTGTTAGACCCAACCACGATTTCTAAGAGTTAACATTGAATCTTTCGAGTTTGTGGGATCATTGATCTAGTTCTTACACCATTAACAATATAATTCTCTATTTTAGATGGTTAAGTGAATCTTCCATATACATCACCTACTTTTTAATTTTTAAAATATTAATACTTAATAGCGCCAATTATCTCTTACCCAATATTTACAAAATAATAATAATACTAAGCGAGTTTCATCAATAATTATATATCTTTATATTTCAACAAAACTTATTTATTTAAATTCAATTTATTAAAAGTAGCTCAACAAATAATATTTGTATAATTATTTTAGGATAAATTTTATGACAACTCTCTTATTCCCTTATTATATTCTTATTATCTCTCTTTATTGTTTTGAATTCTATGTCAATATTTAGATCATTGGTATATATTTGGTTGTCCAATCAGTTATCTCAAAATGGTCTTCAAATAACATATTCCTTAAAAAATATAGGGTTAATAGGTCTTTACCCCCTGTAATATAGGTCATTTCTGGTTTTCCCCCCTATAAAATATTTTTTTTGATTTACCCCCTGTAAAATATTTTTGTTTTGATTTACCCTAATAGGCCAAACAAAAACCAATTTTATTTTTTTTTTAAGAAATTTTTCGTTTTTGTTTGGCCATAAATCAAAAAAAATAGTTTAAAGGGAGGAAAACCAGAAATGACCTATATTCGGGTAAAGACCTATTAACCCAAAAATATATACTTGTCGGCTGTAGTTCCAAATCTAGTCACCTATTTCTGTCTCTATTAGTTGACTAGGTTGATCCGTGCAGCAGCCTATCCTCCAGAATTCTGCTGTGTAAGGAAAACAAAAAATAAAAAATTGTGCAATAATTTCACGCCATGGCTCTGGAACTTGTTGCTGGACCTTTAATGGGGGCTATTTTCAATGTTTTGCTAGAAAGGTTAGCTTCTTCTGAGGTTGCAAACTTCTTTAAGAAGAAAAAAAGTGAGAATTTGCTCAAAAGACTGAAGATCATGTTGTTGTCAGTCCATGCTGTGCTCAATGATGCAGAAGAAAAGCAAATGAAAAATGAAGCTGTGAAGGAGTGGCTTGAAGAACTTAAAGATGTTGCATTTGATGCTGATGATCTACTTGATGAGATTTTTACCAGTGAAAAGATAAAGTCCAAAGAGGTAAACTCATTCCACTCACCTCATACAAATTTTTATGATAAACAACTTGAACAGAAGATAGAAGATGTTTATGAAAGATTAGAGTTTGTTATAAAATTGAAAGAAGTACTTGATTTGAAGGTGGGTAAGGAAGTGAAAGTGACACACAAGACACCAACTTCATCTGTTGTTGAAGCATGTGATGTGTATGGAAGGGATAATGATAAAGATATCTTAGTTAATTTGCTATTGTCTCATGATTCTGATGATGAAAAACTAGGTGTCATTCCCATTGTTGGTATGGGAGGAATTGGAAAAACCACCTTAGCTCAACTAGTATACAATGATGATAGAGTACAGAAGGAGTTTGATCTCAAAGCTTGGATTTACGTCTCTGAAGAATTTGACATCTGCAAGATCACAAAGAACCTTTTGGAGGTTGTCACTTTGTGTAGTTGTGATGTTGAAGATTTAAATTCAATACAGAGGAATCTGAAAATGTATATACAGAAGAAAAAGTTTTTATTTGTGTTGGATGATGTTTGGGATGAAAACTACGAGAACTGGGACAAATTCAGGAGTCCATTTAAACATGGAGGGGCCAACGGAAGTAAGATTATTGTAACTACTAGAAGTCGGAATGTTGCATCTATCATGCAAACTTTTCCGCCTTACAATCTTACTGAATTGGCCAATGAAGATTGTTGGGAGTTGTTTTCAAACCATGTGTTTGGTTATGGCCATAAGGATTCAAATGTTCATCAGCAAAGTGTATACAAAGTTGGAAGGGAAATTGTTAGAAAGTGCAAGGGATTGCCTTTGGCTTTGAAGACACTTGCAGGACTTTTGAGGTCAAAAAGTGATACCCAAGAATGGCATAAAGTACTGAACAGTGAGATATGGGATCTACATGATCATGAGAGCAATATTCTTCCAGCTTTGAGGTTAAGTTACCATTATCTCCCTTCTCATCTAAAGAGATGTTTTGCTTATTGCGCAATTTTCCCAAAAGATTATGAATTTGAAAAGGAGAATATAATTTTGTTGTGGATGGCAGAAGGTTTGCTCCACCAATCAAAAAGACATGGAAGAATTGAAGAAGTTGGAAATGAGTATTTTTGTGAATTAGTATCCAGATCATTTTTTTACCAATCAAGAAGTGGTAAGTCATGTTTTCTAATGCATCATCTTATAAATGACTTGGCTCAATTTGTATCTGGAACATTTTCTGTGAGAATAGAAGACAACAATTCTGATCAAGTTACGGAAAGAACTCATTATTTGTCTCACATTATTTCACATTGTTCCTCATATGTAAACCTGAAAGATGTTAGCAAAGCAAATCGCCTACGTACCTTTATGCAAATAAGAACAATAGGTACATCCATAGACATGTTCAACGACATGCCAAATGATCTTTTGACAAAGCTAAGGTACTTAAGGGTGTTAACCCTGGTAGGCGCTTATTTCTACAGTTTACCTGATTCAATAGGTGAACTAAAACATCTGCGTTCTCTAGAAGTGTCTGACACCGAGATTACAAGGTTACCCGACTCGATCTGCAGTCTGTACAATTTACAAACGCTCAAGTTAATTGGATGTTATAATCTTATTGAACTTCCAAAAGATATTCATAAACTTGTTAACTTGCGCCACTTGGATATTAGAGGCACTTGTTTGAAGTGGATGCCATTGCAAATCAGTGAACTGAAAAACCTTCAAAAGTTGAGTGACTTTTTTGTTGGTGAAAATCATGGATCTTCCATTAGTGAACTGGGAGAGCTATGTAATTTACATGGATCATTGTTCATTCATGACATAGAACATGTTGTCAACTACAAGGATTCTGAGAAAGCAAAATTGAAGGAAAAACATGGCCTTCAAAAATTGTCTTTGGATTGGGGTGGAAGCGGTGATACCGAAAACTCACAGCTTGAAAAGACTAAACTGTGTAGTCTCGAACCGAACACAAATTTGAAGGAGCTTGATATCAATGAATATCCAGGTACAGAATTTCCTGATTGGTTAGGGGACTACTACTTTTGCAACCTGGTTTCCTTAAAGCTTAATGGATGTAAATATTGCTACAAATTGCCTCCACTTGGACAACTTCCAATGTTGAAAGAGCTTCAGATTATTAAATTTAAAGGATTAATGAGTTTAGGACCTGAGTTTTATGGAAATACAACTTCTGCAAGTACTGATAGCTTTCCTGCACTAGAAATTCTACGGATCGAGTCTATGTCAGCATGGGAGAAATGGTGTTTCGATGCAGAAAATGTAGGCAGCAGAGCTTTCTCTCATCTTAGAGAGTTTTATATTGAAAACTGTCCCAAGCTGACAGGGAACTTACCAAGTAGTCTTCCATCTTTGACATTACTTGTCATCAGAGATTGCAAACGTTTGCTTTGTCCACTTCCCAAATCTCCGAGTCTGCGTGTGCTCAACATTCAGAATTGTCAGAAACTAGAATTCCATGTACATGCACCTTGGTACCACCAATCACTGACATCTTTGTACTTGATTGATAGCTGTGACTCACTCATGTTCTTGCCTTTAGATCTTTTCCCAAACCTCAAGTCCCTAGATATTTGGGGATGCAAAAATCTGGAAGCACTTACTGATCTTTCAGCATCAGATGCTGCTACTCCAAATTTCAAATCCCTCAATTCCATGTGCATAAGGCATTGTCCAAGTTTCACATCATTTCCCAAGGGAGGATTTGCAGCTCCAAAGCTCAACTTGTTAACCATAAACTACTGTCAGAAGTTGAATTCTTTGCCTGAAAATATGCATGAATTTATGCCAAGCTTGAAAGAACTTCAACTGAGGGGTTGTCCACAGATTGAGTCATCTACTACGAGGCCACTCAGGATTCGAATTTCAAACAAACTCATGGAAGGGAAACAAAATCATTCTGATCCTATCTTTGCAAGGTTGGAAGGTCTTGCCTCTGTTCATAGTCCGTCATCAAGTTAGACACCACCGCAGTGTTAATGCGTTAGATGTGTTAAGAATAAATTAGTCAACTAATATTGATTAGTCTTTATTAGTATTGATATTATAATTAACAATATTCATTACGCTATCAATTATAGTCAACTTAGATGAATATAAATATACTATATCAGTATGGTCACATTAGACACATGCAAGCATTCACACAAAAATACATTCCTTACAGATGGTAAGCAATCACAAGCCTTTCATTGAAACAAATATTGCAGGAAACTAAGTGTAACTTGTGAGTAGTCATACATTATCACCAAGCATTCACACCAAAATACATTCTTTACATGGTACCAGAGCAGATTCTGATTCTGTGACCTGTCTGTCTCTGTTCTTCACTAACGTTGTCGACGTCAGCATTTGCCGCTGACAGCACCACCTTTGAGATTTTTCAATTTTGGTCACATACAATCGTTCGTCGCTGTCAACTCTTGTGACCACTTATCAAACAAGCAGACCACTACAAGGAGATCACTTATCAAGCATCATCCTCCAAGGCGTTGCCTCAGCACACTGGTTTTAGATTTGGTCTAGGTGTTTGCTTTTGGTGGATGAATACCTAAATTCTATTAGTGATTACTTTTCTTTCCACCGATGACAATCAATCCGTTGGTGACTCTTTTACCACATATAGATCATATTAGTGTTGACTTTTGTTTCCACCGACAACGATCAATCCGGTGGTGACTCTTTTCCCACATACATACCACATTTTTTTTTACCCTTCCTTTACTGACAATTATATGAAACATTTCCTCATATAAAATACTCACTCATTCTTCACAAATTCTCATTCCACCTCACATTCTCTCCTTCTCTTTTATACATTTTCTTCTGAGTAGTGTTCATCCTCTAATGTTCCACCGTTGACCTTTCATACAAAGGTTCATCTCATTTTGTATGGATAGTATGAATGGTCAAAGAACAATGTTCCACTCGGCAGGTTCACACCCTCTGTCTGGATTTGGATTGCTCATCAGAGTATCCTTTTTCCATCTTCTCCTTCTGAGGATGTGCGAGAGGAAACAAACCTTCCCCTCCTCTTCCTCCTTAATCTTCTTCAAAAAACATTTATACTATATATAGTATAATTTATGTCAATGTTGTTGAGAAAAGTTGATTGAAAATTTGTTTAAACACATTTCAAATTGTATTAAACGAAAATCCTAAAAAACAGTTTAGATTATATAATCTGAATCGAGCATTTTTAATATTTTGCAGGGCGCGTTAGAAAAGAGTCGGGTGGAAAAAGAAATTACCTTGTTTATATTAAAAAAGATTCGACAAATGAAAGATAATGACTATTTATCACACTTATCATTTGTACCGCTTTCGCTCTTTCTTTCTGTTTTCCTTAAAAACAAAACAAGCAATGCGTCAGATACACTAAGGGTTTGTTTGGTAGGGCATGTTTTTGAACTTATAGCTTATATTTCTAAACTCATTTGACTAAAAAAACTCGTTTGGTAACAATCACTATCTCACGAGGTTATAACTTATTTTTATGAGCTTATAATGGTCTATGGTAGTTATTATTTTTTATCTCAATTTTACCTTTGCAATCTCAATTGAAAAAAAAAGAATATTAATTAAATGCATTTTTTTTTGTTATTTCATATTTATAAGCTACTTCAACCGCTAATTTTACCAAACACTACAAATTCAATCAGTTAACTTATCGGCTCTCAGATATATGCTAGCTTGTTAGTCATCCTCTATAAACTAACTTCTTAACTATCCACTATTTGTTATCGAACAAAATCTATAAAGTGAAGATTAACATTAAGACTTTGTTTGGGAGTTTGGAGGAGAGGGGGAAGGGAAGGCTTTGGGGTGGAAAATATGAGGAAAAATGGAGAAATCTTTTAAAAATTTAGGTTTAATTGCATGTTTGATCCCTTATGTTTATTTTAGTTTTTAAGTTGGTTCCTTATGTTTTAAAAGTTTCAAGTTGGTCCCTTACGTTTTAAAAATTTCAAGTTGGTCCAAAACGTTACTCCCGTTGGAATAAGTTAGTCCCTTCAGTCACATAACAGTTAAAGATTTGAGTTGACAATATGGATGATGGAACTTTACTTATTTAGAAAATCAGTTTTAACACATTATTTTAATTTTTTTGTTTTATTAAACTCAATATCGTGTCGCGGAAGGGACTAACTTATTTCAACGGGAGTAACGTTTTGGACCAACTTGAAACTTTTAAAACGTAAAGGACCAACTTGAAACTTTCAAAACATAAGGGACCAAATTAAAAACTAAAATAAACATAAGGGATTAAACATGCAATTAAGCCAAAAATTTAAAAGACTAATTTTTTAGAGAACGATAAATTAATGTATATGATTACTATATTTTTTATTTTAAAAGTATTGTAACAACATAGATTAAATTTGAATAATTCGTATAAACTCTTCAAAATCCCCAAAAACTCTCTTTCAATACAATTTTTTACTTCCCCAGACGAGGAGAGCTTTATATTATCAAGAAAAGTTAACCCCCAAAACCCTCCCCTTCCATTTTCCTCTATTTCTTTCACTTGTTTTTTTCCCCAAGCTCTCCCCTCTCTTCCCTTCCAAACTCGTAAACAAAGCCTAGAGAATCCTTCGTAAAAAAACATTTCAATTTAATAGATTTAAAAACACTAATAATAAAGGATAAGATTTGTGTTAGGGATAATAGCTGCACCCATAGTCCATACTTACCCGGTGGATATGCGCAAAAAATATTCAATGAGTTGAGTAAGATACACTTTATAGGTGAATAAACCCTCATTTGGGTCCTTGAGAGTGTACCTCGCTATCAGGCACATCCCTAGATCACCGAAACGAATCAAAAACTCCCCCAAAGTCTCTTCCGTTAGTCATTGAGGTCCAAAACGTTAACTCAACGTTAACAGTGCTGACATGTCCGCTATACTTGCCACTTCAGATGTTGTATTGGCCTGCCACGCTGGCAAGGGACTAAGTTGCTAGGTGAGGGACCAAAATAACCACAATTATGTTTCTACCTTCATCTTCTCCAACACCTGCAATTCCTTCATCTTCTCCAACACTACTCATAAACTCATGCTTCCCAACACCTCTGTCCATAAATGACCATATTCATATTCAAAATCAAAATTCAAAATTGATTTTCCTTCTTTATCTTCTTTATCATCAATTCAAAATCCATAATCCAAACATAAACAATCCTAAAATTCCTCAAAATTCCATGGTTGTTCATGCTCAAATCTATGACTATTTTGGGTTTAATTTTTGAGTGTTGTGATTTTTGTTTGAGTGTTGGGTGAAAAAGATGAAGGAGAAGGAGAAGAAGTTGAAGGTGTTGTGCTGGGTTCATCAAGATCACGCCTCTTCCTTTTCTTTTTCAATTTTTTGAATTTTTTTATTTTTTGAATTTCATTTATTTAATTTAAAAATATTATGTGGCTTTTTAATTTTTTTTAATTTAATAATTACACACGTGGCATGCCACATGGGCGTTGAATAAGTCAAAATTGGTCAAAAAGACCACTATTGCAAAGGGGCTAATTATTAAGGGGCCAAAATTGTAGTTTTCGTACATAGGGGACTAAAATTGCAACTTTTTAAAAGTTATGGGGGGAAAGTCCACTTTAGCCTATAATTAACCATTAAGCAATATTAGAAATTCTTTAAAATCAAAAGAAAGCAATACCAGACATTTTTCTTGGCAGTTTGCAAAGAATAGACTTGTACAACGTGTGCAATTTATAGTCTTTTAAAAAAATTGTTACTTACATTCCATTAATTAAAAACGCTTGACTGTGTTCGAATGATGTTAAATCACACTCAAGTCTCAACAAATAATGCTTGAGAATGAGAACAAGGTAAATTATTATACTGGTAAAAAAATGGAATTATTTGAGGTTGTGCCACATGCATTTTTCAAAGTTATTTATTTATTTTTCGTACTTTTTAAAGGCAATCTACGTATTTATTTTTTCTTCTTGTTTTAGTGTTTAGACTTTAGAGTATGGGTTTCTTCCCCTTTATAAATAAATCTATTGGTTTCCTTTCTGTATGAGAGATAATCAAAATCAAGAATGAAAAATTAAACAACAAATCAAGTTTTTTTTAGAGAAACAAAACAAATTATTTTAGTATAATTTTAGAACAATTTAAGATTTAATATATTTCCTTTCAATTGCAATTTTCGGATTTAATATAATGTTTTCATATTCTTTTCAACATAATATTTTCATATTATTTAGTTTGAATTGTTTGTCTGACAAACACACACACACACATTTTTTTTAGGGAAATACATACATACATATTCATAAAAAATACAATTAGGATTAATATTTTTTTAAAGGAGTTTTTTATTTTCATGTTAGTCTTTCATATTTTCTTTGATATTATTATACTCTTAATTTATCAAAATTAAAAAGCTTAAAAGTATTTGAATTTCAGAGAGAAGCTAAACTCTATAAAAAAGGACGACTCCTTTGCACAAAAACTTGAGATTAAGGGTGTATTAATTGTGTGTGTAAATTAGTTTTTTTTTTTTTTAAGAATCAAAAATGGAATATATTAACAAAGGCAGTGAAACTTCTCTAGCACAAGGTGTACTAAAGAGACCACCCCAAGAAACAATCAGTCAAACATAACAATTACAGAAACATAGGTCAGTCGATAACTAAACAAAGCAAAGGGTCCGACCACCATCTTTGGGAATCGTACACAAACATGACATTATTAGTTTTCAGCCACCATAAAGAATGAAATTTAACTTTATCCATGAGTTGCCTAATGGGGGTTTGGGTGTTATTAAAAAGTCTGTTGTTACGTTCATTCCAAACCAACCATATACACAGAAGCCATATAAGTTGGAGAAAAGATCGATGTTTCTTCGAATGACCTGTATAGTGAATAAATTGAGTGAAATGTTCACCAATATTGTGAGGATCCACTCCTGAAACGCCAATCCATGACCTAATGAGCTGCCACAAGGAAATGAAAACATCACAACGGAGAAACAAATGAGACATTGATTCGTCGATTTCACACCCTGCCACGCATCTCACGACTTCTTGATGTAAAATGTTGCGCCGCATGAGGTTGGTTTTGGTGGTCAGCCTATCCTGCAACAGTCTCCACATGAATATCGATACCTTTAGAGGAACCTGTTTATGCCAAACCATATCTCCCAAAGCATCAGCTGAGAGGGATGTCTGTGTAGTCAGAATCTGATAAACACCACGCACAGTGTACCCGCCAGCAATGTTAGGATCCCACTGCCGCCTGTCAGAAACATCAGACTGCAAAACAATACCATTAAGTAAATGCCTACACTCTACTAACATCTCCTTCTCTCACGCTCATAGTCTTCTCCTCCAACTCCACACCTCGCCTCAACCAAGAGCACACAAATCAACCACCGTGCTCAGCTTATTTGTAGCTAAATCAAATAAACGAGAAAAACGCGTTCGCAAAGGAACATTGCCTAGCCACCTGTCAAACTAAAAGAAAGTGTTTGTTCCATCCCCTACCTTTCTCGTTACTCATTCAGCAAACCAGCCCCCGTCATCTTCACCTACCCCATCCCTAATCTTCGCTATCTCCCTCCACCAAGAAGAAGTACTCCGGCCCCCAACCTCCAACCTTCCTGCCTCCTCACCATACCTTGTCGCCAACACTCTATACCAAAACCCTCCTCTATCTACCAACATACTCTAACACCATTTAGCTAACAAAGCATTATTAAACTCCCTCAACTGTCTTACCCCCAACCCTCCATACTCCTTTTGTAAGCTAACAGTGCTCCAAGCGATCTAGGAAATTTTCCTGTTATCCTCACTCCCTCCCCAAATTTTTTTTTTTGAAAATAGATTCAATGGAAGAGATTATACCTAAAGGAGCTTTGAAAAAGGAAAGAGCATAGACAGGCAGAGAGGTCAGGACAGACTTGAGAAGAACCAATTGGCCCCCAAAAGAGAGAAAACGACTTTGCCACCTTGACAATCTAGACTTAATGGTATTCACCATAGGTTCCCAGAACGTTAACCTCCTGGGATCACCGCCAATCGATAGGCCCAAGTACAAGAAGGGAATCTTGCCCACCTTACAATTTAAAATAGAAGCCGCCTTATACAACCAAGAGTCCGCAATATTAACACCAACCAGCTAACTTTTATGAAAATTTACTTTCAACCCTGACATCACCGCAAACAAGGACAACACCGCACGCAATGCTCGCCCATTGGCCCAACTCTTTTCACCTAATAACAAAGTGTCATCTGCAAACTGGAGATGAGAAACCACTACTGAATTTGAATTACCAATCCCGAAGCCTTTAAACAAATTATTCTCAGCCATCGACGTCCTCATAACATTTAAACCTTCGGTTGCTAGCAAAAAAAGGAAAGGAGAAAGAGGGTCCCCTTGACGCAGACCCCTCTTAAAAGGAAACTCATCTGTAGGGCTTCCATTTACTAGAATTGAAGCAGTGGTTGTAGTCACACACTCTTTGATCCATTTTCTCCACAAAACCAAAAAAGACATTTTTTGCATTACCGCTTCCAGATACCCCTAAGTCACATTTTTTTACACTTGCGTTAGTTAAGTAACGTAGGGGTATTTTTCAGAATTTCAGCTGGGCGCGAGCGAAAAGTGCAGGGGGGAGAGCAGTAATAAGTTTTTTTTACACTTGCGTTAGTTAACTAACGCAGGAGTATTTTTGAAAGTTCAGCTGGGTGGGAGAGAAATGTGCTGGTCGAAGAGCAGTAATCAAAAAATAGTGGATTGTAATGGACTAATGGACCTTTGTGATCCATCCATTAGGATCCAAATCCATATTCATCAAATCCATCCATTTTACCACCCCTAATCCTAAATACCCTTACCAGTAGTACTGAAAAATCCTCAACTAGAAAGAACACACAAGAACTTGAGGACATGCTTACGAAATTCAGGCAAGCATCCCTACAAATGAGCAGTGTCATGTTGTAAAGAAAATATAGGGTAATGAACTAATGACAATTGTGCTTGGGGAGGAAGAAAGAAGGAACAATAATTGCGTATTATGAAGGCTAGAAGGTAACAAAAACCATTGTTACAAGGAGTTGGAGGGATTAGACAAGTTCGTGCTTGAGAGTGAATATTGCTTGAGAGTGGATATTAGTGTCAAAGAAGAAAAGATTGCTAGCAAAGACAAAGAAGGTTATCATGTGTTGGTGGCACAATCAATAAAGAAAGAAGAAGTGAATAAAAAGAGTAAGAAGAAGGCAGCGAAGGACATTGTGGCTATGCATATCACAATGTCCAATTCATAAATAAACGTAAGAGCTAACCATGAAAGGTAACAACATCTATCGCTATAGGTAATGTGGATTACCAAAAAGCCTTGGTGGATCTTGGATAAAGTGTAAATATCATTTAGATTTCTACTCTGCCCCAAGCACAATTCGCTCCTACTCAGCTAAAAATACCATAATGCCTCTGTGTTAGTTAAGTCACGTTGCGTGACTTAACTAACGCACGTTGTAATGTATGCGTGACTTAAGTAGCGCTGTGTGACTTAAGTCATTTATCAGCAAAACAGAGACACAGTGCCTCATTTTTCCAACTTCTCCAAACACGAAATTTTCCTCTCCAAGTGTGATTTTCACCATTCTTGTGCCTTTCAAAGCCAATTTCTCCCACAATATCAAGTAAGTGATGATTATCCTACTTCATTGCATTTTTTTGGTTGAAATTTTAGAATTTTATAAGAAATTTAACATATTTAGGTTTATATAAATTTTGCTTGCATGTTAGTTTTTATGATTGTTAGTGATAAATTAAGTTAGGAATAGTATATTAGATGTTGTTTAGAGTGAAATGTGGTAGTTTTAGGGTTTTGAAATTGTTT